>Ga0316220_1003262_pt1 | contig 13798 bp, 17 predicted proteins | sample TBH18005metaG_FD_203632 | JGI IMG/M metagenome (GOLD analysis project Ga0316220, IMG submission 203632) | Freshwater microbial communities from Trout Bog Lake, Wisconsin, USA - TBH18005 | ecosystem: Environmental > Aquatic > Freshwater > Lake > Hypolimnion/Profundal zone | place: USA: Wisconsin...
AGTATTCCATTTGCCATGTGCTGCCTCGTTTCGCCAATGAGCCCAAGCCGTAATCTGTTTTTGGACGCCTGCGTTATAAACCTGTGCTTTGGCAAGGTCGGCATTCATTTTATCCATCTTACCTTGAGAAATGCCTGCATTATCACACAACTTTTTCAAAGCAGTTTCCAAAGCAACTCCGGTGATAATACATGCTGGGTCTTTATATTGCGCGTCAAGCAACTGCTGTGCTTGCTCAAGAACATCAACGGCCACTTCAGCAGAAACTAGCGATTGAAGTTTGAATAGATAGCCACCTTCAAAATCCGACTTGGCAGCGCCAAAAATCCCAAGCAATTTGCCGCGGTCACTCGCTGATCCAGTGGCTTCACTATAATATCTTTCAAAATTTCTTGAGTGAACTGACCCCTCTCCAAAAACTCTTTCGAGAAGACTTGCCGCCGAAGTCGTCCACTCTTGAAAGAGATGCGGCTGAACAATGACGTTTCCAAAGTCATCTTCCGTCATGTTGTTAAGCGTGACCGCCTTTTCAGAAAGTTCCTGAAATCGTTTTTGAATGAGAGCATTTGTCTTCATTAGAATTCAACCTAATTAAAACTGTTTCAAGAACCGCACGTCGTTTTCGTAGAAGAGGCGGATGTCGTTGATGCCGTAGCGGAGCATGGCGATGCGTTCGATGCCGAAGCCGAACGCCCAGCCGGTCCAGACTTCGGGATCGTAGCCAACGGTCTCGAACACCTGCGGATGCACCATGCCGCAGCCGGCGATCTCCAGCCAGTCCTTGCCCATCTTCTTGACGAGCGCGTTGGTGAAATCAATCTCGTAGCTCGGCTCGGTATAGCTGAAATAATGCGGCCGGAAACGGATCTTCACGTCGCTGCCCATGAGTTCTTTGAAAACAAATTCAACCGTGCCTTTCAAATCGCCAACGGTCACATTTTTATCAACGTAAAGTCCTTCGATTTGATGAAACGTCGGATTGTGCGTGGCATCGGCGTTGTCGCGGCGATAAACGCGGCCCGGCACGATGATGCGCACGGGCGGCGCTTGCTTTTCCATGACACGAATCTGCACGGATGACGTGTGCGTGCGGAGCAAACGCTTGTCGGTGGTGTTGAGATAAAACGTGTCCTGCGAATCGCGCGCGGGATGGTCGGCGGGCGTGTTGAGCGCGTCGAAGCAATGATACTCGTCCTCAATCTCCGGCCCGTCAGCGACGGCGAAGCCAATCTTGCGGAACGCGCGGACGATGTCGTCGGTGACTTGCGTGAGCGGATGCAATTTGCCCAGCGCGCGGCGGCGTCCGGGCAGCGTGAAATCCGTCGGCTCTTTTGGCAACGCGGCTTTCAGTTCCAATTCCTCGCGGCGTGACGCAAGCGCGACTTCAAGTTCCACCTTGGCGGCGTTGATGAGTTTGCCGGCGGCGGGTTTTTCTTCTTTGGAAAGCGTGCCGAGCTGTTTCATCAGCGCGGTGAACTTGCCATTCGGCCCAATCCACGCGCCTTTGGATTGCTCCAGCGCAGCAAGGTCAGGCGCGTTTTTCAGTTCTGCCAAAGCCGTCTGTTTCAACGGTTCAATTTCGTCAAGGAATCCAGCCATAAAATAGTTTCAAAAGTTTAGCCGCAAAAAGGCACAAAAGTCACAAAAGAAATGCAGGAGAAAAATTTTGCGCGGCTTGCGATTTTTGGCGGCAATAAAAAAAACGGGCGAACTTTTCAGTCCGCCCGTCAGAATTTGTTTCGGTTTCGATTAAGCCTTCGCCAACGTGGCACCGGGCTTGGACTTCAGCGCGTTCTTCGCGATGTTGACGATTTCGAGGAACGCGGCGTTGTCGGTCGCGGCGAGATCGGAAATGATCTTGCGGTCGAGTTCGCATTTGGCAGCAATCAAGCCTTCGATGAGACGGCTGTAAGTGATACCAGCGGTGCGCGCGGCGGCATTGATGCGCGCCTGCCAGAGATAGCGATAGACGCGCTTCTTCGTGCGGCGATCGCGGTAGGCGTATTGACGGCCGTGATCCACGGCGTCGGACGCATAGCGGTAAAGTTTGGAACGCTTGAGGCGGAAGCCCTTCGCGGCTGTCAGCATTCTTCCACGACGTTTGCGGGAAGCGGGGGAGTTGGTAACGCGCATTGTAGTTCGGTGTTAAAGTTTAATCGGTTAAATCAATCAGCCGCGGTGGCTGAACGGCATGCACTGCGTGATGCGATAAACGTCCGTGGAGTCCACGACCGCAGCCTTGCCGAGACGACGAAGGCGCTTGGCGTTCTTGGTTTGTGCCAAGTGACGGCGGCCCGCGTGGGAACGCAGAACCTTGCCGGTGGCGGTGATCTTAAACCGCTTCGAGGCGGCTTTCTTGGTCTTGATGCCTTTGGGACGACGCATAAATTTAGTTGTAAAAAAGGGCGCAAACTATACGCGGGTCGCGGATGGGTAGCAAGAAAGAATTTGAATTGAACCGGTTGACCTCCACCGGGCATCCTGCGTAACCAATGATTCGCACTGTCCGTCCTAGCCAATTCACAATCCGATTCAAACTCATGAACCATTCTTTTCCCCGCCGGCTGCTGTGTCTGTTTCTGCTCAACGCCAGCCTGCACGCGGCGCTGGCCCAAGATAAGAGCCACTTCAACGTCCGCGATTTTGGCGCGGTCGGCGACGGCACGAATCTCGACAGCCCGGCGATTGACCAAGCCATTGACGCGGCAGCCAAGGCCGGCGGCGGCACGGTGCTGGTGCCGGCGGGAACTTATTTGAGCGGCTCGATTCACTTGCAAAGCAACATCCACCTGCTGATTGACGCCGGCGCAACCATCCTCGGCGCGCCGCAAAAACTGAACGCCTATGATTTCACTGAACCGTATTCGCTGGGCGGCTATCAGGACGGCGGGCATTGCTATTTTCACAACAGTTTAATTTGGGGCGAAAATCTGACAAATGTTTCCATCACCGGCAACGGCACCATCAACGGCGGTGGCCTCGTGCGCGGCGACCAGTTGCTCAATAAAATGTGCGGCTTCACCAACGAGCAAAAAAGCCTCAGCAATTACGGCGCGGAAGTGAAAGACGGCGCGGTGCGGCTCGGCAACAAAGCCATCGCGCTCAAGCTCTGCAAAAATGTTTTGATCCGCGACGTCACGATTTTTCACGGCGGGCATTTCGCGATTCTCGTCACCGGCTGCGACAATTTGACGGTGGACAATGTGACGATGGACACCGACCGCGACGGCATTGACATTGATTGCTGCCGCAACACGATGGTTTCCAACTGCCGCGTCAATACACCGCTCGATGACGGCATCTGTCCCAAGAGCACCTACGCGCTCGGCGAAATTCGCCCGACGGAAAACCTCACCATCGTCAACTGCCAGGTCTCCGGTTTTGAGGAAGGCAGCGTGATTGACGGCACGCTGAAACACCACGCCGGAGGTTACGGCCGCATCAAGTTTGGCACGGAATCCAGCGGCGGTTTTCGCAACTGCACGGTGGCGAATTGCACGTTCCGCAGTTGCCGTGGCTTCGCGCTCGAAGAAGTGGACGGTGCCATGCTCGAAAACATCACCGTCAACAATCTCACGATGATGGATGTGCCGGACTATGCGATTTACCTCACGACGGGCAAACGCAACCGCACGCCGGGCATCACCACGAACAGCCGCATGAGAAATATTTTGATCTCAAACGTCATCGCCGATGGCGTGGGCAAAATGAGCGGTATTCAAATCATGGGTTTGCCGGAGCAGCCCATCGAAGGCGTGCGGCTGGAAAACATCCGGCTCACCAGCAACGGCAGCGGCACGGCGAAGGACGCCGCCATCAAGCCCAAGGAACTCGGCACCGGCTATCCCGAACCCGGCAAAATCGGCACGCTGCCCGCCTACGGAATTTTTGCGCGCCACGTCAAGGATTTGGCACTGGCGAACATCACCGTCAATTTCATCACAAATGATTTGCGTTCCGCCGCGTCCTTCGCGGACGTTCACGGACTGGAAATTGATAATTTCAAATCGCAGTTGGCCGACGGCGTGAAAGCTGCCGTCTTCGCCGACAACGTGGGCGACATCACGATCCGAAATTCGCCGAAACTCGCTGGTGAAGAAATCACTTCGTCATCGGCCAGCCGGCGGCAACCATTCCCTTATAGCCGCCGATGAGCGAGTGGACTTTTTTGTAGCCCATCCGCTGCGCGGCGTCGCACGTCATCGCCGAGCGAAAACCGCCGCCGCAATACATGATGATTTCCGTATTCGCGTCGGGATAAAGCTTTTCCAGATCGCGTTCCAGGATTCCTTTGCCCAAATGCACGGCTTCGACCGCATGGCCGGCCGCCCACTCGTGGTCTTCGCGCACGTCAATCAGCACGATCTTGGAATGCGCGGCGAGCTTGGCGCGCGCCTCGGCCACGCTGATTTCGTTGACGTGCTTTTTGGCGTCGCCGACCAGCTTGAGAAAACCGGGTGAATGATCCATGCCGGCAAAATAAGTTTTCCCGCCCGCCCGTCAAATCAATTTCCCCTTTGACCGACCTCCCAACTGCCAGTATTAAAGGCAAAAATACCACTTGCAACTTTGCCCAAACAGAGCAACTGTCAGGTATGGATCCGTTCCGAAACAACTTGAGCGGCACAACCACGGACACGGGTTCCCATGCGCACCTGCTGGTCGCGGAAAGCGGCGGGCTGGTCTTGCTGGAAACGCCCGAAGCGGTGATGGAAGAAGTTGAATTCCGCACGACCCACATCAGTTCGTTGCTGGAAGCAATGTTCGAGGAAACGAAAAAACACGACCGCTTCTGGGAGCCAGACGAAGGGTGATGTGTCCGTGAGCTTTGTGCTTTTGCGTGCCGGTAGAATTTCGGCTCCACCTTCTGGATGCTGCCGGGTTAAAGGCATGATTTTTGTCGCCACCCCACCCCGCGCCGTTTAACCATCGGAGAAATCTTATGGACGTGAAAAATCTCAATGAAGTCGCGCCGTTCACCACGAAGGACGGCTCGGAAATCCGCGAGCTGCTCGCACACCGCAATTCCGCCATCCGCAACCAAAGCCTTGCCGAGGCGCGGCTGCCCGTCGGCGGCACGACGCAGGAACATTTTCATCCACGCGCCGAGGAGATTTATTACATCACGCACGGCTCTGGAAAAATCCGCATCGAAGACGAGATACTCAATGTGAAAGTTGGTGATGCCATCGCCATTCCTCCCGGACTGAAACACAAACTCTGGAACACCGGCCATGAAGTCCTGCGCCTGCTGTGCTGTTGCGCGCCGCCTTATGAGCACAACGACACGGTAATCACGGAAAAAGATTTTTGACCGCGCGCCGGTGGAGTCCTACGCTTCATCCGTGCGCGGAAATCTTTCCAAAGCGTTTGAGTTGGCGAACACGCAGGTGTTCCGCCGCGCTGCCGCGCCCAAATCCTACACCGATTTGCTCGGACGAAAATTATTCCTCGCCCTGCTCACCGTTCAGGGTCTTGGCGCGTTTGCGCTGATAACGCTCGGCGTCATCCTGAAAAAATTCAACGTGGCGCGCAGCGTGATGCAGCCGCGCATCCGGCACGAAATCAACCGCGCCGGCGTGGCGCTGCTGCCGATGTTCTTTTTCATCGCGCTGGCATTGGGTTTTCTCGTCGTCGGCCAAACTATTTCCGCGCTGGCGCAAGTTGGGGCTACCAATTATCTCGGCTCGACGATGGTCATCGTCATCGTCCGCGAACTCGGCCCGCTGCTGACGGCGGTGCTGGTGCTGGCGCGCGTTGGCACCGCGAATGTCATCGAACTCGGCACGGCGCGCGCGCTCGGCGAGGTCGAGGCGCTGGAGGCATTGGGCATTGACCCGGTGCATTATCTTATCGTGCCGCGCGTCATCGGCATAGCGCTGGGAATTTTTTCGCTGACGATTTATTTAATCCTCGGTGCGCTCGCGAGTGGCTATCTGTTTGCGTTTTTGCAGGATGTGCCGCTGACGCCGGGCGATTATTTCAAGCAGATTGCCGAAGCCTTAAACTGGCTGGATTTCGCGCTGCTGGCGCTGAAGACGCTGGCGTTCGGATTTTTCATCGCGATTGTGACGTGCTATCACGGCCTCGCCCAACCGCTGCGGCTGGAAGACGTTTCCAGCGTAGCCGTGCGCGCAGTCACGCAGGGCGTCATTGTCTGCGTGCTGCTGGACGCGGTGTTCATCGTAATTTACCTCGTGACATGAGCGAAACGACTTTCATCCCAGCGGTCGTCGAAATGTGTGATGCCCACATCACCACGCTGCGCGACACGACGCTGGCGGTTTTGGAAAATGTGGACTGGTCGGTATTGCCGGGCGAATTCTGGGTGGTTGCCGGCCAGCCGCAATCCGGCAAAAGCGATTTGCTGATGACCGCCGCCGGTTTGCTTTTGCCGGCGCGCGGAAGCTGCCGCGTGTTCGGCTGCGAGACGAACGCCTTTGGTGAGGCGCAACTGGCCGAGCGCCTGCGCGTGGGTTTGGTGTTCGCCGGCGGACAATTATTCAACCAGTTGACCGTCGTAGAAAATGTCGCGCTGCCGTTACGCTACCAGAAAAATCTGTCCACCGCCGAGGTCGCGCACGACGTGGAGGTGCTGCTGGAAATGCTAGAGCTGACACCGTTCGCCGACCGCACGCCAACCAACCTCGCGGCGCAATGGCGGTCGCGCGCGGCGCTGGCGCGAGCCTTGATTCTCAAGCCGGAACTGCTGTTGCTGGATAATCCGCTCGCGGGCCTCGGCACAAGATCGCGCCAGTGGCTGCTGCCGTTTCTCGACCAGCTCTGGCGAGGCCACGAGTGGTTTGGCGGTCAGCCGATAACGCTGGTCGCCACCGCCGACGATTTGCGTTCGTGGCGTCATCCCGCGAGAAAATTCGCCGTGCTGGACGAAAAAAAGTTTTCCGCCCTTGGCGCTTGGAGCGCGGTGGAGGCTGCCCGCCGCCACGCCGTAAAAGAATTGCTGGCCGAGCCGGCGAGCGCAATCATGTGACCCGATAAATTTATGCCGCTGCAAGATTTGACGCCGCAACTGCGCACGCGCCTGAACCGCATGGAAAAGGCCGTGGGCTGGTTTGTGTTTCTCGCCAGCGCGCTGCTGCTGTTCGGTTTTGGCTATTACATTTACCACACAGCGGAGCGCAAGGGCTGGTTCAAGATCAAGACGCAATTCGTCACTTATGTCCAAAGTTCGGCGGGACTGAAAGTGGGCGACCCGATTTACATGATGGGTTTTCAGGTCGGCACCATCACGCTGGTGCATCCGCGACCGCCCGGCGATGTGCGTCAGGTGGAAGTGCGGTTTGAAATTGTGGATCCGTATTTTCGCTATATCTGGTCGCAAGGTTCGTTCGTCAAGCTCAACTCCGGATTTCTGGGGCAAAGCCAGTTGGAAGTCACGCGGGCGACCAACGGCTACGCGTTGTGCGTGACGCAGCCAATTTTTTACAAGCCAATTCCCGAACTGGCGCAACTCGCCGCCAGCGAACCGGGCCGGTGGCAGCTCTCGCAATTCATCTTCGACGCGCGCTCCAACATTGTCATGCGGCCTTACGCAGAATTGACGCAATCCAATCTGGAGCAGCTCGCGGCGCTAAACCTAGAATCCAATGCGGTCTTTGCCTACGACAACACCATCAATCGCAAATCCATCATGGCGGTCTGGCGCGAAAATTTGCAGCGCTACGATTTTTATGACCAGCAACAGAGTGAACCGGTTGAACTGGCCGCCGCCGAATCTGTCCCCGTGGCCGAGCGGCTGGATAAAATTGTCGGCCAAATTGAGACGGCGCTGCCCAACATTTTGAGCCTGACCAACAAGCTGTCCGCCGTGTTGGACAACGCGGCGAACGCCACTTCCAATTTGAATTCCACCATCGTCGCCGCGCAGCCGCTGGTGATGAATTTTGCGAATATCAGCGGCCAGTTGCGCGCGCCAGGCGGACTGACGCTGTGGGCGCTCGGCACCAATTCGCATTTCCAACTGGAGTCGGCTTTGACCAATGCCAACTCGCTGATCGTCAATGCGGACACCAACTTAAACCAGCTCACGCGGGAGGTTGGCGCGACGCTGGAAAATCTGGCGGGCATCACCAGTAACCTGAATGTGCAGGTGCGGGGAAATTCCAACCTGCTCGGCGGCATTTCCAAGACGGTAATTGACGCGGATGATTTGGTGCAGGGATTGAAACGGCACTGGCTGCTGCGCTCCGCATTCCAAACCAAGGCCACCAACGCACCAGCGAAGAAATAATCACGCGGCACCGTGGCGGAGCCGGAGCCGGTTCAGCATGGATTCCGCGAAGCGTTCGTAGGGCAGCAACACGCGGCCGTGGATTTTGACCTCGTCAATCGTCGCCAGCGACATCGCAAAGTCAAAGTCATGCACAATGTGTCCGCCCGGCTCGCGGCGCAGCCAGCGCGTCAGGTCGGTGACTTCCTCGATTTCGCCGACGACACCGGGGAAAAACGAAATGCCCCATTCGTCCTGCCGTTTGAAACCTTCGCGCTCGTCGCGGTTTTCAAACCACGCATCGCACAGCAAAATGCACACGGAGCCGCGCGCACAGGAACCGAGCCGATAAAATACCAGCCGCGCGTTTGATTCCGCAAAAACGTCGTAAGCGATTTCCAGCGCGTCGTCCGCCGGCGGCGTGAAGCGCGTCTGAAAACCCAGCCGCATGCTGCCCGGCATCACGCGGGAATTTTCGAGGCAAAGATTTTCGGCGAAGACCCAGACGAGTTGGTCGGGCAAATCCTGCGCCCGCAGGCATTGCTGCCACGCGGCAAGCGCCTGCGGAAACGAGGGCCGGGTGAATTTGGATTCGCTCATTGCACCAACTGAATGGACTTATTAGTGCCGGTTTTTGCGAAACCAATCAACAAATATCGGAATGCCTTTTTCCGCCTTCACCTGCGGCTGGTAGCCAAGCATCCTTTGTGCCTTGGAAATGTCGGCATAAGTGATAGGCACATCGCCGGGCTGGAGCGGCTGGCGATCAATGACCGCCTGCTTGCCGAGTGCGGATTCAATGAGTGAAATCAGCTTGTCCAACCGGATGGTCTGCGATTCGCCTAAATTGAAAACCTCAAAGCCAAATTCTTTTTTCGTGCAAGCGAGAATGCCGTCGAGAATATCCGTCACGAAAGTATGGTCGCGCGCCGTGCTGCCATCGCCAAACACCGGAATCGGTTTGCCCGCGTCAATGAGCTTCGTGAATTTGTGAATCGCCAAATCTGGCCGCTGGCGCGGGCCATAAACCGTGAAGAACCGCAGCATCGCCACGTCCATGCCGTAAATGTGATGGTAAACGTGACCAAGCGCCTCGCACGCCAGCTTGCTCGCCGCATAAGGCGACACGGCGGAAAAAATCGGGTCGCTCTCGCTGAACGGCACCTTCGCATTCACGCCATAAACGGACGAGGACGAGGCGATGGTGATTTTCTTGCAGCCGGATTTACGCGCGGCTTCGAGAATATTGACCGTGCCCTCGACATTCACGCGCTGATAAAGCGCCGGTTGTTCCAAGCTCGGACGCACGCCCGCGCGCGCGGCGAGATGAATAACTTGATCAAATTTGGTAGCGAAAAAAAGTTCGTTCACCGCGCGGACATCCGTGAGATCGCCGTGGACAAACGTGAACGGTTTGCCGAGCGACGCGATGTCACCCAGCGTGCGGCGCTTGATTTGCGGGTCGTAAAAATCGTTCAGGTCATCGAACGCCCAGACGCGGTGGCCGTCGTGGAGCAGGCGTTCGCAAACGTGCGAACCGATGAAGCCCGCGCCGCCGGTGACGAGAAAATTCATGCCGCCACGCTAACAACGCCCGCGCCGGCTGTCGAGCGCGGCGCGGTGGAGAAATTATTTTTAGCAACGGTTGCCCATCACGGCAACGGCGGTGGACTGGCTAGAAACAATCCCTTCAACTCCACTTGCGATTCCGCTTCCTGCCAGCTTGCCATGCCATCACACCAGACCAGCGTTGAGCGGTTCACCTTGCCTTCCGCCACCAATTTCTTGATTGCCTCAAGTTCCGTCTCGCCGATGTCTTGATTGCCAACGGAGACGTGAAATTTTACTGCCACCGGCAAGGGCGGCGTTGCCCCCGGCGGCAGCTTGGTTTGCAATAAACCGGATTGCGTTGCCATTTGTTGGCCGATTCCTGCGCCCACCGCCAGACCCACGCCCGCCTGCATCAAGCCCGCCCCGCCACCTTCGTTTGCCGCCGCCGTTTTCAAGACCTCCATGCTGCGGTCGAACTGGTAAATGTCCCGACCCAGCACCTTCAATTCCGCCGCCTTTTCCTTGATGACTTTGAGCCGCTGATAACTCTCATCCTCGTCCGGGATGTTGATGGAATGGAAAAAGAAATTCACCAGCTCCAGCCCGAAGCGGGCGAACTCCGGCAGCATCGCCTCCCGGCAATGCTGCGCCAGCGCGTCCAGATGCACCGAGGCTTCCAGCACGGAAATCTTTTCCGAGATAAACGCCTTGCCCAGGTTCACGTTCACCGCCTGCAACACCACGCCCTTGAAATACTCCACGATCTGCTCCGCCGTGAACACCTTGGCCGTGCCCGTGATGCCTTCCAGAAACCGGCGCGGCTCCGCGATGCGAAAGCCGAACTGCCCGAACGCCCGCACCGGCACCACCAGCCCGTATTTGGGATCTTCCAGTTGGATGGGGCGGAGCGTGCCCCACTTGTTATCCAGCTTGCTGATGCGGTTGACGAACCACACCTCCGCCTGAAACGGCGAATCCCCGCCGAACGGCAGGCTGATGAGCGTGGTCAGCAGCGGAATGTTGCCGGTGCTTAACGTGATGGCACCCGGCGCCACCTCGTCACAGATTTTGCCGCGATAGACAAAGAACGCCGTCTGCGCCGGCTTGACGATGAGCTGCGTGCCAAGCCGCAAATTCTCCGAGGGAAATTTCCAGACAAACTCGCGGTCATTCCCCTGAAATTGGACGATGTCTATGAGTGCCATAATTTTTGTGAGTTAAGATACTGTTTCGACGGGCGTGGTTTTGGTTGGCATGGGCATAATTTGATTGACGCCGAGGAAAAGCGGCGGATGGTCGCCGCACTCCAAAACGCTGGCGCGCGGAACCAAACACCCGGCGAACGCGTAGCGTCTTGGAGTGCTCCAGCCCTCTGGAGCTTTGAGGCGAGCCAGAACGCACCCATTATCAATCAGGGCGGTTGGGGTTGTGTTCATCGCAATAAACTGGTGATTCACCTGACATCACCGCTTCGTCAGTAACCATGATTCTGACCAGTGTCGGGCATTCACAACATTTCCGCGTGATCCAGTTGTCTGGGTCAGACTCGGAATCTTCAATCATTTTGTCTTTGTAATCACTCATATCAGTTTCTTTTGTTGTTGGTAGGGCGCGTCACTCCGTGCGCGCCGTCTTCGCGAACCAGAGCGCACTCGTTAGCAGGCGGCGGCGGGCGGAGGACGCCCGCCCTACCTGCGGCAGATAGTTCCATCACTTTTTCGGACACGCGATTTTTTTGACCGATCGGTAATTCTGGTAAAGAGATTCCCATTCCACTTTGTTTCCAGAGTCAGGCGGCAATTCAACCATGATGGGATTTCCGCCCAACGCACGGAAACGGATTGTTTTTCCATCTGCCAACTCAACTTCGTAACATTCACCCAACTCGAACTTTTCATGTGTATTCATTTGTTTTCCTTTTTTGTTTGAACGAACTATTTGTTTCTTTGTTGTCTATTTCTTACACGAACTTTGACTAACCATGCGAGCCACGGCTACTACCGGGGTGACGATTAAAACTCTGGCGAGGGTTTTGAGGGTTTTGCTTTTTGCCACGAGGCTGGCAAAGGCGGGCGACCATTGGTAATACCACCGCACAAATGCCCGGCCTGCGGTTGAAGTTTCAAGGCAGTCATCCCGGAAGTGCCGCAACTCCATGACCACCGGATGGTCATAATTCCCGTAGCAAGCCGTGGCAACGAAACAGCCGCCCTTTTTTGAGCTAAATCTTTCGGGGTATTTAGACCTTAATTTTTTTTCAGCCTCATCCACGGCTTTCATTGCCAGCCGCCGAGATTTGAAAGATCCCTTTTCCTTCATAACCCTAGTAATTACCAGATCAGTTTTTCCTGCATAAATCAAATCAGCCTGTTCCTTACTAACTCCCAAAGCATCCAGCTCTTGGATTTCATTTGCAAACAATGGATCAACTTTTGCCAGCGCCTGTTCATATTTGCCCTTTGTAACTTGAAGTGTTTTTGCCAAGTCATTTGCAAGTTTCTCTTTTGAGCCAGCTTTGAGTCCGCTTGTCAGCGCTCCTTTCCAGTCTTTTTCAAGGAACAATGAAGTTGAGGCGGCATTGGCATCTTTCGCTGCCGCTGATTTAATGGATGCAATAAAAAAGTCGCAAATATCAACGCCGTTTTTGGCAATCTGTTCGCAAGGATTCAGTTCCATGGCATACGACTGGGCAGATTCAAGCAGCAAGAACCTTTGCCCATGTGCGGACAAGGTATAGTTCAAGTCGCTAAATTCGAGGTAGTGTTTTTCCAGCACCGGATAAAAATTCGCGACGGTGTTATTGATTACCAAAGCCACGCGTTTCTTCATCGCTTCGGAATTTTTGGCAAACTTGACCGCCGCTTTCCACGAACTGATGGCCTCGGTAACTTTGAGGTTTTGAATCGTGGAGCTTTTAACCATGCAAGTGCCCTTGTTAAGCCACGCATCGGCAAACGTCGGCTCCTGCTCGATGACCTTGTTGTAGTAATTCAAAGCCTCCTCATAATTGCCGCCTTCCTGCGCCGTTTCGGCAATGAGCAGCATCCCGCCAAACTTGCTGTTCTTGACCTCGGCAAATTGCGCCTCCGCCTCCGGTCGCTTCACCAGCGTCCCGCAGTAAGTGCAATTAATTTCGTCCAGTCCGGCGGCCAGATTCACCGCCGCCCCGCAACTGGTGCATAGTCCTTCGCTCATATTATTTTTGGTGGCTATTTGTTTTTTAGAATTAGGCTCATGATCTTTTTCCCGGCCACTTGGGAGATTTCAAAGTTGGTTGCCCTTGTGCACGGGTAGATGCTTAAATTAAGAATCCCGTTATCCCTGAGCGTTTGATAAGAAATCACCCTGAACCAATCAGTTAAAAGGCCATCCACGCGATGTTCGTTGGGTTCTGGCGTTATTTTCCAGTATTCTCTGTCCACAGAATCTACTGGCTTTATTTTGGGGTAAGTTTTAATTGCGAACACTGCCCTAATCCCGGCCTTCCACTTGCCAGCCTTCGTCTGACAAATGAACACTATATCGCCGGGGCTAATATCGTTGAGACATGGTTTGTTAACGACGCGATAAGCGAATTTTTTCAACGAATCGTCTTTTCCCGCATCACTTAAACGTCTGTCCAGATCGTAAATCTTTTCCTGATTACATTTGAATGCCCAGTAGTTCATGTATTTTTCTTTCGTTGTTTAGCCCCGCCCAAACGCCGGAAAAACAAAAGGGCGCGAACTGGTCGCCCCACCCTTTGTAAATCCTGCGTTCATGCGGTTTTTGTTTTGTTTGTTATTGGTTGCTGGTCGTTAAACTATTTTTTGCCGGTAGGGCGGGCAGTCCCCTGCCCGCCGTCGTGGTGAACCTGCACGCATCCGTTGGCAACCGGCGGCGGTAGGGATGGCGCGCTGCGCCGTCCCCCTGCCCGCGCTTCCCCGTCCCCGGCGGGCAGGGTTGCCAGATTCCGCTGGCCGAAAAACCGGGAAGCGCCAGCGGGGACATCGCAGCGCAATGTCCCTACCCGACCGA
>Ga0316220_1003275_pt1 | contig 13761 bp, 11 predicted proteins | sample TBH18005metaG_FD_203632 | JGI IMG/M metagenome (GOLD analysis project Ga0316220, IMG submission 203632) | Freshwater microbial communities from Trout Bog Lake, Wisconsin, USA - TBH18005 | ecosystem: Environmental > Aquatic > Freshwater > Lake > Hypolimnion/Profundal zone | place: USA: Wisconsin...
CGAACAGGCCGACGAAATCGCAGCACAGCAGCGCCACCACCAGCGACCAGAGCGGCGGCGTCAGGCAGACCGCGCGCGCCGTAGTGGCGGCGAGGTCGAGCTGGCTGCGAAGCGTGCGAATATCGCCGCTCCCGCCGCTGCGCCATGTCTGACTGATCGACAAATTCCGTCCCCGTCACGCGCGGGCGCCGGACACGCCCTGATTGGGGAAAGTCTATGGCGCAGGCCGTTAAGGAAGTGCTGCGCGGCGCAACCCGGCAAGACGCAGGAAAATCAAGCGATTTCCCGGCGCGGCGCCGCTTCAATCGTTGAAGGAAAGTAAAGATAGGCCCGGGTGCCATGACCGGGCTCACTCTCCAGCCAGGCGCGGCCGCCATGCAGTTGCGCCAGGCCCTGCACCAGCGCCAGGCCAAGCCCCGTTCCGCCGGCCTCGCGGTCGAAGCGGTTGTCGATCTGGCTGAAGGGCTGGAAGATGCGGGCCAGCTTTTCGGCGGGAATGCCGGGGCCGTCGTCATCGACGCAGAATTCCATGCCGCCGGCGCGGCTGATGCCGCAGGTGATGGCGATATGGCCGCCGGGCGGGGTGAACTTGGCGGCATTGGAAACCAGGTTCAGCAACATCTGCTTGAGCGCGCGCTCGTCGGCCACCAGCAGCGGCAGTTCCGGCGCCACGGCGATGGAGAATTCCTGGTTCCGGAGGGCGAAGCGGTTGGCCATGATGCGGCCAATGCCTTCCATGACATGGCGGGGATCGACCGGCTTGGGCTCGATCTCCATCTTGCCGGCCTCGATCTTGGCGACATCGAGCAAATCGTTGATCAGCGACAGCAGGTGCGTGCCGGAATGATGGATGTCGCGGGCATATTCGCTGTAACGGTCGATGACGTCGCGTCCCATCGCCAGGTTGCCGATGATATCTGAGAAACCCAATATGGCGTTGAGCGGCGTGCGCAGCTCATGGCTCATATTGGCGAGGAAGGCCGACTTGGCGGTGTTGGCGGTCTCGGCTTCGTAGCGTTTGTGCACGGCATCGTCGCGGGCCCGCGCCAGTGCCCCCGCCATATCCTCGACCTGGAAGCGCAGGCGGATATCCTCCTTGAGCTGGGCGATGAAGCGCCGGCCATCGACATAGAGGTGGATGGCGTAAAGCGGCGTCAGCACCGCGATGCCGATATCCAGCCATTCGCCATGCAGCAGGAAGCGCAGCGAGGTCATGGCGACGATGGGGGCCATGCCGGCCAGCAGCATGGTCCTGCTGCCCAGGCGGCTGATCAGCAGCGACGACATGGTGGTGGAGACCGCCAGCAGGATATAGACATGGTTGGTGAAATTGCCGTCGCCCCACAACAGCCAGGGGAACAGCCCCCAGGCGGCGCTGATGGCCAGCTGCGCCAGGGTGAAGCGCGTGCCCCAGCGCGTCAGTTCGGGGTCTGGATCGATGCGGTAGGCGGCATACAGGCGGTAGACGCCGAAGGAGACCGTCGCCACCACCCCCGGAAAAGCCATCGCCTGCCAGAACGGAGTGTGGCCGAACCAGCCCACCGCGTCCGATGCCAGCAACGCCAGGATGAACGCCCAGAATGGCGTTGAAACCCAGGCGGACCCGCCCAGGCCGGCAATGACATCGAGTTGACTTTTCAGGACGCGGGGATCGGCGTCGTGGGTCACAGGCAGGCGCATGGCGGCAAATTTAGCGCCCCAAGCGTTAAGAACTGGCTGCGACGACGAAAAAGCTGCGTCAGGACAAGCGCTTGGGCTAGTTTCGGCAGGATTTCCGCGATTCGACAGCGTTAACGGTTAGCAGCGTGGCCAAAGACAAACCCGATCTCTTCGATTCCCAGAGCGCCGCCTCCAAGGCCTATACCGCCAAGGACATCGAGGTGCTGGAGGGGCTTGAGCCCGTGCGCCGCCGCCCCGGCATGTATATCGGCGGCACCGACGCCACCGCGCTGCATCACCTGGCGTCCGAAATTCTCGACAACTCGATGGACGAAGCGGTGGCGGGCCATGCCAGCCGCATCGAGATGGAGCTGAAACCCGGCAATGTGCTGGTGATCACCGACAATGGCCGCGGCATTCCCATCGATCCGCATCCCAAGTTCAAGAACAAGTCGGCGCTGGAAGTGATCATGACCACGCTGCATGCCGGCGGCAAGTTCGATGGCAGCGCCTATGAAACCTCCGGCGGCCTGCATGGCGTCGGCGCCTCGGTCGTCAACGCCCTGTCCGAATGGATGGAAGTGGAAGTGGCGCGCGACAAGCACGCCTTCAAGCTGCGCTTCGAGCGCGGCCATGTCGTAGGCAAGCTGAAAGACATGGGCGCGGTCAACCGGCGCGGCACCATCACCAGCTTCAGGCCCGACGAGAAGATTTTCGGCCATCTCCAGTTCGATCCGGCGCGGCTGCATCGCGCCGCCAAGTCCAAGGCCTATCTTTTCCGCGGCGTCGAGATTCGCTGGAAATGCGCGCCCGAGCTGATCACCGACGAAACCCCGGCCGAGGATGTTCTGCACTTCCCCGGCGGCCTGGCCGATTATCTGAGCCAGGAAGTCGGCAAGGCCCAGACCGTCACCAACCGCGCTTTCGCGGGCAAGCATGAGAACAAGGACACCACCCGCGGCGCGGTGGAATGGGCCGTGGCCTGGACCCCGGCCCGCGACGGCGCCACCCGTTCCTATTGCAACACCATTCCCACGCCTGCGGGCGGCACCCACGAACAGGGTCTGCGCAACGCCCTGACCAAGGCGCTGCGCGCCCATGGCGAGCGCGTCAACAACCGCAAGACCGCCGTCATCACCGCGGACGATGTGATGGACAGCGCCCTTTCCATGCTGTCGGTCTTCATCCGCGAGCCGGAATTCCAGGGCCAGACCAAGGACAAGCTTTCCTCGCCCGAAGCGCAAAAGCTGGTGGAGAATGTGGTGCGCGACCATTTCGACCATTGGCTGGCGGAGAGCCCGGCCGAGGCCGACCGGCTGCTGACCTTCGTCATCGATGCGGCGGAAGACCGCATGAAGAAGCGGCAGGAAAAGGAAACCAAGCGTCAGTCCGCCACCCGCAAGCTGCGCCTTCCCGGCAAACTGGCCGATTGCAGCAAGGGCGCGGCGGACGGCACCGAAATCTTCCTGGTCGAAGGCGACAGCGCCGGCGGCAGCGCCAAGCAGGCGCGCGACCGCGCCACCCAGGCGATCCTGCCCCTGCGCGGCAAGATCCTGAACGTGGCGGCGGCGGCGGCGGGCAAGCTGCAGCAGAACCAGGAATTGTCGGACCTGGTGCTGGCGCTGGGGGCCGGTACCGGCGCCAAATATAGCAGCGACGATTTGCGCTATGACCGCGTCATCATCATGACCGACGCCGATGTCGATGGCGCGCACATCGCCTCGCTGCTGCTGACCTTCTTCTATCGCGAGATGCCGGGGCTGATCGCCGATGGCCGGCTGTTCCTGGCGATGCCGCCTTTGTTCCGCATGACGCAGGGGTCCAAGACCGTCTATGCCCGCGACGATGCCGACCGCGACCGCATCCTCAAGACCGTCTTCCGCGCCAATGCCAAGGTGGAGATCTCCCGCTTCAAGGGCCTGGGCGAAATGATGCCGGCGCAGTTGAAGGAAACCACCATGCGGCCGGGCCACCGTACCCTGGTGCGGGTGGACATCGCCGAGGACGAGGTCAAGGAAACCGAAAACCTGTTCGAGCGGCTGATGGGCAAGAAGCCGGAACTGCGCTTCCAGTTCATCCAGGAGAATGCGCAGTTTGCCGCCGAGAGCGTCGACGTTTAGGCGACGGCGAAGCCCGCAACCACCGCCAGCAGCAGCGCGATGGCGCAGGACGCCAGCGCCGACAGGCACAGGCGCCGCCCCGCCATCAGCGGCAGCAACGCCAGCGCCACGAAAGCGGCGGTGACGGTGAAGAGCGGGTGCAGGCGAAGACCCATAATGTCTTCGCTGCCCGCATTGAATGCCACCCAGATTGCCAAGGCACCGAGCGCGGCGCAGAAGAAGGCCGGTTTGCGCCCGCCGCGCACCGTCGCCAGCAACAGCGGCGCCGCCACCAGCGATGGGAACAGGAAATAGGGACTGGCGCCCGGCAGCCAGATCGCAGTGACAACGGCAAGACCGGCGAACCACAGCCAGCAGGCGATGCCACCAGCCCAGCGCGCGGTGAATAGCGTCATGCTCCAGACGCCGAAAGCCAGCGACCAGCGCAGCCAGACCGGATGCTGCAGGGAAGGATCGGCGCTGCCGCCGATCCAGCCCGCCAGACCGTGCAGCACGAAACCGGCACCGACACAGAGCCCTACCAGCAGCACGGGCGCCAACGCCGCCACGACGGGGCGCTGCGGCATGCGGCGCTCGCGCGGCGTCAGGTATCCCGCCAGCGCGATCATCACGAAGACCGCGCCCGAGAGCGGCAGCGCCCAGTCCCTCGGCAGGCGCGGCAGCCAGCGGGTGAAAAGATCGACATAGATGCTGTCACCGCTTTTCAGCGACGCCGGATCGGCACGGGCCAGCGACGCGGTCATCGCCAGCACATTCTCGCCTTCGTGCTGCAGCGAACGCGGACTGATGGCGGCGCGGCGGTCGCGGGCGGTGTGATAGTCCTGCACCCCGCCGATGAAGGCGAAGTTGGCGCCGGTGGCGCCTGCTTTCAGAAAGGGCGTCAGGTCGGTGTCGCTGGGCAGTATCTTGTATATCTCGGCATAGAGCGACGAGGCGGCGGGATGCGGTGCCGCCCGGGCATAAAGATCGATCAAGGCGGCATCGCCCGGACTGGTCTGGAACAGCAGGCTCTGGCCGCGATTGCCCCGCGCTTCCACATTCACCACCACGCCGGTGCGCGCGCGGCTGACGGGATCGCGGGCATAGGCCGCGCTGCCCAGCAGGCCACTTTCTTCGCCATCGGTGAACAGCGCCGCGACGGGCCGGTTGTTGGCGAGGCCACGCGCCTTCAGGGCGCGCAGGGTTTCCAGAATGGTGGCGACACCGCAGCCGTCATCGCAGGCGCCGGGACCATGCGGCACGGAATCGGTGTGCGCCATCAGCAGCACCTCCTTGCCCGTACCGGGAATGGCCAGGGCGCGAATATTGGTGACGGTGCCGCAGAAGTGCCAGCGGTTGCGGCCATAGCAGCTGTCCTGGGTGCGCTCTTCAAAGGGAATGCCAAGCCGGGCGAGCTCGGCCTTCAGCCGTTCGCGATAGGCGGCGGCAGCGGGCGAGCCCCTGGGATGGGGCACTTCCGGCCCCAGCAGGCGCGCCAGCACGGCATCGGCGCGGGCGGCGGAAAATTCGGTGGCGGGGGCATCGGCGGGCAGCGGCGACGGCCCCGATCCGTACACGGACAAAAGCCAGAACCCCACCGCCAGCAGGCCCAGAAACCAGATACGCGCCGTCCCCATGGCGGCACGCTGGAACAGCGGCCGGGAACCGTCAATCGCCCTAACCCTTGATTTTCTGGGGAATCTTCCTTATGTGCCCCGTACAAGCCTCGGCCATATGGGCATCGAGGATGATGCGGGCGCACAGCGAGCGCCCCTTTTCAGGAGCGTGCTACGACCCAAGTGACGACCTCCGGCGCGGAAGCCGGAACCCTCGAAGTTATTGATAACTCGATCTCTTCGCCCTCTCCCACGCCCTCCGAAACAGCTGCTCCGGCGGTCAGTTTCGATGGCCTGGGACTTTCACCCGAAATCCTCAAGGCGGTGGCCGACAGCGGTTACACCACCCCGACGCCGATCCAGGCCCAGACCATTCCCCTGGCGCTGCAGCGGCGCGACGTCATCGGCATCGCCCAGACAGGCACCGGCAAGACCGCCAGCTTCACCCTGCCCATGATCGAGATGCTGTCCCGGGGCCGCGCCAAGGCCCGCATGCCCCGCGCCCTGGTGCTGGAGCCGACCCGCGAACTGGCCGACCAGGTCTCGGAAAGCTTCAACAAATACGCCAAATATTCCAAGCTCACCCACGCGCTGCTGATCGGCGGCACGGCGATGGACGAGCAGATCCGCATGCTGGACCGCGGCGTCGATGTGCTGATCGCCACCCCCGGCCGCCTGATGGACCATTTCGGCCGCGGCCGCATTCTGCTCAGCCAGGTCAATATCCTGGTGATCGACGAAGCCGACCGCATGCTGGACATGGGATTCATTCCCGACGTTGAGGAAATCTGCAAGAAGCTGCCCTTCACCCGCCAGACGCTGTTCTATTCGGCGACCATGCCGCCCGAGATCACGCGCCTGACAGAGCAGTTCCTGCACAATCCGGCCCGCATCGAAGTCTCGCGCCCCGCCACCACCGCCACCAACATCACCCAGGAACTGGTGATGATCCCGGCGAATGACTGGGCCAAGCGCGAGGCGCTGCGCCGCCTGATCCGCGAGGCGGAAGCGACGCTGAACAACGCCATCGTCTTCTGCAACCGCAAGCGCGATGTCGATGTCGTCGCCAAGAGCCTGGCCAAGCACGGTTTCGACGCCTCGCCCATTCACGGCGATCTCGACCAGTCGCTGCGCACCAAGACGCTGGAGCGCTTCCGCGCCGGCGACCTGAAGATTCTCGTCGCCTCCGATGTGGCGGCGCGCGGCCTCGACGTTCCGTCGGTCAGCCATGTCTTCAATTTCGACGTTCCGATCCATGCCGACGACTATGTCCACCGCATTGGCCGCACCGGCCGCGCCGGACGCAGCGGCCTGGCCTACATGCTGGCCAGCAAGCGCGACGAGAAATACATCGACGCCATCGAGAAGATCACCGGCCAGACCCTGACCCGCCGCGAGATGATGGACATCGAAGTGCGCGAGGATGTCCGCCCCCGCGGCGAGCATGGCCGTGGCGGCCGTGACGGTGGCCGTGGCGGTAAAGACCGCAATCGCGGCCGTGACGGCAAGCAGCGCGACCGGCGTCCGCCGGACGGCAAGTATCACGACATGACCGCGTCCCTGGAACCGGTGCAGGCCACGCCTGCCGTACCGCAGGCCGAGGCGCCGCAAGCCGTCGCCGCCGCGCCTGCCGCGCAGCCGCGCGAGCAGCGCCCACGCGAACAGCGCGCCCGCGAACCGCGCCCGCGCGGCGAACGGCAGGATAAACCGTCCCGCGGCGAAACCCAGGAACAGCGTTCGCCGTCCGAGCGCCAGCATCACGAGAAGCGCGAGCGTCACAGCCAGCGCCATCACAATGAGCAGGCGGCCAAGCCGGAAGCGGTGGACAAGAGCCAGTTGCCGGCTTTCCTGTTCCGTCCCATCCCGCTGGCCAAGACGCCCAAATCCGAGCCGACGGGCGACTGACGGTCCGCCACGGTGATTTGCAGGTTTTCCGCTGTTTTCCGCGGAAAATATTTTACAGGCATCGGCGCACTTAACCCTTTCTTACCCTCGGCCCCCTACGATCAGGCCATCGCCACGTTGCGGGCGAAGGGGAAGCCGATGCACAAACCGGAACGCGAACAGGGTATCGCCAAGACGGCGCTTGCGCTCATGACCGAGTGCGACGTGCCCGCGACGCCGGAGAATTTCGAACTTTTCTACGCCTACGCCTCGGGCGAAACGCCCGCTATCGCACCGGTGATGGGCGCGCTGATTGCCGCCCGCAAACCTTTCACGCCGGAAATGCTGCTGGACCTGCGGCTGCGCTGCCTGTCCAGCGCCCGCGCCGCCCGCGTCATGGACAGCTATGGCAGCGGCCTGAACCAGGTCATCGGCACCGTGCTGGGCAAGCTGGAAGTGGCAGGCCAGCAGGCGATCGACTACAAGAACACGCTGTCGGCAGCCTCGGGCGCGCTGGGCGGCAACGGTTCGCCCGAAGACATGCGGGCCCTGGTCAACAGCCTGCTCGCCGCCACCCGCGAGATGGAACAGCGCACCAAAAGCCTGGAAGGCGAATTGCAGCGTTCCAGCGAACAGGTCAGCGACCTGCGCAGCAAGCTGGACAATGTCCGCAAGGAAAGCCTGACCGACCCCCTCACCAATATCGCCAACCGCAAGGCTTTCGACGATGCCGTGCAGCAGGCGGTCGAACACATGGCCCGGGAACCGGAGGCGGTGACGCTGCTGCTTTGCGACATCGACCATTTCAAGAAATTCAACGACACCTGGGGCCACCAGACCGGCGATCAGGTGCTGCGCCTGGTGGCGAACTGCCTGTCGGAAAACGTCAAGGGCCGTGACACCGCCGCCCGCTATGGCGGCGAGGAATTCGCCGTGGTGTTGCGCGGCATCGGCCTGGACGCCGCTACCCATGTCGCCGACCAGATCCGCAAGACCGTCGAGACCAAGAAGCTGGTGAAGAAATCCACCGGCGACGTGCTGGGCACCATCACCATTTCCATCGGCGTCGCCCAGTTCGCCCCCGGTGAAAGCGCCGAAACGGTGATCCGCCGCGCCGATGCCTGTCTGTATGGCGCCAAGCAGAATGGCCGCAACCTGGTCGTCAACCAGAACGATCCGCGCATCGCGGTGCTGGAATCGACCGCGGCGTAAGTCCGGTCTTGGCGGCATGACGTGCCGCCTCTAGACTCAGGCGAAATAAAGATGGGGGATGCGATGACACGCGCTGCCGGCTTGCTGCTTGGCCTTTGCTTCTTGTTTGCCGGCGCGGTCCAGGCCGCCACGCCGAAAGACCTGTCTGGCGTACGCGGCTTCAACTACTTCCCCGCCAGCGTCACCAATGAGCAGATTTTCCTGCAATATGACGATGCCGAAGTGAATCGCGACTTCAGCTATGCCCGCGACCTGGGCATGAATCAGGTCCGCACCTTCGTGCGCTACAGCGAATGGGCCGCCGATACGCCCAAATTCCGCGCCAGCTTCCTCAAGCTGCTGGCGGCGGTGAAAAGCCATGGCATGCAGGTGATGTTCGTCCTGGCGCCGCCGCGAACCCAAGGCGACGCGTCGAACGCCGAGATCCAACTGACCACCTGGCTCACCGATGTGCTGGGCTTGGCCAGGGGGCACAGCGAAGTGCTGGCCTGGGATGTCGCCAACGAGCCAGACTGGATCGGCTATGCCGACAGCCCGCGCACTACCGCCGAAATCGAAAGCCGCATGGCTTCGGCGCGCAAGCTCGCCGACTTCGTGCACAAATTCGACCGTGGCTACCTGACAACCGTGGGCTGCTGGAACGTGGCCTGCATCGAGGTGGCGGCGCCTTATACCGACATCCTCAGCTATCACGACTACAGCCCGACGCGGGAGCTGATCGCGGCCAACGCCGCCCGGGCGAAGGCCTTCGCGGCAAAGGTCGCCAAGCCGGTGGTGCAGACCGAGGTGGGCGCGGACAACCGCGCTAGCCCCTATGACATGGCCTTGCGCGAATACAAGAAGGCCGGCATGGGCACCTATATCTGGGAACTGATGATCGGCAAAAGCTGGGGCGACTCCCAGGGCCTGTTCTATCCCGACGGCACCGTGCGCGATCCGGTCATCGCCGCCGCGGCGATGGGAATCTTCCGCAACGAAGGCGACAATCGCGTGCTGGAAAATCCCGACCGCGAAAACTGGGTGACGACCCCATTGCAACGCGGCGCCAAATGGCTGGCGGCGGCCAACCCCGACTGGAAAGAAGGCCTGGAGATCGCCGAAACAGAAGCCGACATGCTGGAGGCCAACCAGCTCGTCGCGATGCGCTTTCCGCCCACTCTCGCCGTCCAGAAACTGCGCGCGGGACCGCCCAACATTCCCGCGTTGCGGGCGACACTGCAGGACTATCCGGCTCTGTTGACGCCCTATGCCGGCCTCGGCCGGCAGCATGGCAATTAGCCGGCGGCGGGGGTAATCGAAACCGACTCACCGCAGCCGCAGGCGGCCGTCTGATTCGGGTTATTAAACACAAACCGCGCGCCCAGCTTTTCCTGAACGAAATCCATCTCGGTGCCGATCAGGAAGAGGATGGCCTTGGGGTCGATGAAGATCTTGACGCCCTTCTCTTCCATCACTTCCTCGAACGGCTTGGCCGCCTCGGCATAATCCATGACGTAACTCATGCCGGCGCAGCCGCCATTGGTGACACCGACGCGCACGCCCAGATACTTGCCTTCGGCGTTGGCCATGATCTCGACGATGCGGGCGGCGGCGGCGTCCGTCAGACGCACCGGCTTGGGCCTTTCTCTTTTAGGAAGAGGGGCGCGGCGGGGCTTGTCGGGCGTCGTTTCCATCATGGCCTCAGAACATGTTCAGTTCGAGCTTGGCTTCTTCGCTCATCCGTTCCGGCGTCCAGGGCGGATCGAATGTCATGTTGACCGTCACCTCGCCCGCGCCTTCGACCTTTTCCAGCGCCGCCTTGACCATTCCGGGCATCTCGCCGGCGACGGGGCAGTTGGGTGCGGTCAAGGTCATGTCGACGGCGATGTCCTTGCTGTCGGAAACATCGACCTTATAGATAAGACCCAGTTCGTAGATATCAACCGGGATCTCCGGGTCATAGACAGTCTTCAGCGCCGTCACCAGCTTGGCGGTGAAGTCGTCCAGATCGATCTGGCTCATCGGGGCGGGGGTCTGGCTTTCGGCAGCGTCGCTCATTGCGCTCCCTCCTCGACCGCGTTTTTATACGTGTGCCAGGCCAGGGTGGCGCACTTCACCCGCATGGGGAATTCCGACAACCCGCCCATGACTTCCAGCCGCTCGCGGTCGTCTTCGTTCAAACCGGAAGCATCTTCGCCCTTCACCAGGTGCAGGAAACCCTGCATCAGAACTTCGGCTTCGGCCTGGGTGCGGCCCAGCAGCATCTCGGTCATCATCGACGCCGAGGCCTGGCTGATGGCGCAGCCCTTGCCGAGGAACTTGATGTCGGCGACGCGGCCCTGCGCATCCAGCTTCAGGGTGACGGTGACGCGGTCGCCGCAGAGCGGGTTGTAGCCTTCGGCCTTGTGGGTGGGGTCATCCAGCGCCCCGAAATGGCGCGGATGGCGCGAATGGTCGAGGATGACGTCCTGGTAGAGTTCCCGCAGCGAATTATCCATGGCCATTTTCCATCATGGGGCCAATATTTCCCGGGCCTTGTGCAGCCCGGCCAGCAGGGCATCGACATCGGCGCGGCTGTTGTAGAGCGCGAAGGACGCCCGGGTGGTGGAGGCCACGCCGAACCGTTCCATCAACACCTGGGCGCAATGGTGGCCCGCGCGCACCGCCACGCCTTCCCGATCCAATATGGTGGCGAGGTCGTGCGCATGCATCCCCTGCGCCTCGAATGACAGGATTGCGCCTTTTCCGGGGGCGTCGCCGATGACCCGGGCCCAGTTGAGTTCCCTCAGGCCCTCGCGGGCATAGGCGAGCAGATCGTGTTCATGGGCGCGGACCGCGGCGCGGTCGAAGCTGGTCAGATAGTCCAGCGCCGCGGCCAAGCCGACGGCTTCGATGATGGGCGGGGTGCCCGCCTCGAAGCGGGCGGGCGGATCGGCATAGGTGATGCGCTCGCGGCTGACTTCGCGGATCATCTCGCCACCGCCATTGAAGGGCCGCATGGCTTTCAGATGGGCGCGCTTGGCATAGAGCGCCCCGATGCCGGTGGGGCCGTAGAGCTTGTGGCCGGTGACGGCGTAGAAGTCGATGTCCAGCGCCTGGACGTCGACGATCTCGTGTACCGCCCCTTGGGCTCCATCGGCCAGCACCGGCACGCCGCGCGCATGGGCGCGGGCGATGATGTCTTTCAGCGGCGTCACCGTGCCCAGCACATTGGACATGTGGGTGATGGCGACGAGCCGGGTCTTGGCGGTGATGGCGGCGTCCACCGCGTCCACATCGAGCGAACCATCGTCGCCGACATCGACCCAGCGCAGCACCGCGCCCTGGCGCTCGCGCAGGAAATGCCACGGCACGATGTTGGAATGATGCTCCATCACCGACAGCACGATCTCGTCGCCGGGCTGGATGATGGGCGCCAGATAGGAATAGGCAACCAGGTTGATCGCCTCGGTGCCGCCCTTGGTGAAGACGATCTCGTCCTCGCGGGCCGCGTGCAGGAATTTCTGCACCGTGCGGCGGGCGGCCTCGTAGCGGTCGGTGGCGGCGCCGGACAAATAATGCACGCCACGATGGACATTGGCGTATTCGGTTTCGGTGAAGACGCGCATCGCATCCAATACGCGGGCCGGCTTCTGGGCGGACGCGCCGCTGTCGAGATAGGCCAGACGCTTGCCATAAACCGGCTTGCCCAGGATCGCGAAGTCACGGGCGGCGGCCTCGGCATCGAAGCCGGGAATGATGGGGGTGGCGGCGGTCACAGCAGGCCCCGCAGCGCGGTCTGGACGCCGGCCCGCACGGCGGCGCACAGGTCTTCGTTGGCGATGGGATTCAGCGCCTCTTCCAGGAAGGCATAGAGCAGCAGGGCGCGGGCATGGTCTTCGGGAATGCCGCGCGAGCGCAGGTAGAAAATCTGCTCGGCATCGAGATCGCCGATGGCGGCGCCATGGGCGCACTTCACGTCCTCGGCGAAGATTTCCAGTTCGGGCTTGAGATCGGCTTCCGCCGTTTCGCTCAGCAGCAGCGCCTTGGCGGTCTGGCGGCTGTCGGCGCCGTCCGCGCCTTTCGCCACCGTCACCTTGCCCTGATAGACGGCGCGCGCCTTGCCGCCCGCCACATGCTTGAACAGCTGCGTGCTTTGCGTGTTGCCCTTGCGGTGGATAACATGGGTGGTGACATCGGCATGGGCGCTTTCGCCCAGCACCGAAACACCGGAAAGATGCGCCTGCGCCCCCTCGCCTTCCAGGGCGATGGCAAGTTCGGCCCGCGCCAGCTTGCCGCCGAAGCTGGCGAAGTGGCCGTCATAACGCGCCCTGGCGGCGAGGCTGATGGCAATTTCTTCCACCTGCACCGTTTCGACCGGGCGGGCCAGGCGCACATGTGCCAGATGGGCGCCTTCGCCCAGCACGATCTCGAAACCGGCATTGCGCGGCCCGGCAGTATCGGTGCTTTCATAGAGCGTCAGCGCCGCGCCCGCTTCCACCACCAGCAGCAGGCGCAGATGGCCGGCGCCACCGGTTTCCAGCATCAGCGGCTCGGTGATCGCCAGGCCGGCTGGCACGCGCAGAGCCAGGCCGCCTTCGGCAAAGGCCAGCGAAGCTTCGCTGACCGCATTGCGGGCCCCACCACCGAATTGCAGCGCTCCGAAATGCGCCGCCGCCCAGGGCTTGGGGTTGGCAAGGTCGCAATAGTCCACGCCTTCTGGCAGCCGGCCCAGCAGCCGAGCATAGGCGGTGGCTTCGCCCAGCCCGGCTTCGCCCAGCGCCGATTTGAGGTCGGAATATTTCCATTCCTCGACCCGGCGGGTGGGAAGGCCATGGCCCTCAAAGATGGTGCGCGCTTCGGCGCGACGTTCGGCAATCGCTGTCATGCCGGCTCCTTGACGAACTGGTCATAGCCCTTGGCTTCCAGTTCCAGCGCCAGTTCCTTGCCGCCTTCGGCGACGATGCGGCCCTTGGCCAGGACATGGATACGGTCGGGCACGATATAGTCGAGCAAGCGTTGGTAATGGGTGATCACCAGCATGGCGCGTTCGGGCGACCGCAGGGCGTTGACGCCCTCGGCCACCAGCTTGAGCGCGTCGATGTCGAGGCCGGAATCGGTTTCGTCCAGCACCGCCAGCTTGGGCTCGAAGATCGCCATCTGCAAAATTTCCAGCCGCTTCTTCTCGCCGCCGGAGAAACCGACATTGAGGGCGCGCTTCAGCATCTCTTCGCTGACATTCAGGGTCTTGGCCTTGGCGCGCACCAGCTTCAGCACCCCTATGGCATCGATATCGGTCTCGCCGCGCTGGCGACGCTGCGAATTGAGCTCCG
>Ga0316220_1003279_pt1 | contig 13751 bp, 7 predicted proteins | sample TBH18005metaG_FD_203632 | JGI IMG/M metagenome (GOLD analysis project Ga0316220, IMG submission 203632) | Freshwater microbial communities from Trout Bog Lake, Wisconsin, USA - TBH18005 | ecosystem: Environmental > Aquatic > Freshwater > Lake > Hypolimnion/Profundal zone | place: USA: Wisconsin...
TGGACATGGCAATCGCATCGCGTGAAAACAGGCTGAGCTCCATGCCCTCAAAGCCCTGCGTCACGCCATCGCACATCGCCGGCACGCCACCGGCCACCTGCGCCGTGGCACCGTGTTTGCGGGCCTCGGCCTTGATCAGGTCCGGGTAATGCTGCAGCGGCGCATGGGCCGAGAGCAGGTCGTTATAGGCGGTGACGATGGCTATATTGGGCGCCTTCTCGGCCACCACCTTGAACTTGTCGCTGACCGGCAGCGCGGCAAACGCGTGCGCCACGTTGGCACAACCCATGCGCTCGGCGCCGGGCTTGCGCCGGGAGGCAGCATCCACCTGGGCCAGGTAGGCGCTGCGGGTGGCTTCGCTGCGCGCAATGATGCGGCGGGTGACGGCTTCTACGGTGGGGTGCAGGGCGGTCGATGGACTGGGTGTTGACATGGTGCTTTAGCGTCCTCAAGGGTTTGTAACTAAATTACATGCTCAATGGTAACTGGGAAAGCAAGCCTTGTGTGCGCCCAGAGTTACCAGTGAGGTACAGAACCGGCCCAGTCGCACCAGCATGTGCCTCTCGGCCGATGCAGTCGGAGTCGCCGACATTCAGTGCGCGAGTAGCAACCGCAGTGCCGTTTCAAAGTCAAAGCCCTGGATGCAGGACCGATAGGCGCCAGAACGGCAGAATGCGTGAACCAATTTATTTGATGGAGCGGCAGGCCTGGGCCGCCCGCTGGGCGCAGTCAACAGAGCCCGGCAATACCGGCTACTTGAGCAGACCCGCCATCTGCTCCTCTACCGCCTTGAGGGCCTGGGCAGAGGTCTTCTTGCCACTCCAGAAGGCGCTGAACTCAGCCGCCTGCAGTTCATAAATCTTGAGCGCATTGGCCGAGGTTCCGCCATTCATCACAAAGCCGTACCAACCCGCGTACTCGGCCAGTTTCTGGATGTCCGGCTTGGTAACCGTACGCATTTGCTCGGTCTTCATGGGGGTGAGCCCACCGCTTTGAATGTAGAACAGCATGGTGTCGGCGGTGGTCATCCACTGCAGGAATTTGTGCACATCGGCCTTGTTGGCGGACGCCTTGTTGATGCCAAGGCCCAAGGTATGCACATGGGTGCCGCGCGACTTGCTGCCCTTGGGCGGTGGCGCCACGTCAAACTTGCCCGCCACCTGCGCATATTTTTCGGCATTTCCAATTTCATCGTAGGCGGCATTCCACTGCAGGATGAACGCCACGGCGCCGGTACCAAAGGCGGTGTTGGTCTGCGCGTACTCGTAGCTGCTGCTGTCGGGCGGGGTGGCCCCTTTGTCGGCGATGAATTTGTAGACGTCCAGCCCTTTTGCAAAGGCCTCGGAATTGACGGTAATTTTTTTACCATCGGTCCAGTCACCGCCGTTCGAGTGCGCCGTGCTTTGCCAGACCATGACGTTGAACAACAGATTTTTCATTTGCAGCGCAGTACCGTACTGGACCGGGCTCTTGGGGTTGATGGCGCGGGTAAAGAACAAGGCCGTTGCCTCAAAGTCGTCCCAGTTCCACTGCTGCGGATCCTTGGGTTGAAGGGCTTTTCCCAGGTGCTGCTGGGCAATGCTGGCATAGGTCTTTTTCCATTCGGCATCGGTAAGCAACTGGCTCATCAGGTCTTTGCGAAAATACACAAAGTGCAGGCCCATATCGGTGGGCACACCATACTGCTTGCCGTCAAATTGCTGGGTTTTGAGGACGGCATCCGGAAAGATTTTTTTCATGTTATCCACCGTATCGGCAGGCAGTGGGTCCATGTAGCGGGCATAGCGGCCCACGTTGTAGGTGGCCAGCAAATTCAGGTCAAAGGCCTTGCTGCCGCCAGCCAACTCCTTGGACAGCTTGTCATAAAAGTCGTCCCGCCCGAAGTACATGGTTTTGACCTTGTTGTTGTCCTTTTTGCCCTTCGTACTGTTGTATTTTTCGACCAGGGCATTAAGGGCTTTTTCCTCAGGCCCGCCGGGCCAGCCCAACACAGTCATATCTGCCCATACAGCGGTGTTTGCTGCGGCCAATGCAGCAGCCAGAGCCAATGGTTTGAAGCGAAGCAGATTCATGGCAATCTCCGGTGGTTGGTAAGTAAAAGTTAGAGTCAGGTTTCCTGTTGCAACAAGCGCAACGCTTCCTCAAAATCGAAGCCGTTGATGGCCTGTTCCAACTGATCCGCGTGCGGCAGCAGGGCACGCAGGCCGGTCGCATGGCCTTCCCAGAGTGATTGGGCTTCGGAGTCGTCCTGCTCCAGCAAGACTTTGAGTTGCTTCAACACCGCCTGCAGATCCTCCTGTTGCAGCGATGTCAACACCGCATCGGCATGGCGCAAGGGCTCAACAATCAGGCCAGGCGTTTCCCGCAGGGCCGCCACCAGGGCGTCCAGCTGCAGCTGCGCCGGTGGAATCAGGCGCTCCAGCACATCCGTATCAGCGCCCTCATTCAGGGCCTGCTCCAGTTTGGCCGCCAATGCCCGCAAGGGCTCCGCGCCCATGCTGGCGGCCAGGCCCTTGAGGGTGTGGGCCAAGCGTTCCGCCGAGGCGCCGTCTGCAGCCCGCAAGGCCTGCTGTATCTGCTCCACTGCATGCTCCTGCGACTTGATGAACTTGCCCAGCATGGAGATATACAGCGCAGCATTCTGGTTGGCCTGGCTCAGGCCCTGCTTCACATCCAGCCCCTCCACCGCCCGCAAGGCCTCCAGCACTTGGGCATGGGTGTCGGCTGTGGCCGGCATGGGTGCAGCCGACTGGCCCAGGCCCTCGCGCGGTTTGATCCAACTCAGCAGGGCGCGCCATAGCTCGTCCGGGTTGATAGGCTTGCTGACAAAGCCATTCATGCCCGCAGCCAGGCAGCGCTCCTTGTCCGCCAGCATGGCGTTGGCGGTCATGGCCACGATTGGCAAAACGTCTGCCGCATAGGTTTCGCGAATCAGGCGCGAGGCCGTCACGCCGTCCATCACCGGCATCTGCATATCCATCAGCACCAGGTCATAGGGCTGGCCTTCGGCGTGGCGGGCATGGACATGGTGCACGCCGATCTGGCCGTTCTCCGCCACTTCCACAGCAAAACCCACGCCACGCAGCATCTCGCAGGCCACCATCTGGTTGATCTCGTTGTCCTCCACCAGCAAAATCCGCGCGCCGGCACGCGATTCCAGTGCGCACTCCAGCGCACTGCCGCCTTGCCGCGCATGGGATTTTGGCAGTTCGCTTGGCGACTCTCCCAGCAGTTGCATCATGGTGTTGACCAGCAAAGAAGCACTGACCGGCTTGGCTAGAACATGTTCAATCCCCAACATTTCGGCGCCCTTGAGTAGTTCCTGGCGCCGGTGGGCGGTCACCATCAGCACACAGGTCGCGCTGTGCTTCTGCAGTTTGCGCATGGCGCGCACCACCTCCAGCCCGTCCATGCCCGGCATCTGCCAGTCCATCATGACAAACGCGAAGGGTGTCTGGCTGTCATCGGCTGCCGCCAGGGCAGCCAGTGCCAAGGGGCCAGAGTGAACCTGCTTCACTTCAAAGCCCAACTCGCTGAGCAAGTCCGCAAGGACCAGCGCGGCCGCTTCGTTGTCGTCCACCACCAGAACCCTGGCACCGTGCAGGTCTATGCTGGGGCGCGCGATGAACCGCTCAGGCGCGCCCACGCCCAGCCGGGCCGTGAACCAGAAGGTGGAGCCGCGCCCCAGTTCGCTCGCCACACCGACCTCGCCACCCATGGCCTCGGCCAGACTTTTGCTGATGGCCAGCCCCAGGCCGGTGCCGCCGTACTGGCGTGTGGTGGAACTGTCGGCCTGAACAAAGCTTTTGAACAGCCGGTCCATTTGCTCAGGCGCAAGGCCAATGCCGGTGTCGCTGACCGCAAAATGCAGCAGCACCTCCGACTCGGTGGCTTCCCGTACCCGCACCACGATGCGCAGTTCGCCATGGTCGGTGAATTTGACGGCGTTGTTGGCGTAGTTGATCAATATCTGGCCCAAGCGCAAGGGGTCGCCGAGCAGGCTTTTGGGCACCTTGCTGTCAATGCTGCAGAGCAGTTCCATACCCTTGGCCTCGGCCTTTTCGCTCACCAGGTTGATGACGTTGTCAATCATCGCCTCGAGCTCGAAGGGCACCGTCTCAATCTCCAGTTTGCCGGACTCGATCTTGGAGAAGTCCAGGATGTCATTGATGATGCGCAGCAGGTGTTCGCCGCTTTGCTGGATTTTGCTCAGGTAGTCCTGAATGCGCGGCGGCATGTCGTTCTTCAGCGCCAGCCCCGACAGGCCGATGATGGCGTTCATGGGCGTGCGGATCTCGTGGCTCATATTGGCCAGAAAATCCCCCTTGGCCTGCGAGGCCGCCTCGGCCGATTGCAGCGCGCGCTGCAGATCCTGTGCGTGGCTTTTTTCATTGGTCTGGTATTGGCGCAAATTGGCTTGCATCACCGCCAGGCGCCCCATGATGCTTTCCTGGCTAGCGTACGCACTCTGGATGTGCGACTCCAGATCACCCTGCGCCACCTTGGCAATGGCCAGCTGCACGCTGTCAATGGAGCCTCCCATGACGCCCTGCAGTTTGGCAATAAAGCGGTTGAAGCTATGGGTCAGATCGTCAAACTCGGCGATGCCGCTGTGCGGCAATTGCAGCGACAGGTCAGCATCGCCAGAGTCCAGTTCCACCAACGCGCGCCTGACCTTTTGCAGCGGCAGCAAAACCGCCTTGTACATCAATAGATAGGTCACCACAACTAGCGCTAGGTCAGCCAACAGCAGCTGTAAAACACAGTTTTTTAACTCCACCCGCATCCGCTCCCGGATGAGCGCATGGGATATGAATAGCGTGACCCGGCCCTGATCAATCTGCTGGCCGTTGTCGTTGTGGCGCAGGTCAAAGGTGACCACTTCGTCGGGTGTGGCCTGCTCACCGCCCTCCACCCACTTGCCATCGACCAGGCTCACGCCATAGAGCAGCGCCCCGAACTGGTTTTGCACTTGCAGCCCGGTCACGGCGCCGTCATTCAACTCACCCTCGATGGTCTGCATGATTTGTCGCTGGTTGAATTCCCAGATGGCGGCCGAAAGGCCGATAGTCATGCGGGCCTTGACCTGCTCCAGGTGGACCGCCAAATCCTTGCGAAAGCTCCCTTCCAGGCGTTGATACGCCTGCATTTGCATCACCACCATCACCAGGGTCAGCACCCAAACCAGCAATGCAGACACGCGGGCCTGCAGCGAATGCAGCGTGGACAGGCGCCAGGAGAGAAATAATGCAAGGCCCTTTTTCATGGTGACACAGGGAAAGCAAGGCCCTCTTGTTCCAGCAGCCGCAGCGCCTCTTCAAAGTCAAAACCGTGTATGGCCTGCTCCAACTCTGCGGCCTGTTTCAGCACGGCACGCAGGCTGCTTGCATGGCCGTCCCAGAGTGACTGGGCTTCGGAGTCGTCCTGCTCCAGCAAGGCTTTGAGTTGCTGGAACACCGCCTGCAGATCCTCTTGCCGGGGAGGTGTCAGCGGCGCATCGGCATGGGAGACGGCGATCAGGCCGGGTGTGGCGCGCAAGGCTGCCACCAGGGCATCGAGTTGCGCCTGCGCCGGCGCAATCAGGCGGTCCAGTTGCTGCGGGTCGGCGCCCCCATGCAAGGCCCGCTCCAATTCAGCCGCAGCCGCTCGCAGCGGTTCGGCACCCATGCTGGCGGCCAGCCCCTTGAGGGTATGGGCCAGGCGTTCGGCCGTAGCGCCATCGGCCTGCGCCAGCGCCTGCTGAATCAGTTCCACGGCATGTTCCTGTGACTTCACGAAGCGGCTCAGCATGGCCAGGTACAGACCGGCGTTCTGGTTGGACAGGCCCAGGCCCTGCTGGACCTGCAAACCCTCCACACTGCGCAACGCGTCCAGCACCTCTTGCTGCCGGACCGACTCGCTATCCGGCGTCGCCGCTTGTTTGCTGGGGGCTGGCATCTGCCCCAGTCCTTCGCGCCGTTGGATCGAGCTCAGCAGGGCCTGCCACAGTTCGTCCGGATTGATGGGCTTGCTGACAAAGGCATTCATGCCGGCGGCCAGACAACGCTCCTTGTCGGCCTGCATGGCATTGGCCGTCATGGCAACGATCGGCAGGCTATCTGCCGCATAGCTTTCACGGATCAGGCGCGAGGCGGTGACACCGTCCATCACCGGCATCTGCATATCCATCAGAACCAGGTCATAGGGCTGGCCCTCGGCGTGACGGGCATGCACCTGGTTCACACCGATCTGGCCGTTCTCCGCCACATCCACCACAAAATCCACGCCACGCAGCATCTCGCACGCGACCATCTGGTTGATCTCGTTGTCTTCCACCAGCAAAATGCGCGCCCCTGCCAGAGGCCGCATGGCCGCCTCCAGGGCCGTGGCATCCTGCCGGCCATACGACTTGGGCGTGTGACGCGGGGCCTGCCCCATCAGCTGCATCATGGTGTTGACCAACAGCGAGCCACTCACCGGCTTGGCCAGCACATGCTCGATGCCCAGTGTCTGCGCGCCCTTGACCAGCTCCTGGCGCCGGTGGGCCGTGACCATCAACACAAAGGGGGCACTGTGCGGGTTCAGCTTGCGAATGGCGCGCACCGTCTCCAGTCCGTCCATGCCCGGCATTTGCCAGTCCATCATCACAAATTCGTAGGGCGCAGCCGATGCGTCCGCTGCGGCCAGGGCAGCCAGCGCGGCCGGGCCAGAATCGACATGCTCCACCGCAAAACCCAATTCACCCAGCTGGTCTGACAACACCAGTGCCGCAGCTTCGTTGTCGTCGACCACCAGCACCCGGCTGCCATGCAGGTCGATGCGGGGCCTGGTGAGGATTTTCTCCTCCGAACCCCGCCCCAGCCGCGCGGTAAACCAGAAGGTAGAGCCCCGGCCCGGCTCGCTGTCCACACCGACCCCGCCGCCCATGGCCATCGCCAGTGTTTTGCTGATGGCCAGACCCAGGCCGGTGCCACCGTACTGGCGCGTGGTGGAACTGTCGGCCTGCGCAAAGCTCTGGAACAGGCGGCCCATCTGTTCCTGGCTCAGGCCTATGCCGGTGTCACGGACCGCAAAGTGCAGCAACACATCGGTGGCACCGGCTTCCTTGACGCTGACGGTGACGCACAGCTCACCCTGGTCGGTGAACTTCACCGCGTTGTTGACATAGTTGATCAGGATCTGCCCTATGCGCAGAGGGTCGCCAACCAGATGTCTGGGCACATCACTGCCATAGCTGCACAGCAACTCCAGCCCCTTGCTTTCGGCCTTCTCGCTGACCAGATTGACCATGTTGTCAATCACCGCCTCGAGCTCAAAGGGAACCGATTCAATCTCCAGCTTGCCGGATTCGATCTTGGAGAAGTCCAGAATGTCATTGATGATGCGCAGCAGGTGCTCGCCGCTTTGCTTGATCTTGACCATGTAGTCCTGCACCCGGGCCGGCATCTCGGTCTTCAGCGCCAGACCGGAGAGTCCGATGATGGCGTTCATCGGGGTGCGAATCTCGTGGCTCATATTGGCCAGAAACTCGCCCTTGGTCTGGGTGGCGAGCTCGGCCTCCTGCATGGCCCCGATGATGGCCTCCTCGGCCTGGCGCTCCAGCGTGATATCGCGCGTCACGCCCAGCATGAAACTGGGCTTGCCCTGTGCATCCAGAGTCACCGTGGCAATGTCGTGAACCCACATGACGCAGCGGTTATCGGGTCGCAGGATCGGGTACCTGGCCTCGTAGGTGGCGCGCTTGCCTTCCACCGCTTCCCGGTATTGGCGTGTGACTTCCTCGGCAAATTCCGGGCCCGCCGCCTCGGCGACGCAGCGCGACCATTCGCCGCGCTCCGGATATCCACCGGGACGCTCGGGCCTGCCAACCAGACGGGCAGCCCGTGGACTGAGGCGGGGCCGGTAGCCATCCTTGGTGATGTCCACCGTCCAGGTGCCGCACTTGGCCATTTCCAGCGCCTGATCGAGCAGCCTGTTGTTGAACTCGGCAGCGTCCTGCAACTGGCGCAAGTCGTGCAGATTGCTTTCCTGGTCGCGCCAGGAGCGCACGATGATGCGCACAAACAGCTGCGCAGCCAAGGCAAACAACGCAGTCAACGCGGCAATCGTCCAGGCTTGATGGCGCCACTCTGCAAAGGACGCCTGGCCGGTCAGGCCCGCATTCACCCAAAAGCCGTACTTCGGGCTGCGCACATAGGAGAAGGTGCGGCTGAAGTCATCCAGCTGGGTGGCTGCGCTGACGTAGCTGCCCTGGGCCGGGGCAGCATCGATGGCGTCCTGCATCTGTTCCGATATTTTCTTGTTGCCGGGTGCTATGGGGAATACCGACTTGGACTCCATGCGCCCGGCAATCATCAGCAACTTGCTGTCGCGCAGGCTGATGGTGGCCAGCGGCTCCAATTGCAGATCGGCAAATATCTTCTGAATGACGGCCACGTTCATGCGCGCATAGACCACACCCAGAAAGCGGCCTTCCGAGGAGCGCACCGCCTGGGCGAATTCCCACACCCATGCATGGTCCAGTTCGTTGTAAACCGGAGGACTGGTGTACAAGCTGCTCGTCTCTTCGTCACGCAGTACCTTGAAAAAGGCACGGTCCGCAACGCTGGTGTACTGGGTGGATGGCGCATAGCTGTCCGTGTTGTAACGAACAATGCCTTCGGCATCGGTGGCTTGCAGCCGGATACCGGGCAGGCGCTGCGACAGGCGCATCAGCCTGTAATTGAGATCGTCGGCCCGCGCACCCCCCTGCGCCGCCTGGCGCGATATCTCGTCGGCAACCGACTGCATGCTGATGGTCACGGTGTCGATCACCTGCTCAATCGACATCTGCACCGTGCGGGCCAGGTTCTGGCTGCTGGCCGCGACCCGTAACTCCACCTGATGGTGCATGTATCCCAGCAGGGAAAATGCGCAACCGACGATCAGCAACAAGCTGAGCGCCATACCCACAACCAACTGGCTGCGACGCTGCTCCAGCGTAAATTGCGCCGCACCCTGCCGGTTCAGCAAGTTGGCGAATCTGTCTATTGAATCTGTGAGCAAACGCATGGTCTTGGGCAACGAGGTTGCCCGTTCTCCCGATAGTGTCGTGCCGGAAGAATTTACTAGGAATCCTGTCGCCGGTCCATCACTATTTGTTTGAATCTGTGTTCAACATGCTACGCACATGCTCCAGATCAGACAGGGTATCCACGTCGCAGACACAACCGGCATCGCTGACCGGCCATTGCTGCGCCTGGAAGCGCGCAAGCACCGCGGCCGCCCCGGAACTGCCCTGCAGAGCTGCCAGCGCATCACCGCAGACGCGCGAGAAACGCACAGGATGGCCGCGCTGACCGGCAAACACCGGCACCAGCACCTCGGCCGCTGGCTCGGCCTGTGCCAGTTCCGTCAGGGTCTGTGCGGCAATCAGCGGCAGGTCCGCCGGCAGGATCAGCCAGCCGGAAGCGTCGCGCGTGGCTCGCACGGCTGCCGCAATCGAATCCCCCATGCCGGGATGACCGGCGTCCTCCAGATGCCAGCGCAAACCGCTGCCCTGCACCGCCTCCAGCGTGCGTTGCAACACCGTCTTGCCGCACAGCTCGGCCTGCAGCTTGTGGCCAAGCCCGCCAGACGCCGTGAAGCGCTCGCCCCGGCCCGAAGCCAGCAGCAACACGGTGGGCAGGCGCCAGGCCTCAGCGCGCGAGAGCAGGCGGCTCATGCCGCCGCACAGGCGCTGGCTGAAGCGGTCACGGCAGGCACGGACAGGTTCTTGACGGCGATGATTTCGGCCAGGATGGAGACGGCAATTTCGGCCGGCGTGTGCGCTCCAATCGCCAAGCCCACCGGGCCATGCAGACGATCCAGTTGCGCCTGGGTCAGGTCAAAGTGTTCCGCCAAGCGTTGCTTGCGCGTGGCCTGGTTGCGGCGCGAACCCAAGGCGCCTACATAAAAGGCGTCACTGCTCAGCGCCTCCAGCAGCGCCATGTCGTCGAGCTTGGGGTCGTGCGTGAGCGCCACGATGGCGGTGTGCGCATCCACCCGCAGCTCGCGCACCACGTCATCCGGCATGCCCTCCACGCGCCGTACATTCAGCAGCGGACGGTCAAACAACGCGTGTGCGTATTCTTCGCGCGGGTCACAGACCAGCACCTCAAAGTCCAGGGCAGTGGCCATGCCGGCCAACACCAGCGACAACTGACCGGCTCCAATCAGGAGCAGGCGCCAGCGCGGGCCAAACAGGGTGGTCAGCGTGAGGCCATCAAACTGCATGGGCTGACCGCGCTGCCCAGGCGTCAAGACCACGGCACCGGTCGCCAGCGTCAGGGTGCGCGCCACCAAGCGATGCTCAGAAGTCTGCTGCAGCAGGGCGTCGATCCACGCGATATCCTGCAGAGGCTCCTGCACCAGGCGCAGGGTGCCGCCGCAGGGCAGACCAAAGCGTGCCGCCTCCTCCTTGCTGACGCCGTAGGCAATCATGGCGGGCCTGCCCGGTTGCTCCGAGGGCGGCTGGTTCAGCGCGGCCTTGGTGCGGGCAATCAAATCGTCCTCCACACAGCCGCCCGAGACCGAGCCACTGACCATGCCGTCGTCGCGCACCGCAAGCAGAGCCCCGGGGGGGCGCGGCGCGCTGCCCCAGGTTTCAACCACCGTCACCAGCGTGACGGCGTGCCCGGCTCTGCGCCAGGCCCGCGCGTCTTCCAATACCCGCAGGTCCAGACTTTCCATGGCGTGATTGTCGCGCTTGGGCTGATTACGCAGCCTGGATAGCGGCGGCCGTCATCGGCAGCTTGCGCATGCGTTTGCCGGTGAGTACCGCCAGCGCATTGGCCAAGGCCGGCGCCACCAGCGCCGTGGCCGGCTCGCCGATGCCGCCGGGCTTCTCGCTGCTTTCCACCAGCACGATGTCGATAACAGGCGCCTGCGACATGCGCACGATGGGGAACTTGTCGAAGTTGCTCTGCTGCACCCGGCCATCCTTCAGGGTGATTTCCTGCAGCGTGGCGGCGCCCAGACCGAACACCACGCTGGACTGGATCTGCGCCTCCACCGTGTCGGGGTTGACCATGTGCCCCAGGTCGGCTGCCACCGTCACCTTGTGCACCTTGATGGCACCGCGCTCCAGGCTGATCTCGGCCACCTGCGCCATATAGGTGTCGTAGCCTTCCATCAGGGCAATACCGCGCGAATGGCCTGCGGGCAGCGGCGTGCCCCAGCCGGCCTTTTCTGCGGCCAGCTTGAGCACATTGGCAAAGCGCGGCTTGCCTTCGAGCAGGCTCAAGCGGTAGGCATAGGGGTCTTGCCCGGCCATATGGGCCAGCTCGTCGATAAAGCCCTCGTTGGCAAAGGCATTGAGCGCATGGCTGACCGAGCGCCAGTAACCCACGCGCAGACCGGCGTCGTGCTTGACCACGTCGTGGCGCGAGGCGGGGATGTTGTAACCGGCCACAGCGGCTTCGGTCATCAGCGGGTCCTGCACCGGTGCGGGCAGGCCAAACACGCGGCCGGTGACCGACTGCGAGGTCAGGCGAAAGGTCATGGCCGTGGGCTTGCCGTCGGCACCCAGGCTGGCCGCCAAGGTGTGGATGGCTTGCGGGCGGTAGAAGTCGTGCGTCATGTCGTCTTCGCGCGACCAGACCAGCTTAACCGGCTTGTCCAGCTGCTTGGCAATCTGCGCGGCCTGGATGATGAAGTCGATGTCGATGCGCCGGCCAAAGCCGCCGCCCAAAAAGGTGGTTTCCACCGAGACATCGTCCACCGCCAGGCCCACCGCCTTGGCGATCTGGCTTTGCGCCGCGTCCTGCCACTGGGTGGAGCCTATCAGGCGCATCTTGCCGTTGGTGTAGTGGGCCGTGAAATTCATGGGCTCCAGCGGCGAGTGCGACAACAACTGGCTGGCATATTCGGCGCGCAGTACCTTGTCGGATGCGGCAATCACGGCCTCCGGGTCACCCACCGCCTTCAGGGGAATAACCGTGCCAGTCTTGGCGGCGGCGCGCAGGCTGTCGAGCATGGCCTTGTCATTGAGCGCGGCACCGGCACCCTCGTCCCAGACGATGCTGAGCTCCTGGCGCGCCATATTCGCCCGCCACCAGCTATTGGCCACCACGGCCACGCCGTCCGGAATTTGCACTACGGCCAGCACGCCGGGCATGGCCTTTGCCTTGGTCGCGTCATAGCTCTTGACCGTGCCACCGATGACCGGGCACTGCTCCAGCGCTGCGTAGACCATGCCGGGCAGCTTGACGTCGATGCCGAATTCGGCCTGGCCATTGATCTTGTCGGGTGTGTCCAGGCGCTTGGTGCGCTTGCCCACAATAGTGAAGTCCTTGGGGTCCTTGATGGCCACGTTTTCCGGCACCGGCAGCTTGGCAGCAGCGGCAGCCAGCGAGCCATAGCTGGCCTTTTTGCCGTTGGCACCCAACACATGGCCATCGACCGCCGTCAACCCAGCGCGGTCCACACCCCACTGGTTGGCGGCGGCGCTGATCAGCATTTCGCGTACCTGGGCGCCGCCTATGCGCAGCTTCTCCCAGCCGTCGCGCACCGAGGTGGAGCCGCCGGTGAGCTGCGCACCACCCAGCAGCTTGTTGCCATAAAGCTTGCCGTTGGACGGTGCAATGCGCACCTTGATTTTGCGCAGGTCCACATGCAGCTCTTCGGCAATCAGCATGGGCATGGAGGTGTACACCCCCTGCCCCATCTCGGAGCGCGCCGAGATCAGGGTGATGGTGTTGTCATCGGCAATATGGACCCAGGCATTCGGTGTGTGCACCGTGCCCGCGGCCTGCAGGGCGGTGGGAATGGCAATGCCCATCAGCAGGCCACTGGAGGCCAATGCGGCGGAGTTCTTGAGGAAGGAGCGGCGGGATGTGGTCATGGTCGTGCTCCTTAGGCGTTGCGCATCATGGAGGCCGCATCCTTGATGGCGGCCTTGATGCGGGGGTAAGTGCCACAGCGGCAGATGTTGCCGCTCATGGCGGTGTCGATGTCTGCGTCTGAGGGATTCTTGTTGTTAGAGAGCAGGGCCGCCGCGCTCATCAACTGACCCGACTGGCAATAGCCGCATTGCGGCACATCGTGCTTGATCCAGGCCACCTGCAAGGGGTGGCTGTTGTCCTTGGACAGCCCCTCGATGGTGGACACCTTGGCGCCGTCGACGCTAGACAAAAGGGTCTGGCAGGAGCGCGCCGGCTTGCCATCGATATGCACGGTGCAGGCGCCGCACAGTGCCGCGCCGCAACCGAACTTGGTGCCGGTCATGCCGAGCTCATCGCGAATGACCCACAGCAAAGGGGTATCGGGTTCCGCCTCGGCCCGAACGGCCCGGCCATTGACTTGGAATGCAGTGCTCATGGAATCTTTCCTCGGTCTGTATCTTGATGGTGGTGGCGCGCCAGCCCCTCAAGGCAGGGTCACGCGCACCGTAGGATAGACCGCTTACACCCGATTGGATGCTCGGGTTTGCCCTAGATCAAGAAAAGTATGCGTGACGGCAACACAGGAATGCGACCGGGCGGACCCAGCGATGTCCGCTCATCCCTATACTGAGGCCATGAAATCCATTGCCGATCTCCGCAAAAGTTACGAACGCGCCGAACTCGACGAAAGCGCATCCCGGGCCGACCCACTGCAGCAGTTTGAGCAGTGGCTTCAGGAAGCCATCCACTCCGAGGTGCCCGAGCCTAACGCCATGACACTGGCCACCGTGGGCAGCGACCTGCGCCCCTCGACACGCGTCGTTCTGATCAAGGACTTTGATGCGCGCGGCATCGTCTGGTACACCAACT
>Ga0316220_1003282_pt1 | contig 13732 bp, 9 predicted proteins | sample TBH18005metaG_FD_203632 | JGI IMG/M metagenome (GOLD analysis project Ga0316220, IMG submission 203632) | Freshwater microbial communities from Trout Bog Lake, Wisconsin, USA - TBH18005 | ecosystem: Environmental > Aquatic > Freshwater > Lake > Hypolimnion/Profundal zone | place: USA: Wisconsin...
GCGGGAGTCAAGCAGGTATGCGGGGTGGCGGGCGGCGTGACGGGAGTCATCGCACATTCCTTTCCGAAAAGCGGAAAGGCGCGAAGCCTCCAGGCCAGCACGAGCGGACAGGGAGTCCAGAGGGCGTTAGCCCTCTGGCGCGGGTCCAGGGCCGGCGTTAGGCCCGGTTCCGCCTTCGCGGGGAAGCTACGGCGGACGGGCGGCCGGAAAACTGATGGGGGTGTGAGGGGAGTGTCCGCGTGTGTGCCTGGCGCTAGCGCGGGCGTTGGATGGTCTCTTCCAGCCATTTGGTGAGCTGCTTCTTGCTGCGTGCCCCCGTGAGTTGGGCGAGGCGTTGGCCGCGATGGAAAAGGACGAATGTGGGTACAGATACGACGTGGAATGACGCCGTAAATTGGCCTTCGGCGGCAGCATCTATCTTGACTACTTTGAGGGCTCCGCCGCTCTCTTGTTCGACCTGATCGAGGAGAGGGGACATCTGCCTGCAGGGATGGCAATGCTCGGTGTAGAAGTCAACAAGGACGGGGACGTCGCAGTGGAGAACCTCGGAGTCGAACTGGGCGGACGTGATTTCTTTCATGGTCGAGCAGCGTCAAAATGTCGGGGGTGCATAGTAGGAGGATTTTGGCGGGGCGAGAAGCGGAAAAAGGGGCCCTGAGATTTTGCGCAGACCCCCTGGGGATGGAAGGGGGGCGAGGTCCGAGCCGGACCGGCGCTCGCGGGGGATGGGTGGGGGCGCGAACGGAGCCGCAACCGAATGACGGCGCGACGCCTGCCGACCGTTGGTGGGCCTCCAGGAGGCGGCGTGACGGCGTGAGGTTCGCAGTGGGAGTGAGCGCGTTGGGGGATGGTCCGTCCGCGAGCGAAAGTCCCCGGCGAGGGCCCGCGGGCTGCGTCGGCGGGCGAGCGAAGCTCGAGTATTGGCGGGAGCTGAGGTGAACCTGGAACCTAGGTGCAAGGCAGAGGGCGTGCGGAGGTAGTTCGGAGTTGCACCGACTCTTGCGCTCCGAAAAGCGCACGACCTACGTCCCCACCCCCCGCACGTCCAAAGAACACTGGCGACAGGGCCGCAGGGCTGGCGAGGCTGCCGGTGGCAGAACGCCAGGCGGAGGCGCGAAGCAGGCGAAAGCAGGCGCCAGACTGTAGTGCCGTCGTGGTTGGGGTGGGGATGCCAAAGGGGGCGGAGCGTGGAGAGTGACACTGGCGTGGGATGGGGTTCTGGTGCGAGCGCGAAGCGCGAGCATGTCGCCTGCGGGCCGCGTTAGCGGACCGTTGTCCGGTGCCGGCCTGCGCGCGCGAGAGGCTGAGGAATGGGGCTGGGGTATTGAGAGCTGGCTGGCGTCCAAGGGCGTCGCGTCGCACTCCACCAATCGCGCCCGGCTGGCGACGATGTTTGGCTGGTGCGTCCGGCGGGGCTACAGGGCGGACAACCCGTGTGACCGACTGGAGACCGTAACGGCGCCATCCCGAGCGCCAGATGTGTTCACCCCGGACCAAGCCGCGACGGCGATCAAATGGCTGCGCCAGAATGCGCCTGAAGGACTGCCGTGGTTCATTCTCTCGACGATCAGCGGGCGGGAATGCCCGCGAAACAGACAAGGCCGTCTGCGCTACGGGGCTACCGGCCTGCGAGACCGGTTTGCGTTGACAGGGGGAGACGAGGGCAGTAGAAGGTCAAACACCGATGAAAACGAAGGTTCCTGCCGCCACCCCGGCCATCCTACTCGCGGCCGTAGTCCTGGCCCTGACGGCCTGCCCCGGGTTGGCACAAAAGGACACCAACCGGTTCCGCGCGCTCGTCCTGGCGGAGCGTGGGGACCAGCATGCCGCGTTTGTGGTGGCCGCCCTGGAATGGCTCAAGGGCACCGCGGCAAGGGACCATTTTGGCCTGGATGTGTTTGAGAACCCGGACCAGTTCAACCCGGCATTCCTCGCCCGGTACCAGGTGTTCCTTCAGCTCAATTATCCTCCTTACCGATGGAACGACACTGCTAAGGCAGCCTTTCAGGATTATATCGAACAGGGCAAAGGAGGATGGGTTGGCCTCCATCACGCCACCTTGCTCGGCGAATTTGACGGCTACCCCATGTGGCCTTGGTTCTCTGAGTTCATGGGGGGGATTCGGTTCAAGAGCTACATTGCCCAGCGGGTCGCGGGGACGGTGGTGGTGGAAGATGCGGCCCATCCGTGCCTCCAGGGGACGCCCGCCACCTTCGTGGTCGACCAGGAAGAGTGGTACACGTATGACCATGACCCCCGGCCCAAGGTGCATGTCTTGGCCCATGTGGATGAAGCCTCTTATCAGCCGCCTTCCAATATCAAGATGGGCGATCATCCGGTTATCTGGACCAACGAAAAGATGAAGGCCCGCAATGTCTATATCCTCATGGGCCACCATCCCAGCTTGTTGACCAACGAAACCTATACGACCCTGTTGCGTCATGCCATTCTCTGGGCCGCTGGGCATAAGGGCCTGGACCACCTTGGAACCGGCGAGACGAACCCTGTCACCCAATAATTATGGCCGCCTTCACAACCATCCTCAGGCACACGCTCGCCTTCGGGCCGCTGCTCTGGTGTTCCGCCAGTCTCAGCGCGGAGAGTGCGGCGCCCCTATTCAAGGTGATCGCCTTCTACACGGCCCGCAACGAACCGCCCCATATCAGTTTTGTCCGTGAAGCCAACCGCTGGTTTCCCCAAATGGCGGCCAAACACCATTTCACTTATGAAGCCACCACGAACTGGAATCAACTCAACGGGGCGTTTCTGGCATCCTGCCAAGTAGTGGTTTTTCTGGACACCCGGCCCGACGCGCCGGCTCAGCGCCAGGCCTTTCAAGACTATATGGAGCACGGCGGCGCGTGGATGGGCTTTCACTTTGCCGGGTTTGCGCTGACGCCCTCCGAGTATCCCTCCAATTGGGATTGGTATCACCACCGGTTCCTGGGTTCAGGCGAGTATCGGAGCAACACCTGGCGGCCTACCTCGGCCGTGTTGCGCGTTGAAGACCGCCAGCATCCGGCCACCCGGAATCTGCCGCCGACCTTCAGCTCGGCCCCCAATGAGTGGTATCGGTGGAAGAACGACCTGCGCTTGAATCCGGACATCAAGGTGCTCCTATCCATCGACCCGGCTAGCTTTCCGCTCGGGACCGGCCCCAAGACCAATGAAATCTGGCACAGTGGTGATTACCCGGTGGTGTGGACGAACCAGAAATACAAGATGATCTATCTGAACATGGGCCATAACGATCTGGATTACGATCAAAAGCCCAACCGGGAGTTGTCGTTCACCTTGGGCAGCGAAACGCAGAACCAGTTGATTCTCGACAGTCTCCTGTGGCTGGGTGGCGGCAAAACTCCATGAGGCCGTCAAATTGAAGTAACAAAATGCAACACATCATAAAGACCTGTTTTGTCGGCGGCCTGTTGCTGGCGACGTCATTCCCGTCGGCGCGCGCCCAATACCCGGCTTGGCGGCATTCCGGCCCGCTCGCAATCCTGACGACGCCGGAGGGCGCGGACTTGCCCGCCACCGCCGTCGAGAAGGACTTCCCGCTGCTGGTTCGCCTGCGAAAGGACACGTTCCCTTTCGACGAGGCCGCTCCGCATGGGGAGGACGTCCGGTTCGCCACGAGTAAGGGCCAGCCTCTGCGGTATCAAATTGAGGAATGGGATGCCCGCGCGGGCACGGCCAGCATCTGGGTCCGAGTGCCGGTGGTCCAGGGCAACACCTTGCAGGAAATCCATTTGTTTTGGGGCAAACCCGATGCCGCGAGCGAATCGAACGGCGGCGCGGTGTTTGATGCCGCCAATGGTTACCTCGCCGTCCTGCATCTGGGTGACGGAACCCACCCCCTGCTGGACGAGGTGGGCACCCTATCGCCGCTCAATGCCGGCACAACCGCAACGGCCGGCCTCATCGGCACGGCCCGGCACTTCGCGCCCCGAAACGGGATCCAATGCGGGGTAAACATCACGAACCTTCCCGCCGGTGACAGTCCGCACTCCTCTGAAGCCTGGTTTCGGGCGGAATCCGTCAATGCCATTGTGCTGGGGTGGGGCAATGAGCATCGGCAGGGCAAGGTGACCATGCGCGTGGCGAGCCCGCCACAGGTCCAGATGGAGTGTTATTTTTCAGGCGCCGACGTGCGTAGCGAAGGCAAGCTGCCCTTGGGCGAGTGGGTGCATGCAGTACACACCTACCAAAACGGCGCTTCGCGCCTTTACGTGAACGGACGGCTGGCCGGCCTTGCGCAGCACCCAAAGTCCCCCCTGGCCATTCAGAACCCGGGCCGGATGTGGCTCGGCGGTTGGTACGACGATTACCGCTTCGCCGGGGACATCGACGAGGTGCGGATCTCCAAAGTGGTCCGTTCCGCGGACTGGGTTAAACTGGAGTATGAGAACCAGAAACCGCTCCAAACCCTGGTCGGCACCGTGCCCCCGTCGGGAAATGAGTTTTCGGTGTCACCCTCCGCCCTTCAGGTCGATGAGGGTCAAAGCGCTTCGGTGCAGGCCAAGGCCGGTGGGGCGCGGAAGGTTTATTGGGTTCTGAAACGGGACGGCATCGCTGCGGTGGTGGCGGTGGACCAATATTCGTACACGCTGGCCGCCGGCCGGGTGGCGGGCGATACCTCCTGCCTTTTGCAGTTTAAGGCCGTCTATGCCGAGGGCATCAAGACCCGGGACATTCCCGTAACCATCCGGGACACCATTCCCGAGCCAGAGTTCACACTGCACGCGCCTGAGCGCTGGAACGGGCGGGACACCCTGGAGGTGGTGCCGCGGATCACCAACCTGCAGGCGCTCAGAGCCAAAGGCGCCGATCAACTCCATTACTCCTGGACGGTGTCGGGCGGCGCGGTGATCCAGGAAACGGCCCCGGACAAGTTGGTGCTCAAACGGTCGCAATACTCCGGCCCCATCCGCATCACCTTGGGGCTCCACAATGGCGGCGCCGAGCGGGTGGCCACCAGCGAGATCCTGGTCACCGAACCCAAATCCGATCCCTGGGTGCCGCGGATTCCCGGGCCGGACGAAAAACCCGAGGACAATCAGTTCTTTGCCCGCGAAGCGGGCGACGAGGGCACTCTCCATTACAACGGAGTGGCTCCGAATAACGCCGACGCGGTCTTCCTGCGGGTTTATGCGGACGGCCGCCTCCTCGAGACAAAACGCCAGAAGCTCGCGGCGGACCGGCACTACTTTCTTGCGGCCAAGCTCAAACCGGGGCTGGTTCATTACCACGCGGAATTCGGGACGGAGTCCGGCGGCGCCCAAACCGTGGTCCAAAGGGTCACCAACCTGGTTTGCGGCGACGCCTTCCTGATCGACGGGCAATCAAATGCCCTGGCGACGGACACCGGGGAAAAGTCTCCGCCAGTCACGAGTGAATGGATTCGCAGTTATGGCGGACCGCGGGACGGTGCCGGCCAGGACCACGAAAATCGGTGGTGCCTTCCGGTCTGGAAGGCGGAGCGAGGAGAAAAGGCCGAACTGGGGTATTGGGGCATGGAATTGGCCAAACGTTTGCTCGAAACCGAAAAGATCCCCATCTTTATCATCAATGCGGCTGTCGGCGGCACTCGCATCGACCAGCACCAGCGGAATTCGCAGAATCCCACCGACCCGACCACGATCTACGGTCGCATGCTCTGGCGGGTCCGGGAGGCGCGGCTCACCCATGGCCTCCGCGCCGTCATCTGGCACCAGGGCGAGAACGACCAAGGCTCGGATGGCCCCACCGGCGGCTATGGTTGGGAATCCTACCAGCGATACTTCGTGGACCTGTCGGCCGGCTGGAAACAGGATTTCCCCAACGTCGCTCATTACTACATTTTCCAAATCTGGCCCAATTCGTGCAGCATGGGCAATGGGCACGGCGACATGCTGCGCGAGGTGCAACGGACCCTGCCACAGCTCTACTCCCACATGGACGTGATGTCCACCCTGGGGATCCAGCCGGCGGGTCCGTGTCATTATCCGTTGACCGGTTGGGCGGAATTTGCCCGGCTCCTTCAACCGCTGATCGAGCGTGATGTTTATGGCAGATCCCCCTCGGTCTCCATCACGGCGCCGAATCTCCATCGAGCGTATTATTCGAGCGACGCCGCCGACTCGCTCGTGCTGGAGTTCGACCAGCCGGTGGTGTGGACGGACTCACTGGCCGGCCAGATTTACCTGGATGGAAAGGCGGGGAAAGTGCTTTCGGGGAGAACCTCGGGAAACCTGCTTTGGCTCAAGCTGGAGTCGCCCTCAGCGGCCAAGCATATTACTTACCTCCATGAGACCAACTGGAGTCAGGACCAACTAATCCGCGGCGCAAACGGCATCGCGGCGCTGACCTTCTGCGAGGTGGCAATCCAGGCCCAGTGATCCAGACGTGCCTGGTCGGCTGTGGTAGACTCTGGTCATGCGCATTCTTTTTTTTGCCCACTTGAAGGACATCACGCGCTGCGCGGAACTTAACCTCTCGTGCGGCGAGTCGGATGCCGATGGGCTGTGGCGCCGGCTCATCGAGGCCCACCCCGGGCTCGATCGAGTTCGCGGCTCGGTGCGCCTGGCCAGGAACTCGGAATACGTCGGGCCCGAGGCGCGTTTCACGGACGCCGATGAAGTGGCCTTGATCCCACCCGTCTCGGGCGGCTGATCTCCCCGCTATGGAAATTCACCTCGAACTGACCCGCACCCCGATTACCGAGGCGTTGCCCCCGCCGGCGGGCAGCGACCTGGGCGCGTGGGTCGAATTTCGCGGCGTGGTGCGCGGCGAGGAAAACGGCCAGACCATTGCGGCGCTCGAATATGAGGCCTATTCCCCGATGGCCGAGCGCGAAATGCGGCACATCCTCGAGGCCCTGGCTATCGGCCGGCACTGCCTGGCCGCGCGCGTGATTCATCGCCTCGGCATCGTCCCGGTGGGTGAGGCGGCCATCTATGTCGGGATCGCCGCGCGGCATCGCGCCGAGGCCTTCGCGCTGCTCGGCCAATTCATGGACCGGTTGAAACAAGACGTGCCGATTTGGAAACGGCGCGCGCTCACGGTGGTTGACCACGCGGGAAGCGTGACCCCGCCTGTGCCTCGGGACGCTGGGCAAGGGAGTCTGGACGGCCGCTCGGCCCATTCCGCCGCTGAAGTGCTCGCGCTGATCGCCTCCCTTTGCCGTCCGCTCGAGACGGAACGCGTCCCACTGGCCGAAGCCGCCGGACGAGTGCTCCGCGACCCGGTCTGCGCAGCGGAAGATCAGCCCCCCTTTGATCGCTCCTCCGTCGACGGCTTTGCCGTCCGGTTAGACGACCCGGCAACGCAGTTCCGCATCGTGGACGAGATCCGCGCTGGCGACTGGAAACCTCGCGTCCTGCAGCCCGGCGAAGCCGTGCGCATCGGGACCGGCGGCGCGCTGCCGGGCCAGGACTTGCAAGTCTTGATGAAGGAGGACGTGCGCGCCGATGGCGCCACGGTGACTCCGTTCCACCGGGACGACGAGCGGCACGTCCGGTTTCGCGGCGAGGACGCCCGGGCCGGACAGCAAGTGGTGGCAGCGGGGGCCGCTTTGCAACCCGGCACTCTGGGATTACTGGCGAGCGTCGGCTGTGTCCAACCGCGGGTGGCACGGCTGCCACGCGTCCTGCACATCGCCACGGGCAGCGAGATCGTATCGCCAGGGCTGGCGCCGGAGCCCGGACAAATCCGCGACTCAAATTCCACGCTGGTCCGGGCATTCCTCGCTCAACGGGGCATCGTTCCCGAGCAGCGACGGGCCGCCGAGGACGTGGCGCTGATGAAATCCGCGTTGCCCAATCCAGAACCCGGGGTGAAGGAGGTTGACCTGCTGCTGATCTCGGGTGGCGCCAGCGTCGGGGAACACGATTTTACCCGGCGCCTGCTCCAGGAAGCGGGCTTCACAATTCACGTTCGCAAGACGACGGCGCGCCCGGGCAAGCCGCTCATCGTGGGCCAGCGTGGCAGCACCTTGGCGTTCGGTCTCCCCGGCAATCCCTTGGCGCACTTTGTCTGTCTGAACCTTTACGTCCGGGCGGCGCTCGCGGCGTGGGCCGGGCAACCCACCACGTCCCTGTTCCACGCGGGCGTGCTGGCGGCTGATCTGGAGGCGGGGGGCCATGCCCAAGAAACCTTCTGGCCCGCGCATTGGCAGTTGCTCCGAGGCACGGCCACCCTGGCGCCGCTGCGTTGGAGCAGTTCGGGCGACCTGACGGCGCTGGCCACCGCCAACGCGTTGATTCGCGTAACCACGGGATCGCAGCCTCTGCCGCGCGGCCGCCGGGTGGAGTTTGTGGTTACGGAGAGGCCCTGATGAACCTACGCCACCACTTTTCACACCGCGGCTGGGAAACCCGGCGGCAGACTGCCGGGCTATGAACTTCCCGGGCTAGTGTGGGTGCTCGTGGAGCGGCACCGCGCCCCCCGCCTCGAGGAAGGCGAGCAGGTCAAAGATCTGCTCCTTCGAGAGAGTATTCAGCAACCCCACCGGCATCACCGAGAATTTCTGCGGACGGCGTTCCGTGATAAGAGACTTCTTCAGGGTCTGGATCAGGCTGTCGGAGGCGCCGCTTTGGATGGTCACGGTATCGCCCTCTTCCTTGAGGATCAGGCCGGTCACATCATCGCCATCCTTGAGCATCAACTGAATAGGGCGGTAGCGGTCCTCGATGACTTTCGACGGCTCGAGGATCTGCTCGAGCACCTGGGCGCGGTCGCCCTGCCACCGTTTGAACACCTCCGTCAGGTCCGGCCCGAAGGCGTAGCCGTTGGTCCCGAGCTTATGGCACTGCACGCAGGCGAGTTGGGTGAACAACGCCCGGCCGGCGAGGAGATCCCGGGCCGAGCCGGCATTCGCGAGTTCCGGCGCCAGGTCCGCCAGCTTCCAAGGGGTCACCTTCGGCGGCGCGACCGGATGGCTGGCCAGGTAGGCCTCGACATTCTTCACCACCGCCAGCGTGCCCGTCATGCGCCGCCAATGGCCGGGAAAGGTGCACACATATTGGTATTCACCCGGGGCCTCGGGCGCGGTGAAGGCCAGTTTGACCTGCTGGCCCGGTTCCACCAGCTTGGTGGCATGGAGAATCTTCGGTGAATCCGGGATATAGAGCCGGCCCTGCGCATCCGGCGCCAGCGGGAGCTTCTCGGCCGCCTGACCGATCTCCTCGAGCGCTCCGGGCGCCACCACCACCAGGTTGTGCGGCATGGCGTCATCGTTGATCAGCACGATCTGCACCGGCTTGCCGGCTTCCACGACGATCAGCGTCCGGTCGTAGAGCATTTGCTCCTTAATGGTGCGCACCACGAACACGCTGACACCGAGGGCGTGCAGCGCCTGGCTCGCAACCGCTGCTTTTTCCGCCGGCAACCCGGCACTCAGATCCGTGGCGAGCTGAAAGGCGTCCAGCGCCTCCGAGGTCGTGCGCTGCTCCACGGGGAGCCCTTGCAGGTAACGCACCAAGCCGTCCACCAGTGGCCCGGCCGCCTCGACAGGCCACTGGGCGCGCGGGATGCGCTGGAGGCCCGTGACCGCCACCGCCCGCTCCGCATCCACGCCGACTAACGCGGCCAGGGCGCGAAAGCTCTCGGCCTCATGGCCGGGGATGGCGGGCAAGGCCGTGATGGCCGCCCGGCGGACTTCCGGCGGCCCTGCCCGGCCCACGATCGGCTCGAGTTTCGGATAAAACGCCGCGCGGAGATCGCCCTCCTTCAGCAGCGGAATCGCCAACAACAGGTCCGCCAGATGGGCCGGGTTGGCCTCTGCCTGGCGCCAGGCCGGGTCCGCGGAGGCGTCGGCCGTCACCAGCGCCGCCCAGCCCGCCTGGCGGCCGAGCGGGGTCTCCGCCTCGTTCGCCAGGTGCTCGAGGCCGGCGCGCTTTCCCGACAGGCCGGTGGCCGGGGTCTGCAGCAGCAGCGTCGTCAGATCGCGTAGCGCCGGAACCGCCGCTTCTCCCTTCCGGTCCAACCGGCTGATCCCGCCAATCAACTCGGTCAGCGGGTCGGTCTGGCGCGCCTGGGCCAAACCGGCCAAGGCTTCGACGCGGTATTTTCGATCCAAGCCCTGCCGCTCCAGCAGCGCCACATACACGAACTCACTCCGGGGCGCCTCGGCCAGTTCCTGGTTCGACAGGCGGCCGAGCACGTACGCCGCGGCGGCGGGGCTTTTGGGCAGGAAAAAGGCCTTGCCGGACGGGGCCTCGGCCGCGCGGCCGGAAGCCCACGCCAGCGCCAGGCTCGCCAGCAGCGGGAGCCCAAGGTGGGGTTTCAAAACTAAACTCACGTCAGGCGGGATGATTCACTTCACGTACTTGTCCAGCGCCTTCATGGTCTCGTCCAGGCAGTACTTGATATAGTAATCCGGGTGGTTCGGATCGCGCTCCTGGTCGAGCGCGGCGAGGGCGACCTCGGCGGCCTGGCCGGTCTTAAAGAAACTGCACGCGCGCACGGCTTCCAGGCGCACCCGCGGCTGGTCGTCCGTGGCTTGGACCTTGAGCAACGCCAGCGCGTCCGGGACGCGGTCGCGCCAGTAACAGAGGACGCGCGTGGCGGCCGCGCGGGCGTGGTAGTCCGGCGAGCGCAGCAGGCGCTTGAGCAGGGCCTCGTCCACCACGTTTTGCCATTGATGCACCCAAAGCGCCTCCAGCAGGTGATGCTCATAGGCCGGGTCTTTCGCATCCAGGTTCGCCGCCCAACGCTTGGTCGCGGCGATCACCTGGTCGCGGTCACGCTGGCCCAGTTCGATCTTCGCCCGGGTCCGCACGTTGTCTTCCGGCTCCTGGAGCGCCTCCAGCAGTTGGGGGATCGGCTGGCCGGCGATCGGCCGCGGCTTGAGCAACGGCCGCCCCTCGAAGGTAATCCGATAGATGCGGCCGTGGACCTTGTCACGATTGGGGTCGCGGATGTGGTGCTGCATGTGCCCGATAAGCGGTTTGTGCCAGTCGAGGAAGTAAATCGACCCGTCGGGCGCCACGTCCACCGCCGTCGGCCGGAAATTCGGGTCGTCCGATTCCACCAGGTTCTGGAGCGTCTCCCCCTTCAGGCCGGCGCCGTCCTCGGTGACTTTCACCCGGAAGATGCCTTGCATGCCGATGACGTTGCAGTTGAGGAAATTACCTTGAAACTCGGCGGGGAATTGTCGGCTGTAGAGCATGCCCGTGCCGGGGCAGGGCCGCGAGGGCCGGGGCCAGAAGTCCTTGATCCCCGGATGCTTCGCCGGGTAGTCCAGGTACCCGCTGATGGCGGGCCCGAAGAAACTGTTGTTGCCGGTCGCGTCGGTGATGATGTCGTTGCCCCAATAATCGAAGACCCGCCCGTGCGGGTTGGCGAAGCCGTAGGGGGCGTAGCGCTCGAACCGCCCGGTGTTGGGCTCGTAGCGGTAGATGCAGGCATCCTGGTTCCGCACCGGCCCCGCCGCGGTTTCGACCTGGCTGCGGTGAAAGACGCCGTCGCTCAGGTAAGTCGCCCCGCCCGGATCCAGCACCATCGAGTTGGCGGTATGATGCGAGTCGGCGGAATCCATGCCCATGAGCACCCGCTCTTTCCAATTGGCGTGGTCCCCGCCCCGGGTGTCCCGCGCGAACCACAAGTCCGGCGCCTGCATCACCAGCACCCCGTCCTTATAGAATTGGAACCCGGTCGGGCAGTTCAGCCCGTCCAGAAAAGTGGTGACCTTGTCCGCCTTGCCGGCCCCCTTGCTGTCCTCGAAAATTAGCAGTTTGTCGGTGACCGTGTCGGTGGGCCGGCGCTCCGGGTAACTCGGCCACGCCGCGACCCAAAGCCGGCCTTTAGTGTCGAAGGCCATCTGCACGGGGCTGGCCAGATCCGGGAACTGCTCCTCGCTCGCAAACAGGTTGACCTTGCAGCCCGCCGCCACCTTCATGTGCCGGATGGCTTCCTCGCCGCTCAAGAACACATGCGACCCGTCCGGGTTCGGACCCGGTTTGTTGGAAATCAGCGTCTCCACCAAGGGCAGATTGCTGTCGTCCACCTTCAGGTCGCCACCTCGAGCCACGGCCCACACCCGCCGGTCGCGGTTCGCGGTCTTCACATCCCGTTGGTCCATCTCCTCTTGCATCACCTTGTAGTTCGAGATCGGCGCCGAACCTGGACCCGCCTTGGGGAAACTCAGTTGCGAGCGCCCCCCATACACGTTGTAACCGTCCATCGTGCGGTAGCGGGCATGCCACTCGGCGTTCTTCTCATTCACGGCCGTGCGCAACTTCTCGAGGTCCCCCGCCGGCGGCGTCTGGTTGAACACCTCGCGATACAGAACGGGCGCCAGCGCCTGGCCGCCGGCCTCGGTGAGATAAAACTCGTTAAACGTGAGCGCCCGCTTTTGCCGGGCCGCCTCCGCGTACAAGGCTTGCGACGCCTGGAAGAGATTGACAAACGGCACACCGCTGGTCTTGGCCACCTCCGCCATCGCCTCCGTGTAGGCCGCCAGGTTGGCATTCAGGGTCTCGGGCGACGGCAAGTTCGGGTCCGGGAGTTTCTCCCCGGCGATGGGCGAGAAAAGCACGATCCGCGGGGCACCCTTGCCGCTGAAGTTCTTGGCCTTGGTGTTCTCGAGGAACTGCGCGACGTCCCGCTTGAACTGGGCCAGGCCCGCCGGCCCCTTGAACGACTCGTTGAAGCCGTAGAAGGCCAGGATCACGTCCGCCTGGGTCTTTTTCAGCCAATCTTCCCGCGACCCGAAGTTCTCGGATCGATGCCAGGTGGCCACCTCATCGCCGGCGGCAGCCAGGTTCCGAAACACGAGGTCATGTTTCGGAAACCCCGCCACCACCAACGTCTCGAACCAGCCGTCATGTTGCATCCGGTCCGCCAGGCCGTGGCCGAGCACGCAGACGTGGTCGCCGGGGCGCAGATCGAGCGCGGGCGCGCCGACCCCGACCCGCAGACTAACCGCGAGCATCAACCCGCTACAAAAGAATTTCATGAGCATGAGCATTTAGACTGATTTCGGGAACTGTTTCTTCAAATATGTTGGATTGGCATAACGCCACGCCGCAAGTATAATTAAGCACCTTTTCAAACGATGAACCGTCAGGAATTGCTGGATTTGTATTTTTTGGAAGCCCGGTCGAGGCTGGTTGACCTCGCGGCCTTCCTGGATCGGCTGCACCGAGCGCCCGGGGAGGCGGATTTCCGCCTCGCCGCCCTCCAGCAGGCCATCCAGTGCCTGGGCCGAGGAGATGGCGATACCACCGAGCAGGTGCTGCGCAGCCTGAGCGACCCAACGCTCGAACCAACTCCCGTCGCGGCGGGCAAGGCGGCCTGCGGGGCCTGGTCCGCCACCCCTTAACGCCTATGCGCTACATCGAACCCCATGCCCACATGGTCAGCCGGGTGACCGACGATTACCAGGCGATGCTCTTAGCCGGCTGCGCCGCCGTGTGTGAACCGGCCTTTTGGGCCGGCTTCGACCGGGGTGGACCCGAGGGCTTCAGAGACTATTTCGGCCAACTCACGGTGCATGAGCCGAGACGGGCCGCCCGGTTTGGGCTGCCTCATTACTGCTGGCTGTGCCTCAACCCGAAGGAGGCCGAGGACCTCAACCTCGCCCGCGAGGTGATCGCCTTGATCCCGGAATTTCTGGACCGGCCTACTGTGCTCGGGATCGGCGAGATTGGCCTGAACCGGAACTCGAGAAACGAGCTGGCGGTGCTCGAGATGCACATCGACCTGGCGGCGCGCTTCCAGCAACTCGTCCTGGTCCATACCCCTCACTTGG
>Ga0316220_1003287_pt1 | contig 13721 bp, 10 predicted proteins | sample TBH18005metaG_FD_203632 | JGI IMG/M metagenome (GOLD analysis project Ga0316220, IMG submission 203632) | Freshwater microbial communities from Trout Bog Lake, Wisconsin, USA - TBH18005 | ecosystem: Environmental > Aquatic > Freshwater > Lake > Hypolimnion/Profundal zone | place: USA: Wisconsin...
ACGAGGGCATTGCGCGTTTGCTGAAAGCCGAGCCGGTCAACGGCAATCTTGGCATCGCGCACACGCGCTGGGCTACGCACGGCGTTCCGTCCGACAAGAATTCCCACCCGCACCTCGACGCCTCCGGCAAGATCGCCGTCGTTCACAACGGCGTCATCGAAAATTATGACGCGCTCAAACAAAAATTGATGCGCGCCGGCCACAAATTCAAATCCGACACCGACACGGAAGTTTTGGCGCATTTGATTGGTCAATATTATCAGAAAAGCAAAATTGGAAATTGGAAATTGGAAATTGGAAATGAATTGACGCAAGCCGTCTGCGACGCGTTGCGCGAGGTCATCGGCACTTACGGACTTGCCGTGATTTGCACGGATTTTCCCGATTTGATTGTCGGTGCCCGGCGCGGTTCGCCGCTCATCATCGGCCTCGGCAAAGGGGAAAACTTTCTCGCCAGCGACGCCAACGCCATCGTCGCGCATACGAAAAAAGTCGTTTACCTGAATGACTACGACGTGGCGACCATCACGCCGGATCGCTTCGAGGTTTTGAACCTCGGCGCGGACACCGCCAACGTCCAGATCAGCAAATTAGAATTTTCGCAGGAGGATGCGGCGCGCGGCAAGCACGCGCACTTCATGCTCAAGGAGATTTACGAGCAGCCGCAGACGGTGCTTAACGCGCTGCGTGGACGCCTCGACTTTGAAGGCGCAACCGCCAAGTTCGGCGGTCTGAATATGACCGCTGCCGAACTGCGCAACATTGACCGCATCGTGATTGCCGCCAGCGGCACGAGCTGGCACGCGGCGCTCGTCGGCGAATACTTGATTGAGGAACTGGCGCAGATTCCGGTCGAGGTGGAATTCGCGCATGAATTTTGTTACCGCAACTGTCCGCTCGAAAAAAACACCGTGCTGCTCGTGCTCTCGCAGTCCGGCGAAACCGCCGACACGCTCGCCGCGCTGCGCGAGGCCAAACGTCGCGGCCACCGCGCGCTGTCCATCATAAACGTCGTTGGCAGCACCATCGCGCGCGAATCCGACGGCGGCATTTATATGCACGCCGGCCCGGAAATCGGCGTCGCCTCGACCAAGGCGTTCGTCTCGACGATTTCCATTTTGACGCTGCTCGCGATTCACTTGGGCCGGATGCGCCAGCTTTCCGCCAAACGCGCGCTGGATGTTTTGCACGGACTGGAAGCGTTGCCGAAACAGCTTGAAAAAATTCTCGCGCAAAATGATTCGCTGAAAAAGCTCGCGAAGAAATACGCCAAGGCGAATGACTTCTTTTTCCTCGGTCGCGGCTACACGTTTCCCATTGCGCTCGAAGGCGCATTGAAGCTGAAGGAAATTTCCTACATCCATGCCGAAGGTTATTCCGCAGCGGAAATGAAGCACGGGCCGATTGCGCTGATTGACGCCAAGACGCCGACCGTTTTTCTCGTGCCGCAGGATGCGATGTATGACAAGACGATGGCGAACCTCGCCATGATCCGCGCCCGCCAAGGCCCGATCATCGCGCTGGCGACCGAAGGCGACAAGGCCATCAAGAAAGTTGCGGACGACGTGATTTATTTGCCGCCGACGCTCGACCTGTTGAATCCGATTCTGGCGACCGTGCCGCTGCAACTTTTCGCGTATCACATCGCGGTCGCGCGCGGCTGCGACGTGGACAAGCCGCGCAACCTCGCCAAGAGCGTGACGGTGGAGTGAAGTTAAAGCCGCCGCAAAAACTCTGTCTCGTCCAAAATCTTCACGCCGAGTTCCTGCGCCTTGGTGAGTTTGGAACCGGCCTCGGCACCGGCCAGCACAAAATCCGTTTTCTTGCTCACGCTGCCGGTGCTTTGCCGCCGGCAGTTTCAATCTTCGCCGTGGCTTCCTCGCGCGTCAGCGTCGGCAATGTGCCGGTCAGCACAAACGTCTTGCCGGCAAAAATGCCAACTTGGCTGTCAGTCTTTCGAGGCGTGAAATCAAATCCAAAACCTGAATTGCGTAACCGTTCAATGACTTTGCTGAGAACCTCGTTTGGCAAAGCTTCCTGTAAAATCTGAAAAAGCGTCGCTTGTTGCTTTCGCATTTCATCCAGTTCATCTCTTATCCGAATCGTTTGGTTGCTTTGGGACTGGCTACCAAGCTTCACTCTTTTTTCTTCGAGTTATTCAGGTTTTTTTTGAAGGGCGTCAAGCCAGTGTGCTTCTGAAACTATTTTACTGTTGGCCCCAGTTCGCTTGCACTCCAGTGTTTTCTCTATTTTTCGTCCATAGCCTTCGTGTGCCCATGAGCCCTCCACGAAAGTTCCAATGACCAGATAATCCAAATCGTGATTAGGATGTTGCCAACAAACACCGCCACGGGCACGAACGGCTTCTTCACACTGGTCACGATTGCCGCCGGAAAATTCAAACACACCAGTTAGGCAAAACGAACGGCCCTCAAAAGTAATTTCTGGAGCCGGAGCATCGCAGAGTGAAAGATCTGTGAGCTGCAAGTTCTCGGTATAGGCCTTTCGAACCGGTTTGACAGGCTTCAGGACATAATCAATTTTTTCGTTGTCTGCCATTTAGAACAATTCCGATTGGTTGGTTTTCTCGGCTGTTTTATCTAGTTTTTTGGTGGCCTCAAGAAGTTTCAAAAACTCCGCTTCCGAAATGATTTTTACGCCAAGCTCTTTGGCTTTATCGAATTTTGAACCAGCGCTTTCTCCAGTCAAAAGATAGTCAGTGTTCTTGCTAACCGAGCCAGTCACGCTGCCGCCTGCGTCACGAATAATGGCAGAAGCTTCATCTCGTGACAAAGTTGGAAGCGTGCCAGTTAGAACAAACATTTTCCCTGTGAGCGGTAAACCTCCTATTATTCCAGGATTAACTCCCAAACTCCCAGTGGGATAAATTTTTAATTTATCCAACCGTTTCAAAACCTGCTGGCCTGCTTTTGACTTGAAGAATTCCAAGATACTTCTGGCAACCACCGGACCAATTTCTTCGGAAAGACCCACGGTCAATAATTTCTTCTTTCGCGTCTTAATTCTACCCTTGAGACTGGTTCGCTCTTTTTTATCAACTGTCCCTTTTGCCTCAACTTCTTGGAGGCTAGATTTTAGTCTTTGAAGTTCTTCCTCTAATTTTTGCGTTTGATTTTCAGCTTCGGCTTTGAGGATTGGATTCTGCGAAACGATACGCCTAACTTCTTGCTGCAACTCATCCGAATGCTTTCCTTCATCAGCGATTAGTGTCAAAAGCTTGGAGCTAGCAAGGTCATTTAGGTCACGGTGAAGCTTGGATAGTTCTATTGCGGTGGCCTCGCCCACATCGGCAATCGCCAGCGCGTGAATCCAGCGGGAGAGCGGCGCGGTCTTGGCGCGCTGGAGCGCGTCGAGAATCTTCGTGGCGTTCTTCTCGCCAAACGTGCGCGGCTCCTCGTCCGTGCCGAGATTCAATTTACCGAGCACTTCCAGTTTCAGGTCGAAAAGGTCGAGCGGTTCCTTGACGAGACCGCGTTCCACAAGTTTTTCCGCCACGATGCCGCCGAGCGATTCGAGGTCGAGCGCTTTGCGCGCCGCAAAATATTCAATTCTGCGGTATAGTTGCGCCGGACAAGTCGCAATGTTGTCACAAATCCAATCCGCATATTTGGCGGCGCGGATTACTTGTTCGCCACATTTCGGACAAGGTGCGCCTTGAAACGATTTATCAAAGTCTGGATCGCGAATTTCATGGCGACACTTTTTGCATGTTGCCGCGATAAATCTTTCGTCGCGATGAACCGAGCCGCCGCACGCGGGGCATTTGCCGCCGACGTGCTGGAATAAATCAAATTCCTTTGCGCCGGGCGGGCGCTTGGTTTTCACCACCTCGAAAATTTCGGGGATTACCATGCCCGCTTTGCGGATGACCACCGTGTCGCCGATGCGAATATCTTTGCGGCGGATTTCGTCTTCGTTGTGCAGCGTCGCCCGCGCCACCGTCGAGCCTTGCACGAAAACGGGTTCCAACTCCGCCACCGGCGTGAGCACGCCGGTGCGCCCGACCTGCACGGTGATGGCTTTGAGCAGCGTTTCCGCCGGCGTGATCCACGGCACAGGTTTGTGAACAATCGCATAGCCCGGCGCGCGGCTGCGGCCGGGAATTTTCGGCCAGTCCGCGAGCGTGTTGACTTTCAAAACAATGCCGTCAATCTCGTAAGGCAACTGTCGGCGCAGGTCTTTTTCCTCATCGTAATGCGCGACGATTTTCTCGCTATAAATCTTCAGCACTTCCTCGATGCCGGTGCAGACCCACCAGAGTTTTTGCGTGGGCAAACCAAACTTGGCGAGCGCCTCCAGCATTTCCGAATGCGTTTGAAACGCGATGCCGTCCACCGCGCCAACGGCGTAAAACACGGCGCGGATAGGGCGTTGCGCGACGAGTTTAGGATCGAGTTGCTTGAGCGTGCCGGCGGTGGCGTTACGCGCATTGGGAAAAGCTTTTTCACCCGCAGCGGCGAACTTGGCGTTGAGTGCATCGAAGTCCTTGATGGAGATGTAGGCCTCGCCGCGCACTTCGAGCAGGGCAGGGGGATGTTTGCAATTCAATTCCAGTGGAATGCCGCGGATGGTTTTGAGATTCGTGGTAATGTCATCGCCTTCCGTGCCATCGCCGCGCGTGACGCCGAGCGTGAGCTTGCCATGACGATAGTGAACGCCGAGGGACACACCGTCCACCTTCGGCTCGATGATGTATTGAACTTTGTCGCGGCCAAGTTGTTTGCGTATTGTCGCATCGAACGCACGCAACTCCTCCAAGGTTTTTTCGTCCTGCAATCGGTTGCGTTGGTCGCGGTCAGGCTCCTCGTCCTTTGTCGGCGAATCGCTGGCCTGCACCTTGTCGAGCGAGAGCATCGGCACGAGATGTTTGACGCGCGCAAACTTGTCGCTCGGCGTGCCGCCGACGCGCTGCGTGGGCGATTCCGGCGTGACGAGATCAGGAAAAGTTTTTTCCAGATTTTGCAGTTCGGTGAAAAGCCCGTCGTATTCGCGGTCGGAAATATTCGCTTCGCCTTCGACGTAATAGGCGTGGTCGTGCCGGCGAATTTCGTCGGCGAGTTCGGCATGGCGTATTTTGGCTTCAGCGTGTGTCACGCGGAAAGTTTTAACGCAAAGGCGCAAAGAAGCAAAGCCGCCAGAAATCCTTTTTGGACAACAACCGGCAAGTTTTATTTCTTCGGTTGCCGTTTTTTTGGACTGGCGGGCGCGTCGCCAGCGTCAATGTCCGTGGAGGCGGTGCGGACGCGGCGGTATTCGATTTGGCCCGTGTTTTCCGGCAGCTTCGGCCCGGCGTAAAGCACCGTCAGTTCCGCGAGCGCGGTGGCTTGATCCGGGCCGAAGCCGGACAGGGCCGTGAGCTTGAGATGTTTCGTCGTGATGGTTTTCCCGAAAGAAATCGTTTGTGGATTCCACGTCGAAGCCAGTTGGCCGCCCAACAACGGCTGCCAGTTCACGCCATCGTCGCTGGTTTCCAATTTGAATTCGCGGATATCGCCCTGATACTCGCGCTGGTTCTGGCGCGGCATGAGCAGCAGGCCGTTCATCGCGACCGGCTGCGGAAAGTGAATTTGAATTTCATGAGGCAGCTTTGGGCCGTTGCCGTGCGCATCGGCGCTCGACCAAAATGTGTTCGGATCGCCGTCGAGGATTTCCTGCGCCGGTTTGCCGTCGGCGGTGGCCGTGGCGCCCAGCTTGCGCATGATGAGATTGTCGAAGAACAGGCTCTCAAACTCGGCGGCGGAAATTTCCGTTGCCGGCTGGAATTTTTCTCCGGCCAGATAATCCAGCAGCGAACGTTTCAACTGCGGCCCGGCGGGCGCGGCGTTCAAATCCGCCGAGCAGACGAGCAGCTTGCCCGCGCCGACGCGCGCCTCGAAAATAACACCGAGCTTGTAGTTGCGGTTCCAGTCGTCAATCGCGGAGACAATTGGCTTCAAGCCGCGCGGCAAATTATCCAGGTTCACGCCGCGCGCGTTGCGGATGAGGTCTGTCCACTGCCAGTCGTAGTTGGGTTCGGTCGGAAATTCCGCGAGGGCAGGGGAATTGGTGTCGCACCACAGGCCGAGAAAGCGCGTCCACGTCGGCCCCATCAGCGCGTTCCAAAACACCGGCACGCGCGCCAGCGGCGGACTCCACCAGCTCAAATCCGCGAGGCGCGGCGTGAACAAAACTTTTTTGCCGTCGGCCAATGCCTTGGTGGCTTCGCCCGGTGAACTCGTTTCCAAAAAATTCACAATGGGCGCGCAAGGCGGCTGGATGGCGGGATACAGCCAGAAATTCCAGTCGTTGGCGAAAGGTGGATTTTGAACTTCCACAATCAGTTTGTAAGCCGCCGGCGCGGACAGCTTGGACAAGTTGGCATAAATATTTCCAAGCGCAAAACTTTTCCCAAGCGGAATAGTTTGTGATCCCAGCCAGCCGTTGGCGACGACGTGATTCGACGAATCCGCAATCATCCAACCGATGGGAACATTCGTGAGCGCTGCCGCACCAAAATTGGCGATTTCCACCGGCACCTCAAATTTGTCCGCCGTCGTGAACACTCGCTGTTTCAGCCGCGCGAGCGGGACGACCGTGTTGCAGAACTTTTTGAATTCATCCGGCGACGTGTAGCCTTTGCTTTCCCAAAACGGATCGAGCAAACCGACGAGCGCGCTGCCCTGGCCGGTGTAATCGTGCAGGTCGAGCAGTTCAAAGCCCGACATTCCCGGCGTGCGCAGGTTCGCCTCGATTTCTTCCTTGTAGCACTGGAGTTGGAGCCGGCCCGAAGCGTGCGCGAAATCTTTGTTGGTAGGGCGCGTCACTCCGTGCGCGCCGTCGGCGGGCAGAGGACTGCCCGCCCTACCAGCCGCGGTTTCATTCATGGCAAATAATCCGTGCGCGGCGGCGGAGTCGCGGAAGATTTCAAAATTTCCCGGCTGCACGAAGCCGGTGAATTTCTTGATGACGTCAAAATCGGGATACGCGCACCACTGGCCGAGCTCGTGCGCGATGACCGGCACGTCAATGCCGCGCAGCGACTCGCCGAAGTCCGCGCCGAACCAGCCGGTGACATTGCGCTGGCGGCCCTTGCCGATGCTGGAGCCGACCAGAAAATCCGCGCCAGTGACGTGGCCCGGTTTTTGGATCTGCGCCCAGCCGGTGTCCGGCGTGTAAAGCCGGCGCGGGTCGGCGGCGCGGAAATGTTCCACCCACGGCGGCAGCACTTCCATCCAATGCCCGTGCGCTTCGTTGCTGGCCGAGAGCATCAGGAACGACGGATGGTTGCCGTAGGCCTTGATGATGCGCTCGGTTTCGGCGTAGAGCATTTTTTCCATCGGGCCGCCGGGCGTGAACTCATTCCACATGCCGCACTCGACGAGCAGGTAAAAGCCAAGTTCATCCGCCGCCGTGAACGCGGCTTCCGGCGGACACCATGAATGAAATCTCATGTGGTTCGGGCCGTAACTTTTGCAGGTGAGGAAAATGTTCTTCCACGATTCCACATCCGTCGGCGGATAACCGGTCAGCGGAAAATCGCCGCCGAAATGCGTGCCGCGCAGATAAATCGGCTGGCCGTTCAGGATAAACTGCGTGCCGTCGGCGTGAAAATCGCGGAGGCCGAAAATTTCACTTTTGACTTCACCGCCATTAAGACTGGCAACGAGCCGGAAACGCTCTGGATGGAATTCATCCCATAGCTTCGCACCTTGGCCAAAAGATAAATCAAACTCAAAGCTGTTGCCGTTTGTTGTCCATGAAACCTCCGATGTTTTCGTTGGTGCCGTGACATTCAATGCTTGAGTGGCATTATTTGATAATCCTAACTCATTCTCGCTATCCGTGAATCCGAGATGTGTAGCGGCAATCCAAAGTTGTCCTTTTCCAGCTTGGTTGCTGATATTTTTTATCACGCCTTTGACAGTAATTGATTTAGTCGGCGTGTGAGGGAATATCTGTAATTCATCAATCCATACCGGCGGCGTGGCGCGCAATTCCATTTTTCCGGCGATGCCGTTCCACGCGTCGTCGAGCGAATCGGAAATGCTGTGCGCGTCCGGGCGATACGGCAGAATCATCCGGTTGTCCACGCGCACGGTCAGGCGATGCTGGCCCGCCGGCACGAGGCCGAAATCAAATTCATGCGGCGTGCAGAGGCTGATGTCCGAGCCGATTTCCTTGTCGTCCAGCCAGACGGTGGATTTCCATTTCGGCCGTTCGAGAAACAGCACCACGCGCTTGCCGCTCCAGCCCGCCGGAATTTCGACGTCGCGCTGATACCACGCCGCGCCGAGATAATGCCGCACCGGCTGGCTGATGAACGGCACCTTCACGCTGCCGGCGTTCGTGCAGGTCGCGTAGTCCGCGCGCAGAAACCAGAAATGATCGTAGAGCGACAGCACCCACGGCGAGCCGGTGGAAATTTCATCGCCGTAGCCCTGTGCTTCAAGAATGCCGGGCAGTTGGATTTTATCCGGCAGGTTTTTGGCAAACCAGTTTTCGCTGGTGCCGGCGTCGTTGCGGTCGAGGGCGAAATGCCATTCGCCGGCCAGCGGAATTGTTTCAGCGGCAGAAATCAGTTTCGTTGCGAGGCAAAATAAAATCGCCAGCGCGTGGAAGAATGTGCGGTTCATGGTTTGCCGCACAGGCTAGACGGAACGTGAGTAGAATTGAATCGCCAAATCTGGTTAGGCTTTTGATTTCAGCAATGCGGCAATTAAGCCGTCCGTGGTGTGTTCCTTCGCTTCGAGCGCGGGCTTGAGGCCAAGCGCGGCGAGGGTTTTGCTCGTCTCCGGGCCGATGGACGCGAGTTTGAGTTGCGGGAATTGTTTCAGCAACTTCGGCAAATCAAACCGCGCATGAAAATGTTCCACCGTCGAGCTGCTCGTGAACGTCACCCAGTCCGCGCCTTCCGCGAGCAGGCGGTCGCCCGCGCCGGTGCGGTCCTCGGTCTCGGCCACGGTTTTGTAAATGGCAATGTCGTCCACGATGGCGCCTTCCTCCATGAGCGCGTCCGGCAATTCCTTGTTCGCCACCTCGGCGCGCAGGAGGCACATCTTCACATTCTCGATGTTTTGAAATTTCTTGAACGCGGCGACAATGTTTTTGCCGATGGCTTCCTCCGGCTGCACATCCACCTGCAAATGCAGCTCGCGCAATTTCGCCGCCGTCGCCGGGCCGACCGCCGCGATGCGCGCGCCGCCAATCTCGCGCAAATCCTGAAACCGCTTGAAGAACATTTCGAAAAACGCCGTCACGCCGTTCGCGCTCGTGAAGACGAACCAGTCGTAGGAATTCAATTCCAGCAGGCAGTCAATGATGGCGTCGCGCTCCGTCGGGTGCGTGAGCTTAATCGTCGGCACTTCCAAAACATCCGCGCCGAGTTCCGCGAGCCGGTGCGCGAAACTTCCCGCCTGCTCCGCGCGCCGCGTCACGACGATGCGCTGGCCGAACAACGGCTTGGATTCGAACCAATTTAATTTTCCGCGCAGCTTCACCACGTCGCCGACGATGATGATGGCGGGTGGCGAAAGTTTTTCCTTCTCCGCAAGTTTGGCAATCGTCGCGAGCGTGCCGGCGACGGATTTCTGCCGGCCGGTGGTGCCGCGATGCACGACGGCGACGGGCGTCGCGGGATTCATGCCGTGCGCGATGAGGGACTTCGTCCAGTCGGCGAGATTATCCATGCCCATCAGCACAACCTTGGTGCCGGGGATTTTTGCAATCTGTTCGTAGCGCAGCGCCGTGGGCGCGTCGGCGGAATCACTGTGGCCGGTGAATACGGTGAAGCTGGAGCAATGCTCGCGGTGTGTGAGCGGAATGCCCGCGTAATTCGCCGCCGCGATGACGGACGAAACGCCGGGCACGACCTCGAACGGAATCTTTTCCGCCGCGAGACGCTCGGCTTCTTCGCCGCCACGACCAAAAATAAACGGATCGCCGCCTTTCAAGCGCACAACAATTTTTCCTTCACGCGCGCGGGCGAGCATGAGGTCGGTGAGTTGTTCCTGCGAGAGGCCGCCGTCGCGCTTGTGGTTGCCGCGCGCAATGATTTCAGCGGAAGCCGGAGCGAGCCGGAGCAATTCGGGATTCACCAGCACGTCGCTGATGACGACTTCGGCCTGGCGCAGCAGTTCCGCGCCGCGCAACGTCAGCAGGCCGGCGTCGCCGGGTCCCGCGCCCACCAAATAAACTGTGCCTTGAGATTTCACGTGGACAATTTATCTGAATGCGCGCGGCGGGCAATGCTGGAGGCGGGAAGAATTTTTTTAGCCACAGATTCGCACAGATGGAACACAGATTTTCAAATGCGAAGATTTTTATTTATTTTTCACCCAACCTAAAATAATTTCAAAAAAGTATTGCAATCAATTTGGTATTTGATAATTTCACCGCTCCTCGCCGCCCGTAAGGTTGGCAGGACAGCATTGTTTGTGAACCGATAACTGACTCCCGGCAAGGGACAGGATTGATGGCTCGCTGACTTCAAAAAGTTGCTGAAAAAAACTTTAGTTATTATGCCCGTAAAAACATTTAGACCGCTAACGCCGTCCACGCGATACATCACGATCGCGGACTTTAGCGACATTACGAAGACGAAGCCGGAGAAGTCGCTTGTGGAAATCCGCAAGAAGACTGGCGGCCGCAATATGTATGGTCGCGTCACCGCACGCGGCATCGGCGGCGGTCACAAGCAGAAAATCCGCCTCGTAGATTTCAAGCGCAACAAGCACGGCGTCGAAGCGACGGTCGCGGCGATTGAATATGATCCTATGCGTTCGGCTCGGCTCGCGCTCCTCGAATACAAAGATGGCGAGAAGCGTTACATCATCGCGCCGGTCGGCGTGACGGTGGGTCGCGTCATTTCCAGCGGGCCGACGGCGCCGCCGGAAGTGGGCAATTCGCTTCCGCTCAAGGCGATTCCGGTCAGCACGGCGATTCACAATTTGGAACTGCAGCCCGGTCGCGGCGGTCAGATGGTTCGTTCGGCGGGCGGTTCGGCGACGTTGATGTCCAAGGACGAAGGTTACGCGCAAATCCGTTTGCCTTCCGGCGAAATCCGCAAGATCAACGAAGAGTGCTATGCGACCATCGGTCAGGTCGGCAACACGGAACACGAAAACGTCATTCTCGGCAAAGCGGGTCGCACTCGTCATCGCGGTCATCGCGGTATCACGCGCGGTGTGGCGCGCAACCCGGTTGACCATCCGAACGGCGGCGGTCAGGGCAAGTCCAAGGGCGGCGGCGGCTGGCAGCAGCTTGTTTCGCCTTGGGGCAAAGTCGCCAAGGGCGGCAAGACGCGTGCGAAGTATAAGGCTTCCAATCGTTTCATTGTGGTTCAACGCAACGGTCTGCCGATGAAAAATAAATAATTTATGGGACGCTCGATTAAAAAAGGCCCGTTTGTGGAAGCCAGTCTGATGGAGAAAATCCTGAAGGCGAAGGCGGCCAATCAAAAGACTCCGATCAAGACTTGGTCGCGCCGCTCGACGATTACACCGGAATTTGTCGGCATGACATTCACCGTCCACAACGGCAAGGTTTTCAACCCGGTTTTCATCACGGAAAACATGGTTGGTCACAAGCTCGGGGAATTTTCCCTGACGCGCACGTTCAAGAAGCACGGCGCCCACACCGCGAAGGCGGAAGCCAAATAGTTTTTATGGAAGTTTTCGCCATCACCAAAAATATCCCGATGTCCGCGCAGAAAATGCGCGAAGTCGTGCGGCAGATTCAGGGTCTGCGCGCGTTGGAAGCCGAGCAAATTCTGGCCGTCGTGCCGCGCAAGGGTGCGCGCTTCGTTGCCAAGACTTTGCATTCGGCCATCGCCAATGCGGAAAACAACAACAAGCTCCGTCCCGAAACCTTGCGCATCAAGGAAGCGGTCGCGGGCACGGCGACGACCATCAAGCGTTTTCAACCGAAGGCGCGCGGTTCGGCCGGTCCGATCTTGAAACGCCGCTGCCACATCAAAATCACTTTGTCCGACGAATAATATATGGGCCAAAAGACCAATCCAATCGGCTTACGCGTCGCGGTCAACAAAGACTGGCGCTCGAAGTGGTATGCCGACAAAAAAGAATTTAGCAAGCTGCTCACGGAAGACCGTTTGATCCGCGACCTGCTCAAGAAAAAACTCGAAGGTGCCTCGGTGCCGAAGGTTTTGATTGAGCGCGCGACGAACCGCTGCCGCGTCACGATTTTGACCGCCCGTCCCGGCGTGGTCATTGGCCGCAAAGGCTCGGAAATTGACAAGCTCAAGGAAGAGTTGAGCAAGAAGACGGGCAAGGAAGTTTACGTGGACATCGTCGAAGTCAAGCAGCCGGAACTCGACGCGCAGTTGTGCGCGGAGAACATCGCGTTGCAACTCGAACGCCGGGTTTCGTTCCGCCGCGCGATGAAAAAAGCGTTGCAGACGGCGAAAGATTTCGGTGCGGAAGGTATTAAGATTCGCGCCGGTGGCCGCCTCGGTGGCGCGGAATTGGCGCGCGTTGAAATGTATCACTGGGGCCGGGTGCCGTTGCACACGCTCCGCGCGAACATTGATTATGGCTTCGCGGAAGCCCGCACGGTTTACGGCAAGCTCGGCATCAAATGCTGGATTTGCAAGGGCGAAAACAAGCCCCAGAAGAAAGAAGTGAAACCGGCCGCACCGGTCGTTGGTTAATTTTTTAAGATTTTTTGTTATGGCAATGCAACCGGCAAAAGTAAAGTTTCGCAAAATGCACCGTGGCAGTCGCACGGGGCTGGCGATGACTGGCAACACCGTCGCGTTCGGCGAATTCGGCCTGATGGCGCTCGAGCGTTGCTGGATGGACGGCAAGCAACTGGAAGCCTGCCGCGTCGCAATCACGCGCCACATGAAGCGCAAGGGCAAGATGTGGATCCGGGTGTTTCCGCAGAAGTCCTATACGAAGAAGCCGCTCGAAACCCGAATGGGCAAGGGCAAAGCGCCCCTCGAAGGCTGGGTGGCGGTCATCCGTCCGGCGAACATTTTGTTTGAAGTGGACGGCATCACGGAAGCGGAAGCGCGCGAATCCATGCGTCTGGCTGCGACCAAATTGCCGATTAAAACCAAGTTTATTTCGCGCCATCAACACGTCAGTTGAGTTTATGAAATTTTCCGATTCCAAAATCAAAGATGCCACGCTGGTGGAGTTGGCGGCCCTCGGTCGCGACCTCCGGCACGAAATCTTCAACCTGCGCCTGCAACAGGCGAGCGCGCAGTTGGAAAAACCCGCGCGTCTGCGCACGCTGCGCAAGGACATCGCGCGCGTTGAAACCCGTATGTCGGCATTGCGCAACAAAGCGGCGAAACCGGTAGCGAAATAATTTTGTATGGCTGAATCAACGAATATTGTGGCGGCGACCGGCAAGCGCAAACAGCGCGTCGGCGAGGTTGTCTCCAACAAGATGACCAAGACGATTGTGGTGCGCGTGGAACGCCGTTTCCCGCATCCGAAATTCAAGAAGATTGTCACCTCTTACAAGAAGTTTTACGCGCACGACGAAAAGGCGCAGGCGAAACCGGGCGACACCGTTCGCATCGAGGAATCCCGCCCGCTGTCGAAGTTGAAACGCTGGACGCTCGTGGAAGTTGTGGAACGCGGCGAGGTCTTAACCGCAGTCGCCGCCTGACTTTAATTTTTTAATTGTATGTTGCAAATTCGATCCAGTTTGGATGTGGCGGACAACACCGGTGCCAAGATTGCTTGGAACAT
>Ga0316220_1003288_pt1 | contig 13716 bp, 14 predicted proteins | sample TBH18005metaG_FD_203632 | JGI IMG/M metagenome (GOLD analysis project Ga0316220, IMG submission 203632) | Freshwater microbial communities from Trout Bog Lake, Wisconsin, USA - TBH18005 | ecosystem: Environmental > Aquatic > Freshwater > Lake > Hypolimnion/Profundal zone | place: USA: Wisconsin...
GACTTCGAGGACGACCTTGTGGTTGCCGCCATTGACGACGTACTCGATTTCAAGCGCGCCGTAGATGGACGGCAAGTTGCCGGTGACGGAGAAATCGACGTCCACGATGGGACCGATGACTTGGACGATGGTGCCTGTGTTCATGGAAAATGATGAAGGATGAATTATGAATGATGAAGCGCTTCGCCGGTTGCAAATTTTGCCGTGGAGAGGGCGTGTTTCGTTTTTTTGGCGATTGTGGTGAAGATTGCGAGAAGTTGTTCAGTTTCGTTTTGCAACGGTTCGAGTTTGCTCGCCGAAACGATACCGCTTTCGGAGAGGAGTTCGAGCCAGTACATTGTTTCATCCAGTTCTTTGAGGCTATCGCCTATTTTGGCGAGGAACTCCGCCTTGCTGCGAGCACGGTGCGCCTCGCGGTAATTCGCCCCGACAGATGTCCCGCTGCGCAAGACTTGTTTTCCAATGACCTGCGCCTGGGTGTTCTTTGGCAGGGCACAAAACAAGCGTATCACGCGGAGCGCAAACGCCTTTGTCCGCAGGACTAAATCCATTTTCGCATCTGTGTCGTGCATCAAAAAAATCAGCGGTTAAACTTCGACGAAATCAAAAACTTTGTTTCCAAGCGGCAGTTCGCCCGTGCGCCAGCATTTCATAATTCATAATTCGTCCTTCATAATTCCCCCCTACCCCAACGCCATCTGGGCGGTGGCGATTTCGAGCAGTTCGGTGGTGATGCTGGCCTGGCGCACTTTGTTGTATTCCAGGGTGAGGTCTTTGATGAGTTGCTGGGCGTTGTCGGTCGCGCTCTTCATGGCGACCATCCGCGCGCTGTGTTCGGAAGCTCGCGCATCCAATACCATTTGGTAAATCTGGAAATGAATATAGTGCGGCAGGATGCTGCCCAGGACTTCCATCGGGCTTGGTTCGTAAAGGTAGTCGCTCTGGACGGCGGGCGCGGTCTCCGTCTTCTCGGCTGTGGGAAGATCGAACGGGCTGATCGGCAGCAGGGTCCGGACGGTCGGCTTTTGCAGGAGCGTGTTGAGGAACTTGGTGTAAAGCACGGTCACTTTATCGACATCGCCCGCGAGAAATTTATCGATGCAAAACTTGGAGATCGTCTTGGTGTCGCGGAGCGCCGGGGCGTCTGGCAGCCGAAAATCGGCGATGAGGTTGCGCTTCATCCGGGCGAGATGCTGCTGCGCCTTGCGTCCGGCGGCGACAAACTCGGTCTTTTGCACATCGAAAGCGTTCGATTCGCGCAGGAGATTCGTATTTAACGCGCCGCAGAGGCCTTTGTCGGTGGAAATGACGACGACTAGTTCGCGGTTCACCTGGCGCACTTCAAGCAGCGGGTGAAGCGTCACGTCGGCATGTTGTTGTACGGAGACGAGAACTCTATTGATCAACTCCGAATACGGACGCCCAGCCAACGCCGCGCCCTGCGCTTTGCGCATCTTGGCGGAGGCGACCATCTGCATCGCCTTGGTGATCTGCGCCGTGTTCTTGATCGACTTGATCCGGCGTCGAATATCGCGTGTGTTAGCGGCCATTTGGGAAAATTGAGGGTTCGGAATGCCTAAAAATCTGCGTGAATCTGCGAAATCTGCGGATAACTCCTACCTCCAAGTGGACTTGAACTCGACGAGCGTGGCCGCGAGTTGGTCGTTGAGTTCTTTGCTGATGGCTCCCGCTTCCCGGATCGTATCGAGGAGCGCCCTTTTGCGGGTGGTCAGGAATTCCTGAAGCTTGGCTTGCAGCTCTTTAATGCGGTCCACTGGCACATCGTCCATATGGCCGTTCTGGATTGCCCACAAAACCGCGACCTGCTCTTCGATGGGCAGCGGGTTGTATTGGCGCTGCTTGAAAAGTTCGACGATGCGCGAACCCCGGTCGAGCTTGGCCTTGGTGCCTGCGTCGAGGTCGCTGCCGAACTGGGCAAACGCGGCGAGTTCGCGGAACTGGGCGAGTTCTCCCTTTACCTTGCCCGCGACCTGCTTGATGGCCTTGATCTGCGCGGCGCTTCCCACGCGGCTCACCGAAAGGCCCACCGAAATAGCCGGGCGCACGCCTTGGTAGAACAGGTCGGTTTCGAGGTAAATCTGGCCGTCGGTAATCGAAATGACGTTGGTCGGGATGTAAGCCGAGACGTCGCCCGCCTGGGTTTCGACGATGGGCAGCGCGGTGAGCGAGCCGTTGCCGTTCTTTTCGTTGACGCGCGCAGACCGCTCCAGCAGACGGCTGTGGAGGTAAAACACGTCACCGGGATACGCCTCGCGGCCCGAGGGACGCTTGAGCACCAGCGAAACTTGCCGGTAGGCGACGGCGTGTTTGGAAAGATCGTCAAAAATAATGAGCGCATCCATGCCGTTGTTCATGAACCATTCGCCCATTGCCGCTCCCGAGAACGGGGCGAGGTATTGGTTCGTGGCGGAATCGGAGGCGGCTGCCGCGACGATGATGGTGTATTCCAGCGCGCCCGTCTCCTGGAGAACACCCAAGGTGCGGGCGATGTTGGAGTTCTTCTGGCCGACCGCGACGTAGATGCTGTAAATGGGGCGGAACCCCTCTTTGCCCGCGTTGGCTTTGTTGATGCGGGCTTGGTTGATGATCGTGTCGATGGCAATGGTCGTCTTGCCGGTGGCGCGATCGCCGATGATCAATTCGCGCTGGCCGCGTCCGATGGGGATCATCGCGTCGATGGCCATGATGCCGGTCTGCACGGGCTGGTTGACGCCTTTGCGTTTGATGATGCCGGGAGCGATATTCTCCACCGGATAGAGCACGTCGGATTTGATGGGCCCCTTGCCATCAAGCGGCTGGCCAATCGAGTCCACCACCCGGCCCAAGAGCCCCTTGCCAACCGGCACGGAAAGCAAACGCCCGGTGGTCTTGACGATGTCGCCTTCTTTCACGGTGGTGGAGTCGCCCAAGAGGATGCAGCCGACTTCGTTCTCTTCGAGGTTCAACGCGAGGCCGTAGAGACCACCGGGGAACTCGATCATTTCGTTGAGCATTACTTCGCTCAACCCCTCGATCTTGGCCACGCCGTCGCCGGATTCACGGACAACGCCGGTGTTGGTCTGAACGGTCGTGGTTTTGAGGCCCGCGATTTGGGATTCGATTTCTTGCAGAATGGTGCTCATGGGAAAGTATGAATTATGAAGTATGAATTATGAGGCGCTGGCGCAACCTTGGCCCGCCATTTGTAAACGACGGTTTGGGATGGCGGTGTCGTGCATCAAAAAATAAAGGGGTTCAACGTAGAGGAAGGCAAAAATTTTATTTCAAAATGGGTGTAAGCCCGTGCGCAAGCGTTTCATCATTCATACTTCATCCTTCATAATTTGCTGCGCAGCAGCTCCAGGCGGCCGCTGACGCTGCCGTCCCATACGTCGCTGCCTAGTTGGATGCGGACGCCGCCTATCAACGCGGGGTTCACTTTGAATTCATGGGTAATATCGTTGCCAAAACGGTCGCGCAAATCGCTCAGAATCCCCGCAGAAGCGTCCAGTTCAAGCGGCGTGGCGCTTTCGATCAGCGCATTCCGCCGGGCCAGTTCCATGCGGACGAGCCGCAGGTAATCCTTGAGCGCGCTCAAGGTGTGGCGCGGTTTGCGCGCCGCAACTCCCTGCAACACAGCCGTCACCTTGTCGCGGTCGAGGCGTCCGTCGGTGAAGCTGCTCCGGAACAGGGAGCGGGAAAGTTTGCGGGCTTCCTTGGGAATTTTCATCGCTAAAAATTACGCGGCGATCTCCCGTGCTGCCTCTTCGCTAAGCCGCCGCTGGTCTTCGGCGGTCAGGACTTTGCCGGTGACTTTGCCGGTGGTATCGACCACAAGACGGGCCACTTCACGGCGCAAATCCGTGAGCATACGGTCGTGCTCCAGCGCGATGGCTTCGCGCGCCTGGGCGATGATCCCCTCGGCTTCGGCGATGGCAGCTTGTTCGCGGGTTTGCGCCAGAGCGGCGGCGGAAGCGCGGGCCTCGGCGATCATTTTTTGAGCCTCGCCGTTGGCGCGCTTCAGAATCTCCGCGTGCTTCGCCTCGGCCTCGGCAAGCTGTTCCTTGATTTTCTCGGCATTTTCGAGACTCTCGGCGATGCGCTGGCGGCGTTGCTCCAACACGTCCAGAATCGGGCGGTAGGCAAAGCGAACAAGCAGCGCAGCGACAAGCAGAAAACTGATGACGTTCGAGAGGAACAACGGCCAGTTCACGCCAAACTGTTCTCCGGTCTGGCGGGCGGACTCTAAAAGACCTTCGAGCAAACCAGGAGCCGCAGCTAAAATAGGAACGATAAACATACGGTGAGGAAATTGGGGCGCGGAACCGTGTAAGATTCCGCGCCCGTCCATTTAACGGCCCTGCGCGAGGTAAATCGCGTAGAACACGATGGCTTCGGCCAAAGCGGTGCTCACGAGAGCTTGCACAAGGATGGGCGTCGCAGCGCCGGGATTGCGTCCCACTGCTTCAGACGCCTTCATGCCGATAAAACCGACGCCGAGCGCCGCGCCGAGCGCCGCGAGGCCGATGTGAAGATTGCCGGTGATTTCTGCTGCCAGGATTGTAAACATATTTGGTTGGTTGGTTTTTCCCGCCCGCCCCCGCAGGTTGCCCACGGTCCGGCGCGCGAAAGATTTGAAAGTATTTAGTGTTTGCCCTCCTCGTGCGGCATGATGAGCAGGGTGAATACGGCGGTTAAGAGCATGAACACCAACGCCTGCACAAAACCGATGAAAAGTTCCAGCAGGTAAAAGGGAATCGGCAACAGCCACCCCAGCCAGACGCCGCCAAGGTGCGTCATGGTTTCAATCATGTTCTCCCCCGCGAAGATATTGCCGTAGAGACGGAGGCTGAGCGAGACCGGGCGGAAAAGAATTGAGATGACTTCCAGCCCCCCAACGCAGATGAAGATGATCACCATCAGCGTCTTCATGAGGAATCCATTCACCTGCCCCTTCGGTGCGAAAAGGTGCAGGATGAACCCGCCGGGGCCGTTCGCTTTGATCGCCCAGTAAATCCAGCACGCAAAGAAGATCATCGACATGGCCAGCGTCATGTTCAGATCGGCGTTGGAACCGCGCAAGAGCGGACGGCTGATGTGGGTCAGCGCGCCAGATTCATTGGGAACGCCCCACCCGATGGTGCCGACGCCGGGAATCAAGCTGAACCAGTTGAGCGTGAGGATGAAGATGAAGATGGTCGCGAAAAACCAAAACGTCTGCTTCACCAGCGTGGGGCCGATGAGGTTCTGAAGGAAATTATAGAGACTCTCCACCAGCCATTCCCAAAAGTTTTGCGCCCCTTCCGGAACATCCTTGATGTTACGGGTGGCGATCTGCGCGGAAATAATGAGAGCCAACGCCACGATCCACGTGATGAGCATGGAGCTGTTGAACTTGAAATACTTCGTATCGATCAGAAGCGGGGCTTGCTGGGTCAACCCCTCCGCCGCTTCGTGAGCCGTCACATGCGCCCCCACCGTCCCGGCCTCGCCCACGGCTTCCACCTGCGCAGCATCCGCTGATTTGACGGGCGCTTTGGCCCATGCCACTCCGCCGAGGAACAGGAAAGTGCACAACCCTAAAATCAGACCGCGCAAAGTGTGGCGGCCAACCTGGGTTAAAAATGGAAAACTCGTAATCATGTCGAAATAGCCACGCCTTTTCCCAAAGCCGGGGGAAAAATTCTGCCTTACTGGATGGGGTTCTTCAACGAAAATCCCCGGTGGTTTGTTTCAGGCAGTGCGCGGTCCAAATACAAGCAGCCGGATTTTGCGTAGGCAAGAAGATTGTGAAATTTTTCACAAGGAGGCGTTGAGCAAAGACGCCGAAAATTATCTGGACCTCATCAACCGCAAAAGGAAAATCCGCAGACCGCCTTCTTCGGTTTTCGGGCTAAAAATAGTGAAGCGCCGTCGCTCACCAAGCCACGAAATAAGAAAAACCCTTTCTTGTTCATCCTGTCTCATAGGAATCTTTGCTTACCGAAAATAGCGGCTTCCTTATGCGTCCGTTTTTTTCGTAGGATCATTCGTTTCCACACTATCCCATGCAAACGATTGTTATCGGCCATAAAAACCCAGACATGGACTCGATCTGCGCGGCCCTCGGCTACGCGGAACTGAAACGGTTGACAGGAACCGCCGATGTAATCGCCGCCCGCGCCGGGAACACGAACGAGCGGATCGATTTTGTGCTGCACAAGTTTGGGGTGGAAGCGCCGACGCTGATCACCGATCTCTCGCCGCGCGTGCGCGATGTGATGGAAGACGAGGTGATCTCGATCACGGCGGATTCGTCCATTTATGAAGCGATTCAGTTGATCGAACGCAGGCAGATGCGCGGGGTGCCTGTGATCGACGGGCAGTTCCGCTGCCTGGGACTGCTTTCGGCCTTCAAGGTGCTCCACCACCTCGTGCCTTCCCGCGAGGACACGGGGAGCGCCCGCATCGTGACGGCGTCGCTGGAAGAGATTTTCCATACGTTTGCAGGGAAGATGATCCAGGGCGAACCCGCGTTGGAAGAACACGATTACCTGCTCCTGGTGGGGGCGATGGCAAAGGAGTCGTTCAGAGAACGCGTGCGGCGCTACCAGGGACGCCGCGTGGTGGTGATCTTGGGAGACCGCGTGGAGATTCAGATGGAGGCGGTCCGGGGAGGCGCGGCGGCGCTGGTGGTAACGGGCGAACCGCCGGTGAGCGCCGAAGTGCTCGATGCCGCGAAAAAATACGGAGTGACGATTGCGACCTCGCCCTATGACACCGCGACGACGGTGTTGCTGGCGCGCGGCGCGGTGAAGGTGGGCCACAAACTGGATAGCGAGTTTGTGAGCTTCCCGCCCGACGCCCTGCTGGCGAAGGCCCGCGAGGAAGCGGCTCCGAGCGCGCAGTTTATTTTCCCCGTGGTCGAAGAGGAACGCTTGGTGGGCATTCTTTCCAAGAGCGATTTTTTGAAGACCATCCCGCGCCAGTTGATCCTGGTGGATCACAACGAGCTTTCGCAGGCAGTGACGGGGGCGGACGAGGTGCCGATTGTGGAGATTCTCGACCACCACCGGCTCGGCGGCATTTCAACCCATTCGCCGATTCTCTTTTGGAACTATCCCGTCGGTTCGGCCTCGAGCATCGTGGCGCTGTGCTTCGAGCAAATGGGGGTGCCGATCCCCAAGCCGATTGCGGGATTGCTGATGGCGGGCTTGATCTCGGATACGCTGAACCTGAGTTCGCCGACGGCGACGCCCGTGGACGCGCGGCTTATGAAACATCTTGCGGAGATTGCCGAAACGGACCCGACCCGCCTGGCGGAGGAGATTTTCTCGGTCGGCTCCCCGCTCCTGACGATGACGCCGGAGCAGGCGATCTCGGCGGATTCCAAAGCTTACACCGAGGGGAGCGTGCGGTTCTCCGTGGCGCAGATCGAGGAAATCAGCTTTTCGCATTTTCACAAGAAGCAAGCCGCGCTTACCGAGGCGCTCGAAGCGTATTGCCGCGCGGGCGGCTTCCTGTTTTCGGCGTTGCTGGTGACGGACATCAACACGCAGAATTCGATGCTGCTGGTCTGCGGTTCGGAGGCGTTTTTACACCGGATCGATTACCCGCGCCGGGCGCATAACCAATGGGAATTGAGTGGGGTTGTCTCGCGCAAGAAACAGCTCTTGCCGTATTTGTTGGACCGCCTGCACGGGATGGGCTCAGAGTAGACGAGATTGATTGACCACCATGACTGAACCTTCTCAATTTGTGGATATTGGCGTGGCCCGCGTGGACGTGGGGCGGCGGGATCGCTGCGGTTTTCCCGAGGTGGTTTTCGGCCCAGGAAAAACGCCGGAGGACGTGGTCGCCATTGCCCGCATGATTGTGGACCGGCACGGAGTATTGCTGGTAACGCGTGTGAACGAAGCACAGTCGGAGGCGATGCGCGCGGTGTTTCCCGAGGCGCAAATTCACGAACGGGCGCGTTGCATCACGGTGGAAATTGAGCCGCTGCCGAAGCTGGAGGGTGCCGTGGCGGTGGTCTGCGCGGGCACCTCGGATTTGCCGGTGGCAATGGAAGCAGCCGTGACGCTGGAGGTTTTTGGCAACCGCGTGGCGAAGTTTTTTGACGTGGGGGTGGCCGGGATTCACCGGTTGCTGGCGGTGCGGGATCAAATCGAGGCGTGCAACGCGGTGGTGGTCGTGGCCGGTATGGAAGGAGCGCTACCGAGCGCAATCGCGGGGCTCGTAAGCAAGCCGGTGGTGGCGGTGCCGACCAGCGTGGGCTATGGCGCGAGCTTTGGCGGACTGGCTGCGCTGCTCGGGATGCTCAATAGCTGCGGCAGCGGGGTGACGGTGGTGAATATCGACAACGGGTTTGGCGCGGCCTACGCGGCGGCGACGATCAACCGGTTGTTGTGCGAAGCAAGAAGTCAGAAACAATAAAGATAGCCCTCTCTATCAGACCGCTTCGCGCGGAGTTGCAGAAAGCGGAAAGGCTTCGCGGTATTCCCGTTCGATGAAGGTTTCCACGGAGTCAGCGGGATCGAAGTCGAAATAGCCGCTGTATCCCTTGAATGTGCTGCCCGAAATAAGGTGAAACATCATGTAATCGCGGGCGTTCGGGTATTTGAGCTTCAGCGCATCGTGCCAGACCAAGACTTTCGCATGGATCGCAAATTGATCCTTGTGGTAAAGGGCATGCAACTTTTCCCGCAGACTCACGAATTTTGCGATTTGCTCAGGCGTCGGAGTCAAGGTTGCCGCTGTATCCAAGTCTGTTTTCACGTGGCGTTTAGGGGGTAAACCACGCACTTATCCTGCCACAAACATCCGAATAGGAAAGGCAAAAGGTGGATTTTACCGGAAATCTTCCTTCCCGGCGCGTTCGGATTGACGCGAGGGGCAACTCGGAATACATGGAATGACTTTCCCAATGAACAATCAGATCAAGTTCTTGCTCCCGGAGTCGGATATTCCCCAGACGTGGTATAACATTGTCGCCGATTTGCATCAGGCTCCAGCGCCGGTTTTGCATCCCGGCACCCACCAGCCGATCACCCCCGCCGACCTCGCGCCGATTTTCCCCGAAGCGATCATCGCACAGGAGGTTTCCACGGAACGCTCCATCGCCATTCCGGAACCGGTCCGCGAAATCTACAAGCAGTGGCGTCCATCGCCGCTTTTCCGCGCCCGTCGGCTGGAACGCGCCCTGGATACTCCGGCGCGCATTTATTACAAGTATGAGGGAGTCAGCCCGGCGGGTTCGCACAAGCCCAATTCCGCCATTGCCCAGGCGTATTACAACAAGGCCGAAGGCGTGAAGCTGCTTGTGACGGAAACGGGCGCGGGCCAATGGGGATCGTCCCTGGCGATGGCCTGCAATTTTTTCGGTCTGGCTTGCAAAATCTTCATGGTGCGGGTGAGCTACAACCAGAAGCCCTACCGCCGCGCGTTGATGGAGACTTTCGGCGCCAGTGTAACCGCAAGCCCCAGCAATGAAACGGCTGTGGGCTGCGCGATGCTTGCCAAAGACCCGGATTCTTCCGGCTCGCTCGGCATGGCCATCTCCGAGGCGGTTGAAATTGCGGCCCAAAACCCGGACGCCAAGTATGCGCTCGGCAGCGTGCTCAACCATGTGCTCCTGCACCAGACGGTCATTGGCCAGGAAGCCTTGAAGCAGATGGAGATGGCCGGAGACGGCGTGGATGTGCTCGTCGCTTGCACCGGCGGCGGATCGAATTTCGCGGGCCTCACGTTCCCGTTCCTTGGCCAGGTATTGCGCGGAGAGCGCACGGGGTTGCGCGTCGTCGCGGTCGAGCCCGAAGCGTGTCCCAGCCTCACACGCGGTCATTACGCCTACGATTACGGCGACACGGCGCATCTGACGCCGCTGACGAAGATGCACACGCTGGGCAGCACGTTCGTGCCGCCGGGATTCCACGCCGGTGGACTGCGCTACCACGGCATGGCCCCTTTGGTAAGCCAAGTGGTCTCGGAAGGCCTGGCAGAAGCGACCACCGTTTCGCAACTGGAATCGTTTACAGCCGGGGTGCAGTTCGCCCGCGCCGAGGGCATCGTCCCCGCGCCGGAAGCGAATCATGCAGTGGCAGGCGCGATCCGCGAGGCGTTGCGCTGCAAGGAGGAAGGCGTCAGCCGTTCCATCCTCGTCAATATCTCCGGCCACGGGCATTTCGACATGCAGGCGTACACAGACTTCATGGCGGGCAAACTCACGAACTACGAATATCCCGCCGAGGAAATCGCAATGGCGCTGTCCGGGCTGCCGAAGTTCTGAAACTCGATCATTTTAGATTTGGCTTGTCGTCCGCTTCCGCCCTGCAAGGGCACTGGGAAACATCGCGAACTATCTGTTTCAATTTTTCCCAGCGCCCTTTCAGGGCGCACCCCATTTTTGGGTACCCAGGGCGGCGCTTCGCTTGCCCTGGGCTGGTTTCCTCTGCGCTTTCAGCGCGGAAGAAAGTGCTTTCAGCGAGCCTGGCTTTCCAATTAGCAATTTCACTTTAGCGATTAGCAATTTCTCCTCAATTTCCTTCGTGCTCTTCGCGCCCTTTGTGGTGTAGTTTCCTCCGATCCCATGCTGCTCAAAGAAGTCATTGAGGCGCTCATATTCGCTTCGCAGAAACCCCTCACGGCCAAAGAAATCGTCGCGGCGTTGCGCTCCGCGCTGGACGACTCCGACGAGGAGCCGGTGCGCGCCATGTCCCATCTCAAAGAGGCGGAGGTGGGGGCGTTCCTGGAGCAACTCCGCTTTGAATACGAGCACGAGAACCGCGCGTTCCAACTCGTGGAGCAGGTGGACGGCTGGTCCGTGGTCACCAAACCCGACTATGCCGTCTGGGTTCGGCAGCTTTACCCCGAGAGCAAGCCGACCCGGCTCAGCGGTCCCGCGCTGGAGACCCTGGCCATCATCGCCTATCGGCAACCGGTCACGCGCGCCGACATTGAGGCCGTGCGCGGCGTGGCGGTGGACGGCGTGATGCAGAGCCTTCTGGAACGCAGCCTCGTCCGCATCGCCGGGCGTGCCGAGGTTCCGGGCCGCCCGCTGCTGTACGAGACCACACAGACTTTCATGCAACACTTCGGGCTTCGCTCGCTCGAAGAGCTTCCCAACGTGGACGAACTGCGCCGGGTCCGGCTGCCCGCTGCGACGCCGCCTGTTACTGGCGAGCTTTTCCCGCCGGGCACAGCGGAGGCTTCTGCGTCAGCGGTGGAGCCTCCTGCCGACGCCCCGGAAGCCGCCACCCCAGCCGAGTCTGCCGAACCGCAAGAAGCGTCATCCGGGTTGCCCCCCGCCGAGGAACCTGCTTTAACAGAGGGAAACACCGAGAGCATTCCCGACGAATCCCCTACCACCGACCATGCCGCTAACCTCCATTCGTAAGAAAATCGACGCCTTGGACGAGCAACTCCTCGAATTGCTCAACCGGCGGGCCGACCTCGTCCACGAAGTCGGCGAGATCAAACGCGCCAATGGCGGCTCCGTCTTTGCTCCCGAGCGCGAGGAAACCCTCCTGCGTTCGCTCGTGGAACGCAACGCACACCACGGCGGGCGTCTCCCGGATAGTGCCATCCGCGCCATCTACCGGGAGATCATGTCGGCCTCGTATGCCCTGGAAAAGGGGCTGACCATTGCCTATTTCGGCCCGGCGGGCACCTACACCCACGAAGCCGCGCGCAGTAAATTCGGGGCCAGCGTGGAATACGCGGCCCAGCCCAGCATCACCGATGTCTTCGCGTCCGTCGCGCGGGGAAGCGCCGATTTCGGTGTCGTCCCCATCGAAAACTCCAGCGAGGGAGCCGTCACCCACACGCTCGACGAGTTCATGGACTCGGATTTGAAAATCTGCGCGCAAATTCTGCTGCGCGTGGAGCAAAATCTCCTGGCCAAATGCCCGCGCGAGGAAATTAAGAAAATCTACTCCCACCCGCAGTCGCTCGGCCAATGCCGGCAGTGGCTGCGCTCCAACTTTCCCACGGCGGAAATCATCGCGGCCTCCAGCAACACCCGCGCGGCCCAGCACGCCGCCGAGGAACCGGGCGCGGCAGCCATCGCCGGAAAACTCGCGGCGGAACTCTACGGGCTGAACATTTTGGAGCCGTCCATCCAGGATTCCGCTTTTAACAGCACGCGCTTTTTGGTCATCGGCCCGCAGTCCTGTCCGCCGACCGGCAACGACAAGACCTCCCTCATGTTCGCGGTCCAGGACAAAAGCGGCACCCTCTTCGCCGCGCTGGAACCGTTCGAGCGCCTCGGCATCTCCATGAGCAAGATCGAGAGCCGCCCGTCCAAGCGCAAGGCTTGGGAGTATTTCTTCTTTGTGGACATCGAAGGCCACGCCCAGGACACCCGCGTCGTGGAAGCCCTCGACGAACTCGAAAAACGCTGCACGCTGGTGAAGGTCTTGGGCAGTTACCCGAAGACGGCGTAAACGGCGGGCGCGCTCCGCGCTCTTTTAAGATTTACTGTTGGCCTCAAACCGGGTTTGCTTCTCCCTTCCCGCACACCATGGATCTCATTTCCAATCTCCGTTCATTTCTTCATCTCAAGCCCAAGGAACTCATTGTTCCCGGCGACATTCCCGCAACCCTCGCCAACTGCGGCGGCAGCGTGGGAGCGGCCGAACAGTTTCCCGGCGTGATGGATTTCTTCGCGCGCGAACTGATGCGGCTTTACCCGGTCCAACTCGGCGAAGGCAAGGCGGGCTGCATGGTTGCGGCGGCCTCCCCCGAGGCGCTGGTGCTGACTTCCCACATGGCCTACCTCTCCGGGGCGCGTTTCGCCGCCGTCCAAGTCGTCGATGGCGTTCCGAAGCTGCCGCGTCACCACCTCCTCCCGAAAGAGAAAGTGGTGCTGGTCACCGACGAGTGCCGGAATTTCATCCGCCTCAACGAAGCCATGGCCGCGCTCGCCGCCCACAAGGTGCAAGTCACCGCCGTCGCCTGCGTCGTCAACTCGACCGGCCGCACCGAATTCTCGTTCCTGGAGCGGGTGCCGATCCTTTCGCTCTACCACGGCACGCTGCCCAAGGCGTAACGGGCATTTATTTCTGAAAAAAGCGCGATGGCGCTTGCTTCTGCCCCCCGGTCGACTCCATTAAGACCTTGATGTTCTCCAAGCGTTCCCTGCCGGATTTCGCCTGGGCGTTCCTGCTCGCCCTTGCCGTGCGCCTGCTCGTGTTGAGCCGGTTTGGTGATTCCGCCTATTTCCTCCCCACCTCGGAGGATATGAAATTCTACGCCGATTGGGCTCAGCGCATTGCCGCCGGGCAGTGGACGGATCACCGCGCGTTCTACGGACTTCCGGGCTATCCGTTCCTGCTGGGAGGGATTTTTGCGTTGATCGGGTTCGCTCCCTTTGCGGTCGGCTTCCTGCAAACCTTCTCCGAAGCGGCCATCGCGGCGCTGCTCGTGCAAATCGCCGCCTGGGCGTTCCCCGGCCCTCGCGCCCGCGTGATCGGCGGGCTGGCCGCGCTCGGCTGGACGTTCTTCCAACCCGCGCAGGCGTTTTCCGTGGTCCTGATGCCCACGACCTGGGCCGTTTTGACATTCTGGGGCGTCTTCTGCTGGAGCGCTCGCACGGCGAGCCGTTCGCTCTGGCGTCCGTGGCTGGGGATCGGGCTGCTCACCGGCCTCGTGGCGACTATGGTGGCCACGGTCTTCTTCGTGTTGCCGATTCCCATCGCGGCGGCGGTGCGCAACTTGCGCAAACCGGGCGCGATCCTC
>Ga0316220_1003289_pt1 | contig 13716 bp, 13 predicted proteins | sample TBH18005metaG_FD_203632 | JGI IMG/M metagenome (GOLD analysis project Ga0316220, IMG submission 203632) | Freshwater microbial communities from Trout Bog Lake, Wisconsin, USA - TBH18005 | ecosystem: Environmental > Aquatic > Freshwater > Lake > Hypolimnion/Profundal zone | place: USA: Wisconsin...
ATTTGTACATACAAGTCATCTGCAATCATTTCGCAACTCTTGTAGTCTAATGCTAGTATAGCATCTTTGTAAAGATTTTCCAACCATCTTTTGAATTGAATAAACTCAATATCACGGTCATTGTGAAACACATCGATCCCCACCCTAAAGTGGAATATATGACGATGAGGAGTCCCCAAAAATGATACATCATATTCATCTCCTGTTGCTAGTTGTGGGTCTGTTGCGGCAGCTGGATAACAATGTATACCTTCTTTTTGGAATGTTACAAATATGGTGCGACCTGCTCGCTCTTTAATTCTTTCTATGGTATCTCGTTGCTCTTGATTCATAAAGGTAAATCATTTTTGTATTCTGACCAATCTGTGAATACATTGCGGTCTTTTAACTTGTGTAGGCTATGGCACCATACACCTGGGTTGGTTGCTTTAAAATCTTTGTCATCAATTTTAAGCATAGTGTTATAGTTCCATAATTTAATATATGGAACCGGAACCCTTATCTGCGGGATAAAGTTGTTATAGTCATTTAACCCACCATCATTAAATTCTTCCACTGCGCTCAAGGGAATATCTAAACTGCACAAATATTCTTTGTCTAAAAAGAATGTGATCATATCTTCCCAAGCACGCCATTCTTCGGGAGTTTGCGGGTTATAACTATGATTGGCACCAAAAAATATATGAGTAGCACCGTTTAATTTTTCTGCAATTTCTTCTACAGGTTGTACACCTGTAACAAATAGCGTATCCATACCATATGCAGGTGTGTGCTCAACTTCCTTGCCAAAGAAATATATTACGTTTTCGTGCCCTTCTCTATTCATTAGTCTCTTTCGGTTGTTGTTGTTCTAGTATAGCAATTTCGTCACGCAATTGCAACCTTTCTTTCTTCATTTCACCAAGAATTGTGTCAGCATAAAGCCCAGTTTTTTCCATATTGTCAATCCGTTTATCCAAAGCGGCATGTTTCTTCTGCAACTCTATTAAACTATTCATGCTTACTCCTCAAATAGTGCGTTGTTGATAGTGGGTTTTACTTTCTTTGTGGGTTTTGGTTTGTCAAAATTAACTTCAAGATCAAACATATCTTTGTTATTGGCTACTGTTCTGCTGTTAAGAGCCTTCTTGCCAATAAAGCCACGACCACCAATGATCTCCATCCAATACTTACTGTATCCTTCTATGATGTCTTCGCTTTCGGCTCTAGTAGGTGCGGCAAATATACGTTCTACTATATCCTCAAACTTAGCATGATCACCTTGACTCCATTGCATCATACCAGGACGACTTTCATTGGAATCAAATAGTCTATTTGCCTGTTGAACTGCATCAATATGCATCCAAACATTATGCCCCATTAATAATGCATAACTAAAACTATCCCAACTTGTTTTACCTTCCTTACCGTTTTTGTTTAAATCACCGGGCTTGTATATGCAAATGTCCTTCATAGTCATTAAATCACTAATTGGGCTCTCTGTAAAGTTAGGGAATATACCATCCGCTACAGTACCTACGCTATACTTACGTGTATCTGTGCTATATTTCTTGTTGTCTGCACTAGAGCTCATACGATAACTCCATTTGTCGTTATCGGGAAATACGTTTTCGTAATAGACTTGTCCGTTTGCAGTTGCTAAAAAAGGACTTGCGCAATCAAAACTTATTGTAAAATCGGGGTTGGCATATTTACGTACTGCTCTTTGAATAGCGGTTAATAATACTGCCCATTCTAAACGACTTGTTCCTAAAAAGTGCATCCAATCATGTTTACCCTGTTGCAATAAACCATCATACTTTAATGCAATTAATCGTTTTAGGATTAGATGTACATCACACATATTCTGTCCACCCATACCCCAACCATCAAAATGTTTACCGGGATACTTGACTGGATCACAATATTGTTTCATTATCTGATACCAGTCTTCTGCTTCAGTATGATTAGCGCCCTGTAATACATTTAGGAAACGTGATCCACCATTTTCAATACCTTTACGGTTATTGATAAAGTATTCCATGTTAAACTTAGTGGCATTAACTGCTTCATCGTGTGTACTGATCTGTGTAGCCTTCATAGCATCGGGACGTAGTACAATCCAAGTTGGAATATCTAAACCCATACCATAGTCTGCAAGATTATCCAACCACTTGAGCACTGCTTCACGCTTGGCTTGTGCTTTGGGGCATCCACTGTTGGCTTTCCAGTCACCTTCCCATAATCCTTTAGCAATCTGGAATCCACCACTGTCACCAACCAACACACTACCCTTCTCACGATTGCGTAGCATGTCTTCGCTGGTGTTTGTTCGAGTTAAATCTAAATCAGCATGACCTGCTGAATACAAACTCCATTTATATGGGAATAAACCTTTTTGACTGTTAAGCCAATTCATTTGTTCCATATCAGTTAGGCCTGCGGGCATACGTGCAGGGTCTACATATTCTTCGGCACGTTGCTTGCCAATAAAGGTGGCATAAAAGCCACTGATAGCCGGTAGGAACACGGCATATTGGCTAAGACCGTTATTATCTAACTGTTTTTTTGTTAAATTATCTTGAATCATTTTTTTTCTTTTCTGCCCATAGTTTTTTTCTTACGTCCGACATTTTCTTTTTAGTTTCTTCTGACAGTACACGACCCTTGAGTTTAGCACTAATTTTAGCTTATTACTTTCCATAAAACTCTACAGAATTAATTAGTTTGTAGTCCTCATGAAAATACCATTCAATTGCTTCTCTATATTTTGAATGTTTTTCTATTTGTTGTTGGAATAAATTTTTAAAATCATTTCTGATAGGACTATTTGCACTGACATGTTGTAAATCGTATTTGTAATATTCATTAGGCATGTTATTTGCATTTAAGAAATCACTGAAGTTTTTTCTGTAATTTTCATCACAATTAAAAAAGACACAGTTTGATCTTTCAAGTCCATGCAAGAAATTTATTTGACGTTCTGTATGATCATCAAATACTATGCGATCAAAAATTAAATTTATCATATGAGAACTAAGTTCCCATGTATTTAGATCATATTGATGCAGGTACAAATATTCTGCTATACCACTGACCCATCTTTCTAAAGGATCACGTAAGACTATTATAGCTTTTTTGTTTTTAATTTGCAAGTCTTCGTGGTAATTATATATTTCCCAATTCCAATCCTGCAAGTTGGGTTTGGTCCAGGAGCTGGCATTTTTTGGAATATGGACATACATAAGATCAGTATCGGGATGACTCATACATTCTCCCAATACGTGACCTTTAATCTTCCATTGATTTACAAAATAAGCGTCTATAATCACTTGGTTTGTGCAGGAATAATATAGTCGTATTCAATTAAGCCACTGTCAACAGTGATCTTACTAGCACCTTCATCACTCATTTTAAATGTTTTGTCTCCGGGTAGTGCTAAGATTGCAAGCACTACATTAACTGGCCAATGCCAACTTTGTTTAGTAAAGCTACCACTAACGCCTGCAGAGAATACAAAATTGCCTGCGTGAGTATTTGGATCACCAAAGTAAAACTTCAAGTCACCGTTATCTGTTTTTGCAGTAAATGTTGTTTCTTCACTGTTAGCACTGGCCATAAAACGTAAACGTTGAATATTCTGTGCAGTTGGCTCAAAGTCGACACCCCATTTAACACCCTTAAACTTAACAGTCTTTAGTTTATCATTAATAACATTAGCATCCATGTAACGATAATCATTCTTAAAGTCACCTGCTTTATTTTCAAAGTGTATACCACTAGGAACTGTATCCCCGTCAGTATTCTTTTGTGTGTTGATTGTAATCTTAGCATCTTCTCGATACTCATCAATACCTAAAATTGTTTTTAGTTTAGCCAAGTTGGGCATGCCAAATGTTCCAATGAATTCGGGATGTGCTGATTTAAACTTTGCTTCTAAAATAACACTACGATCTTCACTGACACTATTGATCAGTGTTTCATCTTGTGTGCCTGTGATCTTAATTAGGTCAATATTGCCTAATCCGTTTGTGTGTTGTACTATATCTTTTAAATAATCTTGCATGGTTTCTCCTAGTTGATTAATTGTAACAGATGTATTTAGGTCTGTCAAGGTGTTTGATTAATTTCTCTACGTTTTATTTCGCCCAAAACTTGATGGGATTTAATGGTATGCAGGGTTCCGGGCTTTTTAATTTCTAACCAACTTATATTTGGTTCGTAATCAAATTCTCCAGATATTTCATAACCTAAACTTTCGCAAATGGGAATTAATAGACTTTTTGGCATATATGTTTGTGCAAAGCTCTCGGCCATGCCGGCACCGGCAGGAGTATCGCCATCATTGTAACTAAACAAAAATATGCCGCCGGGACGTAAAATATCTTTTAGTTGTTTTAATACTTGTGTTATAGTGTCCAAACTAACATAGTTAAAATGTCCCCAACTGAATACAAATGCAAATTGATTCTTTGGTAATGCATCAAAATTATGATCTTTTAAAGAATATTTGCGGAGTCTGTTTTTATACACGTCCGGAAATTTATTATTAGTACTTTCTAAAAACTCAGGAAACTGATCCATAATATACAGTGGATCGGCAGCAACTAAAAACTGTGTCCATTCGCCATCCCTGCACCCTATTTCCAATGCAGGATACCGCCAATTTGTGTGTAATAAAATACGTTGCTTTACATCTTGTTCTATATCTTCTCGCAGATATATTTTTCGATTATTTCGTACATTATCAACTCCACCAGTACGTTCTTCTAATTCATAACTATCAGCAAATAATTTATGTGCCAAGTCTGTTATTTGCTTATTTAAATCGCTTATTAATAGTTTAGTATTTGATGTAGAATCCGCAATTTGATTACTTAAATCAATATAGTGTTGTTCCAACGCATCTATGAATGCTCTATTCTCGTCGCTAATCACCGGAACCTGCACTTTAATATTAGCAATACGGTTACTTAGAGTTTGTAGGGTCACTACCTCATGAGACACATCCAAACTTTGAGTTAGCGCATGTTTGAGCGATACTAGATCATATAGCGCCACAGTTACTCCCAGCTAAACAAACTGTCAAATGTACTACTAATGTCTGTATTGGCTTCAATCTCCCAGCCCAATACACCCAACAAGTTTTCTACCTTTTGATCTACAATAGTACTTTCCATAAGTCCATTGTCAAATGGTAAGTCCTTGAACCACTGCGGGATGTGTAATACATCTGTGGGATACCCAACTGATGTATAGCCCAAAGGATTATCTTTAAGTTTACACACAATAGTTTTCATACCATCTACAATACCCGCACTATAGTTGTCATTATACATACGTTTTAGATTGTTCCAGTTCATTGCTGCTCTAACGTGTCCGGGCATGTTGGCTTTGCCTAATCGTTTTTCTTCTGCGGTATACTTGGTCAAGTTGTTTACACGTTTGGGTGTACCTTTTTCCCAAGCCGGGCGATCCTTAAAGGCAATCTTAAACTCTTTTACTTTTTCAATAATATCTTCTCTGGCAGCACCTGTTAGTACATCCAACAAGATCTCACTTAAAAAGTCTTGCACAACTTTGGGTGTATCACTACGCTTCAAGTCCAAGCCCATGGCTTTTAGTTTACCCGGCTTGTCGTGTGTATCCAAACGTTTGCCTTCAAGATCATAAATCAATACCGCATAGCGTTTCTTTTTAATAAACAGTCCCTGACTGGCCACTAGTTCACGCCCACCTTTAATGATCTCACCCATCTCACGTGGGCAATGGAATGCACGTTCCATAAATGAGGGGAAACTTTCATTTACACTATCAGCAATACTGTCATAGAGTTGTACACAGATGTCTTTGTTCCATTCCATTGTGCCAGCTTCAACTTCTTTTTTAATTGCAGGCCAAGCACTAAAGTAAACTGAATCGGTGTCACCATATATAATTGCATCACCAGTATGATCATACTTGCCTGTGATACATTCATTTGTGTGACTGTCCATATGATGTGCAATAGCACGACCTGTTAGTGTTGTTGACTGCCCGATACGTTTATCAAAGAATCTACAGAACTCATTAAGAATAGCACCATACAAACTGTTTAAGTTAATTTTCTTAACTAGTTGACGTTTATCCCAAAATGCTTTATCCTCTTCTGTTGTGGCTTCTTTCTTTTTGGCCTGCATTTCTTTACGTTCTTTATACCAACGTGCCAGTAATCCAGGTATAATGCCTTCACGGTCATATCTAAATATTGTACCATTGGCACTTAGTACCCAAGGTTGGTTACTACCGAATATAATATCCCATACTTCTTTGGCACTATGTACCGTGTTGTCTCCACTTTCTTCCCAGTCAATAGTTATCTCAGTACCTGACTCACCGTTCATAACTGCGGTGTATTCTAAACTGCCAAACAAACCCTCCCACGCATCTGTTTGGTTGTTGTTATTGACTTTTAACTTCTCACTGATATAGTGATCAGTCATTATAGGTCTTAACTGTCCAACAATGGTTTCCGGTCCCATGTTGAGCGCTCTAATAGCACTGGGGTAGAGCGAGTTGATGTCGATCGCTCCAATGTCTCGGTGCATACCTTTTTTGGGATTAGCAACATAGGCACCTGCGGCTTGCGTATTTCCTTTTTCATCACGACCCTTTCTGTTTGGAACTATCATACCACGCAGGTGTGCTTCATTGATAATGGCTTGTTCTGTTACAGCAACTGCACCCATTGTAGTTGCTAACAATACCGTATTATCATGAGCCAGTTCACTTGCGAGATCTAAGAAGCGTAATTTCTTATCAAACTTTGCAATCAGCATGGTATCTTGTCTGTTATAGGTAATGAATGTTGGGAAGTCTTTGTTATACAACTGATCCAACGTACCTTCATATGGAGTCTTACTTTCGCCTAGTTCATATTCAGCGATTGCATCCAAACTATAACTATGTCGTTCCTCGTAGGTGTACTTTCTGTACAGTTGCATATAGTCCATATGCACACGACCTACTAGGTCAAATGTTGTTTGTGTTGCACCAAAGCGTTCAAACTCACGCTCCTTGGGCATTTGGTTCCACAAGCAGAGTCTACGCAAATCATCTCTGCTCAATACTTTTACAATACGTCCCACGGTATAGGGTACGTCAAATCCCTCACTGTTCCACCCACTGACAATGTCTGCATCCTGTATTAAGTCAAGGAATGTTTCAATCATATCCTCTTCACGCTCAAACATATAACAGTTTTCAAACTGGTCACAGACTTCCTGTGCACGTTCCCAACTGTATGTCTTTGGTGGCAATACTAATGTCACAAGTTTATCCATCCAGTCCAAGTAGACTGAGAAGGCAGTGATTTTATTAAAGGGATCTGTTGTAGGCGCATAGCCCTTTTGTGGATCAAAGTCCACCTCAATGTCAAAAAATGCAGTCTGTAATTTGGGAGAATCCGCACCCAAGTAATTTGTTTCAAGACAACGGAATATGGGATTCATATCACTTTCCCATAGTTTTTTATTGCCTAATGTTTTTAATTCTTTGTGATACTCTTTACTGTTCCTAGTATGGAATCTACTAACCGGAGTATCAAATATTGTGCGGTGTTTGCCTTTGGGATCGTCGTAGTAAAAAATATACTCTGCAGGATATTCTTTATAGACTCTCTCACCGTTTACACGTTCTACAACGTGAATAGTATCTTTACCGCGATCAAAGATCGCATCAACGTAACTCATATCTTTTCCTTATGTAATTTCGAGCTTACACTTACTCTACATGTTGGTATAGCCAACGACTCTAACTAATACTTATCATCCGTATAAGACCAATACTATCAATTGTTATCAAAAAGACTGCATTGGCCATTAAACCAAAACTACCACGAGTATAACAACTCCACGCACTGGCACAACACCCACTGATAAAAATACAGTACAGTGGTATGATTGGAATATTGGGTGCGGTTACCGCAAACATTATAGCACTAATCACACTACAAAGCCAAGCAAATGCTTCGGCACAGAATCTCAAAGGATTACTATTCCAATCCCGCTTAATGTACTCAATACTATTTGATATCATATGCTTAGATTACGCCAATATTGTTGACTGTGCTCGCACCAAATATCTAGTAGATTGCGTTGATCATTGCCATTACTTTGCAGTAAATGTTCAATGGCAAATTCTATGCTCTCATCAGTTGTGCAGATTGCACCGGTATTTTTTAAATATTTGGTCCACTCATATTGACTGTCAACTACCACAGGCATAAACTGTAAACATTCTAACACAACCAAGCCCGGACATTCATTCTTACTGGGCAAATAAGCAACACTACATTCGCTCATTAGTTTATACATCGCATCACGTTCATCTAGTCCAAAACTAAACACGTCGGCACCTGCAAATACTTCAGCATCAGGATCATGTGTAATAACTGTGGGTTTTACCTTTAATTTACGTGCCATGTCCATAAATTCTTTTGCCCCTTTACGTTCAGTTGCATCGCCAATATATAACAAATCACGTGTGCGAAATTGTTTTGGATCTGCGACTGCCGCAAATGGTGCAGGAGTGTAGACTGGACGTTTTGGACTAACGTTATCACTGTGTACAGATAACCCAATACGCCAATTTGTTGTATTAACTATATTAGTTTGTGCATCTAAGTATTCGTCACTGATGTAACTATATCTACTGTTCGAAGTCAATACATCAGTTTCGTGTTGAACAAATACCCCGTCTTTAAATTCAGTCACTGCCGCCATATAGCTGTGCAAATCATGTGATACAATTAAATCAGGATCCTGACTTAATTTAGCCAATGCATACTTTATATAATCACAAATTTTTTGATCTATTTGCAACCATACATGCCCATCTTTAATATTGGGTACGTATGTTGAATTATCATTATAGTATAGTATTTGATCCGCATTAATTTTCTGTGTGGGCTTGGCATCAGTGACAAAAATAGTTTTATACCCCATACTTTTTTGCAAATCCAAGACTGCATTGATATAACGTACAATGCCATTGGGACGTACAAGAATACTACTACAGGTATGAACGATAGTCTTCAAAGTGTTTTACCGACTGTTTCCAAAATTGTGTTTAATTCATCATGATCACGATTAGTTTCACCTAAACGTGCTTTGTGTGCAATTTTAATTGCTTTCTTTAGTGTAGCAGGTTTAATTTCTAATTCTTCACCAATGGCTTTAATGGTTTCATTAAGTCCAGTATTCAAGTCCTCTACTTCTCGTAGTACTTGCATACCTTCGTTGATCAATTGTGTTAGTTTGATTTTTGCATCACCGTTGAATGTACGATTGTAGTCGCTCATAGTTTCTCCTTTATTGAATGTATTATAGTTGATATTTTTGAATAAATCAAGATCGTTTGGCAAATGTAGCATATAAGCTGTAACGAGTTTGGTTGGTTGTAGGCTTCAACATACCATGAGGGTATCTATATTTGCACACAGTCAAATAGCCTGTATTGGATGTGAATGAGCAAGTATGGCGTCCCTGAGTAGTGTACCATGTGGTTCCAATATCATCAGTGGCACTGTCTATGTATAATTGAATATGGGCAATGCTATTTTGATCATCCTCGTGAAAAGGAATCATAAACCCAGGTTGATCTCGCCATACCCTAACTTGATTACACATGACCGGAGTTTTTATTAATTCTGATACTTGATTTGAAATTTCATCAAATGCCCCAGTGAGTTCTTCCAGTATGCCGTCATTGACCCATACTAGTTCGAATCTTAAATCTTTATGTGCCGGATGATCTATGTATTGATTGTGTGGAACTGCCAATATGGATTGCTTTATATAGTCAAAATCTTCTGCGTTAAACATCGATCCAATGGTCCATAATCCATTATCTATTGCTAGTAGAGCTTGCAGTTTGCAATTTAATGATCTCATCCTTTAAAATTTTCCAATAATTCTATAGCAGTTTCCTTGACTCCGGGTTCGGTTAAATAATGTCCGATCCAATGATCATCATAAAACATTGGCCTAAGATCTTTAGACCAAAACTTTGGCATAGAATCTACTTTAGTTTTGTAATCAAAATATGTAGAATTTGAATCTAATTCAAATATGTATTGTTTTGCTTGAATTTTGTGATTCTGCAAATCTCGACCCACGTGGGTTTTTAAATTTGTATAACTCCAAAGTTGGAATTCTGCAGTATTCATAAATGTATACTCTGCATAAAAATTTATATTCTTTATAGATATAGGGTCGAATAAATTAGTTCTCATGAAACTAAATGGTCGCCAGATACTAAATTCCCATTTAAAATTAAAATAATGCCACCACCACCAATCAGATATCGTGTCCACACCGTCAGGTTCGACCTCTAATAGATTTTGGGAGATTTTATTCGCATACCAATTACCAAATCCCTTGGGAATATTTGGGAATCGATTTGATCTCATGTCTATTCCATCAATAATGTCTTGGAGATTATCCCGCCAGGGTTTTAAATGCCCTGCATCGGGTAGTAAATGTTGGTACATGGGAATGCTTGGCCCAAACAAACAATCACCCGGATCACCGTGCAATAATATATGCGTATCTAAAAAATCGTTAGTGACATCTAGGTCATAATATGATTTATACACGAAGTTGGGTAATATAAATTTTCGGAAGAAGGCGTGATTTTCCGAGACCGATGACGGTGTTAAAAATATAGTAATGTTGGATAAATCTACGGTACTTAGATTTTTAATAAACGATGTCACAATAGTTGTGGAATCAATACCACCACTCCATAATATGGCTATTTTCTTATTAGTGGCCTGTGCAATATTATTAATTTCCACGGCTCTGGCGTCCAGTAGATCCGCTAAACTATTTTTTATATATTTTAATTCAGGAGGCACCATTAGACTTGATGATTTAGCATTCCATGGATTTGAAATAGATCCTATTCGAGCTCGAATATCATTTACGGCTATAATAGGTTGCGAAATGCAATTCCAATATTTTCCATTTAAGTTATTAAGTTGACTATTGAGTATCGGGTAGTTGATATTTACTTGCCGACTATGCCTAAATTGGTCTATATAATTCATTTAATTTTGGTTTGATGTAATTTTCAAAATAATTTACTGCAATGATGTGCGAGTTGAGGTTACTGATAAAATTATCAGCTAATTCAGTTAATCCCAATTTAATATCGATTGACTCCAACAATCCAAATATACTGGCCCGGACATAGAATACATCTTTTTTATAATGCTCTATTTTTTGTATTTCTGATTTGTATATTTCTGATAGGATATTGTAATCTTGAAATAATAGTCCATAGAATTCCTCTTCTACCTCAAGATTTTGAATAATTGGAGCGCTTGCCTCTTTGTTTTGTGCCAGATAAAAATCAGTTTCAGATAATACAAATTTAATAATAGATCGCACATACATTAATTTTTCCTGGGTTTTCAATTTATACTCAGTATTCTTTTGGATAGCGATGCGATCATTTTGAAATCGCAGCATTAGGCATTGTGTATTGTCCGCTGGATTATAGTTTTTTAATTTTGAGATCTGCACTAACCCATATGCTTGCTTCATCAGCATGTGCAGGAACTTGATCAATTTAAAATCTTGGTCCACTAATAAGAGACTATTATTGGAATCTACCAGCGCCCATTGTTCTACGACTCCGGGCTCTAATCCAGAAAAATAATATGGCGAAGTAATATTTGAAAGCATTGGCTTATTATAGCAACTTTAATTTGATAATACAAGAATTAATTGCTCACTTTAGAAGTACATTCCGGTGCACGACTACCATAATACTTCTGCCCAGCAGCCGGACACACCGTAACGGTAAAACCGCCTAAGGTAGGTGTCTGTTAACCAAGTCTAATACTTCCTGTAATGTGTTTACTGAAATATCATCATTGGGGATTGTTATTTTATATTGATCTTCTATTTGGAATACTAATTCCATTTTAGCAAGACTGTCTATGCCCAAACTATCCAATGTAGTTTCAAGAGTCCAGTCTGTACTGTCAAGTTCTTGGTCTTGTGCTATAAATTCAAATAGTTGGTGTTTTGAGATCATATAAATATTTAGTGCGGTAATAACATAGCGTAATGCATTGAAGAACCCATTTACCTTTCTATGTTTTAGGATGGGGCAACAACGAATTGGCAGGCGGAGCTTCGTAGTGCATTGCCGCACACTTTATGCACCACGCCACTGTGCATACAATCCAGTTACGTACAACATATCGTATTCACCATAATAGAGTTTGTTTAATTCGGTTTTTACTGCTGGCATCAATGATCCGGTACCAGGTACTACATCAAAAGCAAAAATCATATCGCCATCCTCGTCGTGTCCAAGATAGTCGCCGCCTAATTGTCCCATTACAATATCAATATTTTTATCAACTATTGCGTTTCTTCTCTTTGCACTTGCAAGATCATCGGCATTTTTTTGTTTATGTAACTTTTTATATTTAAGATCACGCTTGCCCAATTCCACCCAGCCGCGAACTTCGACTCCGGGAATTTGTGCTAGACTCATCCAATTACGTTTACCGCCGGGTGTTTGTTGTGATCCGGCAAGCAAGGTTATTTTTAATATGCTTAGTGCAACACCATACAGGGACTTGGCAATGCCCTTTCCTCGATAATCTTCATCCACTGTGATGGTACTCACTTGGTATGCATTATCAATAGGAAAACCTATCCGCATCAATTTCAATTGTCCGATAGCTTCTCGCCCTGATTGATCTAACATTCTTATTTCTAAAAAACGTCCATGATCGATAGTGGCATAATTTAATCCACTGCCACCCGGTAGCGGTTTTATATTCTTTTGGTCTACTGCATCGGGATCGGTATACCTAGGATGTTTTAACACATCTTTACCACCTGTATATTGGTATGATTGTAAATTTTCAATTTCATTGATAGCATCTTCATCTACAGCTTCTTTGGCATGTTTCTTTTTGCCAGCCTTCATATTTGCTAACCAGTGTGCCATTCTAGCTTTTTCACCAGTTGAGTGTTTGGCAGTTTTACGTAGACTACTTACACTTGCTTTTGTGTTAACACCACTGCGTTTGGCTAAGCCTTTGCGTCCGGGATGTTTACCATCTGCAAAGTTTTCCGCCACACCTTGTTCGACACTTTCACTTTTGTATGTGGCTCCAGTACATACCCAAGCAGGGCCAGTGTATCCTTGAGGAAATGCCTTCAAATGCTGAATAGTTCTGTGCCATCCTTCAATCAAATCATAACCATTTGATAATTTAGCAACAATGATTGGTTCGGAACTCACACCTTTTTGTTGAATCATTTGTGATTGCAATGCATGTCTCTCGGCATCACGTGGTACACGAAACGGATTAGAATTACCACCTTCACGACTTTTAATCATGCGCTGAGTCTTGGGTGTAAAGATATCAAATGTTATGGGAAGTTCAACCAGTGTCCATTTACAATTGCCAAAGTCTTTCTTGTTTCTTTTTAGAAAAAAATCCAACTCTGCTTGGTCACGGATGCCCTTGGCTTGTTGATACAAGAAGTCTTTTAACACATAGTCAGGCCAAGTTGGAAAATGTTGTTTTACGAAAGCAAACAAACTATTTCTAGTTTCTGTCAAGCCTTCCGCCACACCTTGATTGAATGCTTGTGGGTACTTAGAGCGCATTTCTTTTTCATCTTCTGGGTGGTCTGCGACCCAGTCACGGATAGACTTGAAACG
>Ga0316220_1003317_pt1 | contig 13627 bp, 8 predicted proteins | sample TBH18005metaG_FD_203632 | JGI IMG/M metagenome (GOLD analysis project Ga0316220, IMG submission 203632) | Freshwater microbial communities from Trout Bog Lake, Wisconsin, USA - TBH18005 | ecosystem: Environmental > Aquatic > Freshwater > Lake > Hypolimnion/Profundal zone | place: USA: Wisconsin...
CATGGGTGCCGGAGGATAAACGCTCAATCGCCCTGCCGGACGGGAGCATCAGCAGTTCGTTTCTGGAACTCTACGGGCGACCTCCGCGCGATACGGGGGTGCTTTCCGAGCGCAACAACCACTCCACAGCAGCGCAGCGCCTGCACCTACTGAACTCCAGCCATATCCAGTTAAAGATTGTAAAGAGCGAAAAATTGCGGGCGCTGTTCAACGCCGGTCCACTGCCCAAGGACGGGGCTGCGGAAATCTATCTGACGGTCCTTTCGCGCTACCCCACGACGGAGGAGTTGCTGGCGCTGAGGACGTATGCCAACTCCAGCGAAGCTCGGGGTGGGCAGGTCATGCAGGATCTAACGTGGGCGCTCATCAACAGCGCTGAATTTCTTTACCGCCATTAAAACTATGAATACAAATCCTCTCTTGAATCGATTTGGCGAACCGGTATCACGACGGCACATCCTGCGCACCGGGGCGCTGGCAGCCGCCGGTATGTTGCTTGGAAGGAAACTGAGTTTCGCCGCATCAACGGCAGCAAACGCCCCGCTGCCGCAAGCGAAGGCTAAGGCGGTGATCCAGATCTGGCTATGGGGCGGGCCTCCGCATCTCGATACGTTTGATCCAAAGCCGGATGCGGGCTATGACTACTGCGGGCCGCTGAACAAGCCGATCAAGACCAACGTGGATGGGATCATGATCAGCGAGTTGATGCCCGAGCTGGCCAAGCACGCTGATAAATATTCGATCATCCGTAGTATGACGCATAGCAACAATGGGCACGAGACGGCGGCCTACATGGTCCAAACCGGACACGCCGATGGGGATCGCCTGGTGTATCCGTCCGCGGGGGCGGTTGTCTCGCTGTTGAAGGGATACGACACGGGATATGTCGGGCTGGTGCCTCCCTACATTGTTCTGACGGAATCCCAAGGGCGGTTTTCCGAAGCTGGTTTCCTTGGTCCGCGCTACAAGCCTTTCGCCACGGGAGGCGATCCCGCGCGGCAACCTTTCGCTGTTCAGGGGATTGTCGCGGAAGGCATTTCGAGCCGTCGACAGAAGGAACGGAGGGAATTGCTCCACAACCTCGACGCTCTGGGACACGCGATCAAGGGCGCTCCGCAGATGGTGGAATTCTACCAGAGCGAGGAGGCAGCTTATGACATGATTTTGGGCGAGGGTTCCAAAATCTTCGATCTGGCGGATGAAGGCCCCGGGATGCGGGAATGGTATGGCAACAATACGTTCGGACAATCGTGCCTGGCAGCGCGACGGCTGGTGGAGCGTGGGGTGAAGTTTATAACGATCAACTACAAGGGCGGCTGGGACACCCACAAGGAGAACTTCCCGACCATGCGCAGGCGGTTGCCGGAGCTGGACAAAGGGATGGCGGCGCTGCTGCAAGACCTCTCCTCACGCGGTCTGCTCGACAGCACGATTGTTTGGTGCAGCGGCGAGTTTGGCAGAACGCCGAAAGTCCAATGGGAGGCTCCGTGGAACGGCGGACGCGGGCATTGGGGAAAGGTTTTTTCCTCCGTGGTCGCCGGAGGTGGATTCCGAGGCGGGCATATAGTGGGGGCGTCGGACGCGAAAGGCGAGGAGGTCAAAGAGCGCCCGGTTTATCCCTGGGACTTGATCGGGAGCATGTATGAATTGCTCGGAATTGATCCTGACAGCACATTCCCGCGCGTGAGCGAAGGCAACGTGCGGTTGACGCAAGCAATTACCGAGGAGATCAAGTCGGGTGGACGCCTCAGGGAGATCATGTAAAAGGCGCATGAAGACACATCCGCTTTCATCTTTTGCAAGAACCGTGATGCTCTGCCTGGCGGTCCATGCGGGGGTGACTGCGCTCCACGCCCAGCAAGGAAAACCACCGCGCATCGGCTACATTTTCCCGGCGGGCGTTCAACGCGGCACAACTTGTGAGATGGTTGTTGGCGGGGAATTTCTGGAAGGCGCCAAGGAAATGCTTGTCGGCGGCGATGGGATCAAGGTGACGATGCTCCAATACAAAAAACCGCTTCCGGGGAAGCGGGCAAATGAATTGCGCGAATACCTTCAGGAAGCGCGGAAAAAGTTCATGGAATCCAAGGAAAAGCCCGCTGGAGGAATGGAACGATTCAACCGCGCCGAGGTGATCGCCAGCATCCTCAAGGAGGCGGGGGCGACGGATGAGGAAATCACCGCCTTCGAGGAGATGCGGAAGCAAAATGCTGATCCCAAACGTCAGCAGAACTTGCAAATCGCCGAAACCGTGACGCTCAAAATCGAGGTCGCCGCCAATGCGCCGCCCGGACCGCGGGAGATGCGGCTATTGAGCCCAGCGGGCGCGTCGAATCCCCTCTCCTTCTGCATCGGGAGCCTACCGGAAGAGCGCAAGATTGAACCGCTTGGCAAGACGGTAGAGACCGCGATGCGATTGCCTCTACCCAGTGTCATCAACGGCCAGATTTTGCCGGGCGGGGTCGATCATTACGCGTTCCAAGCCCGGCGTGGAGCGTACCTTGTGGTTGCCGTTCAGGCGCGCGATTTGATTCCTTATCTTGCCGATGCGGGTCCCGGATGGTTTCAGCCAGTCGCGGCGCTCTACGACGCGAAAGGAAAGGAAGTCGGCTATGCCAACAACTTCCGTTTCAGCCCGGACCCGGTTCTTTGCTGCGAGGTGCCGGAGGATGGCATGTATCTTCTTGAAATCCGGGATGCGCTCTACCGGGGCCGCGAGGATTTTGTGTACCGAATCACCGTGGGTGAAGTCCCGTTCGTAACGGGGATTTTTCCGCTGGGAGGGCGGGTGCGGTTTTCCAACGTGGTCAATGTGACGGGATGGAATCTTATCCAAACGCGGGTCATTCTGAATCCGGCAGACACGGAAGGGATTCACCCGATTGTGAATCTCAGCAACGGGCTGATTGTGGGCGGCGCGGAGTTCGCGAGCGATGCTCTGCCGGAGGTGATGGAGCAGGAACCAAACAATGAGCCGATGCAAGCCCAGCGAGTGGTGCTGCCGGTGATTGTGAATGGACACATTGATGCGCCGGGCGACATTGATGTCTTCGCGTTTGTGTGTGGCCCCGGAGCAAAGGTTGTGGCGGAAGTCACCGCGCGGAGGCTCAACTCGCCGCTGGATTCCTGGCTCAAGGTCACGGACGCGACCGGACGCCAGATCGCTTTTAACGATGACCGCGAGGACAAGGGCGCGCCGTTGTTGACGCATCAAGCCGATTCCTACCTGACCTTCACCGCACCGACTGGCGGGCTTTACTATCTCACCATCGGCGATGCTCAGCGGAAGGGAGGCCCGGAGTATGCCTATCGGTTGCGAATCAGCGCGCCGCGCCCGGACTATGCTTTGCGCCTCGCTCCCTCCTGCCTCAACGTGCGGCCCGGCGACACCGTGCCGGTGACGGTGTATGCGTTGCGCAGGGACGGATTCGCGGGCGACATCACGCTGCATCTCAAGGGCGCGCCTGCGGGAGTTGTGATGAGTGGCGGCGTCATTCCTGGGGAGCAGGACAAGGTCCGCGCCACCCTGACCTTTCCGATGGATCTTGGGGGCAAGCCGCTAAACCTCGCGCTGGAAGGGCATGCGATTGCTGAAGGCCGCGACGTCATCCACCCCGTGGTTCCGGCGGACGATATGTTGCAGGCATTTGTGTATCATCATCTCGTGCCAGCCAACGAGTTGCTTGCGGTGCTGGCCGGCTCGCCGCGCGGCAGGCCTCCCATGAGCGTCGTCGGTTCAGAGGCAAAGCTGCCAGTAGGCGGCACCGGAAAGGTGGGACTTGCAACTCCTGGGCGGTCGCCGTTTGCCGTGGGCGAGTTGATTCAGTTGCAGTTGAAAGAGGCGCCGGAAGGTATCAGCATTGAAGGCGATCCCGTAATCCAAAACGGGGTGGTCGAGATTTCCTTCCGAACGGATACTTCCAAGGTGAAACCTGGATTAAGAGGGAATCTGATTGTCGAAGGTTTCGCCGAAAAAACGATGCCTGCGCAGGATGGAAAACCCCCGGAAAAGAAGCGCTGGTCGATTGGTTATCTGCCAGCGATTCCCTTCAAGGTGGTCGAGCATTAGTGCGAGAGTCAATGTTGCGTCTTGAAATCGAAGCGGCCCCAGTATTGCGGGGTAAGTTCGGCTTCGCTGGGGATATCGGAGACGATGCCGCTTGCTTTGTTGCTCCAATAGATACGCTGGAGGGTCTGACTGCCGTTGCCGCGAAGCAGGCCGATGTCGCCGCGAATGCTCTGGCCGGAAGCCGGGGTGAGACCGAGGGTCGCGAGAGGAATGGAGAACTCGAAAACGCTGGTTTGCGTTTTGTCCTTTTCATTCGTCACGATGGCGTTCGCGAGGACGACCTGATCGCTCACATCGTCCACCCGGTCGAACTTGATCGTGCGCATTGGCGAACTAAACTGCACCGGTTCGGTCTTTGTGCCGGGAGCGACGGGGCGGTAGAGGACGGCGACGGTTTTGTTTTTCACGCGGGTGACGAGGAGGCGCAAGTCCCCGGCGACGGCTTGCTTGCGATCGGGATTCGCCTGCGCGTCGGTGCCGAGCATCAAGTCGAGCGCGCCGCCTGTCTTGAAGAGGTTTTGCAAGGACTCGCCAGTGTTGGACAGCAGCTTGGGATCATCCGTTTTAAAGGCGGCATACAGTCGGTCTCCAGCGATGGCAACAGCGGCTTCGGTTTGTACCATCTTGCGGCCCCAGTTGCCCACCTGCATGCTGCGTTTGTCAATGACCGCCCACGCGGCTCCAGTCCAGTCGTCCAGTTTTCCATCCACGGTTGGCGGAACGGAACGGAGTGCCACCGCGAGTTCACGCGGCGCTTCTGCGGCGTGACGCTGGACTTCGTTTTGCACGAAAGCCGCCTGCGCGGTTTTGAGCATGGCGGCATCCACTTTGATTTCGCTATTGGGCAACCGGCGCACGCCTTCGAGCCCTTCGATACGCAGAATGCTGCCATTTCCGCCGAGATAAATTTGCCCGTCGCTCGTCTGGGAAAGCGTGGGCCAGAAGGATTCCTCCTGGAGGCTGTAATCCGCCATGGACATGCCGCGACGGGCTTCCGGGGCATTCCATGCGGAAGTGCGCGAGTCCTTGAACAAGGTGGCGACGAACAGGCCGTCGGTGGTAAAGAAATAGACCGTGCCCTTGTTGGCATTGATGGCCCACAACTCGCCTGCATCTGAACCGCGCGGCATTACTGGATTGCCGAGCAGCCGCGTGGTGCCGATGAGTTCGCCGGGGAACTCTGGAAGCGGTGCGTGGTGCGAGGCGTGCAATCCCGGCCAGAGGCTCGGATAACTCCACATGGGCACGCCGTTGCGCACCCCGCCGATGGCGGAGCGATTGAACGGTTGCGGCGCGGTGGTGAGGACGCTCCAACCGTTCTCGAACGCGAGCACTTGGCCGCCGCCAGAAGAAGCGGGGGATTGTCCTCCCGTTGCGATCACTTCGCTCTTGGCTGCGTCGTAAAGCGGAATGCCCTGCGCCGTGAAGCTGGTGGGTTTGAAGCGCAACGCCTGATTGCCGACTGTGGCGATGACAAACGAAAGATCGGGCAGCACGCTGACGCCGCTGACCGAGGCCTGGCCCTTGGTGCTCTCCGCAGCGGGCTTGAGAATGGTGACTTCCTCGGGCTGCATCAAGCCGTCACCCGAGGTGTCCGACCAGACGAAGAGGAGGTTGTCTTTCTCCACGTTTGCGTCCGCCGGAATCCGCGCCCGGAAGGCGTCGGTGGCAAATTCCTCTGGGAACTTCCCGTTGCGATCCTTCACGTTGCCAAATGCGGCCACGGGTTTGGCGACGCCGTTTTCGAGCAGCCACAACATGGCGCACTTCGCTCCGCCGGTGGGGCTGGTGTTGTAGGCGTTGGTGAGATAAGTCCGCTTGCCGACATGCAGTGGCGTCTGGGGGCCTGCGGCATGCAAGGGAATGGGGTCCAGTTCGGGCCGGTGGAAAATCGCGACGGGGACACTCTTGCCGGTTTGCCAATCGAGCTTCAACTCCATGCCGCCCCCTTCGTCGGAGTAAAAGAAACGCGTCTTGTCCTCGGTGTCGAGCCAACCGCCGCCGCCATAAGCCGCCGGGCCATAGAAGGCCTTGAGTAGCTTGCCGTCGAGACTCCATACGCTGACACGCTTGGGCATTTTGTCCGTTTCGGCAACCCATAGCCGCTGGCTGTCATCCACCGAAATGCCATTGGGATGGTTCATGTGCTGCGGATCGTAAGGCCCGACCGCCAGCATCCCGGCAATGCCAATCGCGCGCACGAATTTTCCCTCCGCGCTGAAAATCTTCACCTGATGGCTGGCGCCCCAATCGCTCACCAGAATTTGACCCGCTGCGTCCAGGGCGAGTTGCTGCGGTTCTTCGAGGCCGCTTGCAACGAGCACTTCGGGCGAGGAAAGCGTGATGGCTCCGTCAGCATCGGGTTTAAGCGGCTGAGGTAGGGTGAAACATACCAGTTTTTTGCCGGAAACGGCAAGCAAGCGCCCCTGCTTGTCAAAAGCGAGGCCGTGCGGTTCCTCCAACTTTGCGAGCCCGAGCGTCTGATGCGCTGCGGCATCCACGAAGAGGAGTTGATTGCCCGCGTGCATCGCGGCGACAAGCAACCCGTTATGCACGGCCAGGCCGCTCAGCGGGTTTTGTCCTTGGTCCCGGAGAGTTCGATATTGTCGGCTCCCTTTGGCGCTTGCGGAATTTTGAATGTCGGCGTGAGCACCGGGCGGTCGTCGCCTGTGCCCATCCGCTTGTCCTTTGGCGCGGTGGCTTTTTTGCCCGTCACGACCAATTCGTGCAGGCGGAGTTCCGGCTGGTTGCCGTTGTATTTGTCGCCCCGCCAACCGGCACCCGCGTAGGCATAGACACCGGCCACGGGCTTGTCTCCCGTGTCGCGCGCCAGATGCGATGCGCCCGTCCACACGCCGCCAAGCCACATCTGCCCATAGAGTTTTTTGCCCTCGTGGTCGAGCCAGGCCAGGCCGCTCCCGCCCTCGGCCACGTAGCTGCCCACGAGCATCTGTCCGCCCTGCGAATTCGGCTTGCCCTCTCGCGCTGGCGCAGCGCCCGACGGCACAAAGAGCACTGCACCGGGCGCGGTGTGATTCGTCAGCCATTGGCTGGAGCTATCCTCCGTATGCCACGGCGGATTGCCCTCCGTGTAGGGGGTCATTTCATAAATCACATCAAGCTTCGGCCTTACCAATCCGCGCACCTTGTAAACGCCCGGCGTCACCAGCTTTCCGGGAACATGATAGATCGCGTGCGTCGCCGCTTCCGTATCGAGTTCGAGATCGTCGAAACCGTCCCAATACGCGACGTTATTCCCCACGGGAAACTCCGTTTCGCTGATCAAATTGCGCACGCGATGGCCCTCTGCGTCCTCGATGACGAGCGTGACGAAGCCGGGCGATTTCAGCGTAAAGGGGATTGCTATCGGCGGCTTGGAAACCGGATCAGGATGCGATTTTGGGGCGGATTGCGGGTCTGCCGCAACGGAGATTGCAGTGAAAAGCAGGAGGGCAGTAAGGGAACGGATCATATTCTTGGGGGTTCTCTCCTAAAGAGAGGGCCGCAGAGTGAAAAACGGTTTTAAGGGTATTAATTTTAATACCCCGGAAAAATGCAATAGTTGCTGCCAGTTCAAAAATAACTGCTTCAGGGCGGAATTTTTGCTGAAACCGGGAAACCGTTAATCAGAAATCGCCGCCGCGCACAGGGCGGAAAAAATTTAAGATGCGGATGACGTCACCTTGCGGACCACGGCCATGAGGAAACATCGCGGGATCACCGGCCTTGGGATCGCTGCGCTGGGCACCCGCGCCATGGACATCGACAAAGTGATAGTCTCCAACGCCTTTCCCTTGCGGGCCCTCCCCCGGCGGACCGCCAAGACCAGGTCCGAAAGCACCACGCGGCGACATCCAACCCGCCGCCCGACCGAAAGCCACATACATCGCCGCTTCCCCGCCACGGAATCCAGCGTGCGTCGTTGACGACCAGTAGCACGGATAGTCCACATTGCCTCCCTCATTGGTGAGTGCGGTACAGTTGAAGACGGGATCAATGGCGGGGGAATGGGTCGTATCGGGGGAGCGGGTGTAGTCCACGATGCTCTGCAATTCTTTGACGTTCGGCAGACGCCAATCGTCGTGGCCGAGATATTTCCCCACGTTCATCTTCTGAACCCAGGCGAGCGTCTCCTGCCAGTTCATCCCTTTGCCGCTGTCGGCCTTGGACCACATGAGGCCGGTGGCGCGGTCGGTAATGGTGCCGTCGGCGTTGTCGTGAAAGTCGTTCCTGCCATACTGCGGATTACCACGCACGCACTGCACGAGGAACTTTTTCTCCATCCAGCCGCCCGGCATTTGCAGGTCGTAGCCTTTGATCCGTCCGTCGGCGAAGTTGACGCCAAAAAGTTTGTCGAATCCGCGGGCGGACTTGCCGACATACTTGGTGCTCGAAGCGTATTGGGAATCAATGACGCGCTCCCCTGCCCGCGTATCCCCGTAAGCGAATTGGAAATACTTTGTGTCAATGAACGGGGTCAGCGCTGAAGTATCCATGCTAGCAGGGCCGCTGGGATCGGTGCCGCCTGCGTTGAAGAGCGAATACAACTCCTTGATGGATGGCAACCGCCAGTCACTGAACCCGCCGAACTTGGCGGCGTTGAGTTTTACAGGCTGCGCCTGGGCTTGGAACCAGGTCAGCTTGTCCTGCCAGGTGACGGCCCCGTCGCCATTGGTGTCCGGACTGCGCTGCCAGGTGAGCCCGGTGGCGTTGTCGTGGACGGTGAGGCCGTCGGCACTGAGGATGTAGCTCAGCGGATGGGAGCGGAACTGCGCGTCCTGTCCATAAAATGGCTGATCAGTTTTAGGCGGCGCGATTTCAGTGCGGTTATCATAACACTTGGTCTGGCCTGTATCGACGATGAGGTAAGGCCGAGGACTCGCAGCTATGCACGTTGAAGCAGTGAACAGAGCGAAGAGCAGAAACAAGCGTTTCATCAGCTTACCCGTGGAACAGCGGTTATTTGAGGGATGCCAAGGAACTCCTCTCCCTTGGCTCCACGGCAGGCATCGCTGGAGGCTGCCGTGGAGCGGAGGGGTTTTGAGATACTATTCGTTCGCTGGAGATTGCGGTGAGGGCCGACCTGTGGTGCCGCTCGACTGCGGTCCACCCGGGCAGGTGCCGTTCTCATTCGGGCGATTGCCACCAGGGCCGCCTAGGCGCTGAGGGGGTCTCATCTGCTTTAACTGCTCCAGTTGCTCGGGTGTCAGGATTTGCTCGATCTTTGCCTTCACCTCCGCCTCCAAATCTGCCACTTGCTTCTGCTGATCGGCGGTCAGGTTCAGTTGTTGCAGTGCGCGCGGGGGCAACACATGAAACCCGCCCTGTCTGGGGCCTCCTTCACGGCCATGAGGACGCTGCCCAGAGGGGGATGGACTGGGATCTTGTGCAGTGAGGAGGCACGTCGAAACACCGAGTGCCAGCGCGAGAAGAATAATTTTTATTTTCATGATGTAGTGTGGATTCTCTTTGTTGCGTGATTCGTTTGCCGATTTCAGCGTCCGCGCGGTCCACCCGGATGGGGATGGTCTTCGCCGGGGCCACCCATATCGGGAAGCTCGATTCCCTTGTTTTTATCAAATAAATCCGCGCTCAACCCCTTGTAGTCCACAAACCAGACGCCGGGTCTATGCAGCCGGACGGGTTCGTTTCCATTCGCATTGGTTCCACTGGTTTCCGTTATACCATCGGAGGATGAAGTGGCGTTGGTTCCACTGGTTGCGGGTGCACCAGCGGAGGGTGCTGGAGGATTGGGTTGCCCTTCGTGAAAGGGAGGATGAGGGCGATGCGCAAGCAACAGCGTTCCGCTCAATGGGTGGGTGGTGTTGCCGTGAAAATCCATGCCGTAATAGCGGGCAAAGTGCTCGCTCTCGGTTTTCGGTACGGCAATCAGCATTTCCCCTCCGGGTTTCCGGTCAGCAGTCATGGTCATCACATGGTAGAAAATAATATCCGGGAGAGGGCTCTCGAAATGGGTCGGTTTGACAAACGCCACATTAAGTTTGATGGTTTGCCCTTCATAATCCCACGGTGAGACGAGATATCCGTCTGCGCTCACGGGAGTCGATACATGCAGCGTACTGCCGGTGCTCTGAGCGAAGGCGTTCAGAGTGGAAACAGCGAGTGTCAACGCGAATGCAATTGCTATTGTTTTCATGGTTTTGTGCCTTTCTTTGGTTTGTCTTTCCGTCCGACCGCTTGCGTTAAAAAGGTGCCGATGTATTTCCCCGGCGCATGCCGTTGGCAAAGACGTTTGGGTTTTTCACAATGCCAGATTACGCGAGCGAACCTTAAGAAAACGTGAAGAACCCTTAAAAAATCGCTGAATTTTTCACGCGCTTCTTCATCCTATCTTAAGGTTGCTTCCGCTAGTTTGAAGCTGCGGCCTATCCAAATCCGGGGCCGTGCTGTATGATGTCCGCCCACAAGCCCATGAGACTTTTGCTCATCGAAGACGAAGTCGACCTCCTTGCGAGCCTTGCCAAGGCGTTGCGCGAGGAAGGTTATGCGGTCGATACCGCAGCGGACGGCAAGACGGGCCTCTACAAAGCGGAGAGCGCCGATTACGACGCCGTTGTGCTCGACGTGATGCTACCCCACCTCGACGGCTGGGAGATTCTCCAACGGCTGCGCCAATCGAAGAAGACGCCTGTGCTCATGCTCACTGCGCGCGATGCCGCCCGCGACAGGGTGCGCGGTCTCGACACCGGTGCCGACGATTACATGGTGAAACCGTTCGACCTCGATGAACTCTTCGCCCGTTTGCGGGCGCTCATCCGCCGCTCTGCGGGAGTGACGCGCAATGTCATCGAGATCGGCGGGGTGATTGTGGACACTGCCGCTCGCCACGTCACCCATTGCGGAAATCCCGTCGCACTCACGGCGCGCGAATATGCGCTGGTGGAGTTTCTCGCGCTGCACCGCGGGGAAACGGTCACCCGTAGCGCCCTCTACGAGCATCTGTTCGATGAGGACGACGATACACTCTCCAATCTGCTCGACGTGCATGTTTCCAACCTGCGCAAGAAACTCGGGCCAGGGTTCATTGTCACGCGTCGCGGTCACGGCTATTGCATCGAATGAAATGCTTCCACTCCATCCGTTGGCGGTTGCAGCTCTGGCACGGGTTGGTGCTCGTGCTCGTGCTGACGGGCTTTGGTTTCACCGCCTGGCAATTGCAACGAACCAATCAGTTGAGCCGCGTTGACCGCGATCTGGAGCAGCGTATGGGAATCGTCACCGGGATGTTGCATCCCCCGCGTAATGGGGTGATCCAAGAGCGTCCCCGGCCCCAGGGTTTTTCTCCTGCAAATCGACCATCGTTTGAGAATCCTCCCGAGGAGCCTCTCAATCTGCGATTGCCGCCGCGCGAGTTGAACCACTTTGAGGGGATTCCCGGCCAGGAATTTTACTACATCGTGTGGCTTCGGGATGGCCGTCAAGGCGCTCTTTCCACTTCCGCACCACCCGACGCTCCCCGCCCGGAATGGCTACGGATGCCCGGGCCACCGACTTTCCGGTCGCGTGGAACGTTCCGCGAGTGCTTCCGCTACGTGCCAACGGGAGAATGCGCTCTTGTGGGGCGCGACATCCATGCTGAACTCGCCGACATCCGCCGCTTTGCCGGGTTGCTCTTCGCCGCTGGCGGCGGGGTGCTGCTGCTCGGACTGGTCGGCGGCGGCTGGGTTGCGTCACGTTCCCTGCGCTCCATCGCGGACATCAGCGCCACGGCAGCGAAAATCGCCACTGGCGATCTCACGCAACGCATTCACACCGCCGACACGGACAGCGAATTGGGCCAACTTGCCCACGACCTGAACAATACTTTTGCCCGGCTGCAAGCCAGCTTCGCCCGGCAGGCGCAATTCACCGCCGACGCCTCGCACGAACTGCGCACGCCCGTGACCGTGGTGCTTACCCAAACCCAGAGCGCGCTGGCCCGCGAGCGACCGGCTGACGAATACCGGGAAAGCCTCGCAGCCTGCCAACGCGCCGCCCAGCGCATGCGCGGTCTCATCGAATGCCTGCTGACGCTCGCCCGGCTCGACTCCACCGAAGCTCCCGCCGCCCTCGAAGCGTGCGATCTGAACCGCATCGCCAGTGAAGCCGTGGAGCTGTTGCAGCCTCTGGCTCAAGAACAAGGCATCGCGCTGGAGGTGGAACTCGCGTCAGCGCCGTGTTTGGCCAATGCGGGGCAGCTTGCTCAAGTCGTCAGCAACCTCGTCAGCAACGCCATTCATTACAACCGACTCGGCGGCAGCGTGCGCGTGACGGTCGGTTGCGAAGCCGATACCGCGCTGCTTTCCGTGTGCGACACGGGGGAAGGGATCGCGCCCGACGATCTCCCGCACATCTTCGAGCGTTTCTACCGGGTTGATAAAGCCCGCTCCGGCGCACAGGGGCACTCCGGTCTGGGACTGGCGATCACCAAAGCCATTGTCGAAGCGCACGGGGGGACCATCGAGGTCACCAGCGAACCGAGGCAGGGCAGCGTGTTTAAAGTGCGGTTGCCTTCGGCGGCAGCGGCACAGTTGCAGGGGGATGGGAAGCGAGAGCAGTTGAAATAAGAGAGTAGCCAGTATGCCTCCGTTTCCAAGCTAGAGCTTTGGAACGAGCAAAGAATCTCACGCAAAGACGCCAAGGCGCGAAGAGAAGAAGGGGGATCGAGACCTCCGGCGCAATTCGCCCACAGTCACTTTCTAGGGTTTACTTCAAAATATTAGATATGTGTCAATCTGTGGGACTGCCCCATTTTTGACCTTTTTCCACGCAACGTTTTCTACAGAAGGTTACGTGCTTTTACCTGTTAAATTTATCCTTCGTCCTCAGTAACATACCATACAAAAAATTCCGCAAACCGTTGGGGAATTCCCGGAGCGTTTTTTAAGACCCAATTTTTGAGACTTTTTGCGTCTTCTTTCTCAGCCATTCCGCTCCATGAGGTTACATAATTACTATTTCTTGGGTCTCCAGAGAAAAATAAGTAAGCTTCATCAGAAACCCCTGTAGAAACATAGAGAATTGTCCATTTTTCAAATTTAAATGACTTCAACACTTTAACTTTAACATCCAAGGATTTATGAAGATTTTTTTGAAATTCTTTTTGAAGTTGTTTGGCAAGGCTCGGAGCTATTTCCGCAGCAAACTTTTCATCAAGGCTGCGGTCTATTTCAGGACAAGGATTTGCAGCCATCCCAGACATACCTAAAATCAGAACAACAAAAGTTAGTGAGAATAATTTGCGCATATAGTTAATTTCCTTAAATATCAGTTAAAGGGGCATTCCTTAGTATTGCAGCAGGAAGGAGACGTACTCCGTAGAAAAGGGTCAGTCCTTAGTATTGACATCAACTGGTTCATTTTGTCGAGGGTTTGTGATGGAGCAGGAAGGAGACGTGCATCCATGCGCCCATCTTGAGGTTCTCGGCGATCCATTTCAAGCTCATCGTCGTCTCGCTTCGCAGCCTGCGGGCCAGTTCTGGATTTGTTGGAGCCGGGCTAACTCGGGGGCGGGCCAGCGATAGGATGCGGATTTTATTGCAAAGCCTGCCGGGTCGG
>Ga0316220_1003319_pt1 | contig 13625 bp, 8 predicted proteins | sample TBH18005metaG_FD_203632 | JGI IMG/M metagenome (GOLD analysis project Ga0316220, IMG submission 203632) | Freshwater microbial communities from Trout Bog Lake, Wisconsin, USA - TBH18005 | ecosystem: Environmental > Aquatic > Freshwater > Lake > Hypolimnion/Profundal zone | place: USA: Wisconsin...
TAAATGCTCAAATTTAGTAGGGTATTTCTTTAGCGCTTGTTGACTTTGATCAAGAGTAATTCCTTACGATGGCTTTGAGTGTTATTGCATGAACAAACACGCATCCCTAAATCGCGCCTACCGAATCATCTGGAGCTACGCCAAGCAATGTCTGGTGGTGGTTTCGGAATTGGCCAAAGCAAACGGTAAGCCTTCAGGTGAGCGGTCGATCAGCCACGTTGTTTCGGCTGAGCCACTTCACCCCTTCTATTCAACGGATCCACCTTCTTTACGAGGGTTCAAGCTTAAACCGTCCAAGTGTCCTGTTTCATTGATGGGAGGTATGACTCTCATGACGGCTGGGGTAAGTTTCAGTTTTCCGACGGAGGTTTATGGAGGTAGCTGTGCAACCGGACCTTATGCGGCAGATTATTATTCGGGTTGTGAAAACTCAGGCAGTATCACCTCCCTAACAAACTCGGGCGGGAGCATTACGGCGGCTTATTCAGGAGGTTCTCACACTACAATAGGGAGCATCATCAGCGGTGCTCATTACGGGATTTTGAATGACGGAGCCTCCAGTACTATTGGAACGCTGATCAACAGTGGAACCATCAAAAGCATTATTTATGATGGAATTGGTAACTACAGTGGTGGATATATCGGTGAATTGATAAATACTGGAAACGGGACCATCATAGGGACGGGGACTGATGGGGTTTATAACGCAAGCGGAACCATTAGCATTCTTAGCAATAGTGGCCTCATCAGCGGAGGGCGCAGCGCAATAGAAAATTATGACACGCTGGGAGCACTTAGCAATGCCGGAATAATCAGAGGTGATTTAAATTACGGCTTTTTTAACACTGGCAGGATAGGAACGCTGAGCAACAGCGGGACGATCAAAGGCGGCTTGGTTGATATCTATAACAAAGAGGGCACCATCGCTGTACTCAATAATCTTCAGGGTGCAGGAAATGGTGAAGGTGCGCTGACATATGCTGGGAAATTAGCAACCGAATACAACGTCATCATTTATAGTTCCACACACTATGGTGAACTTGATGCTGTTACGCCAACCATTGGTGGCTCAGTCTCCACTATCTCTGGAACTATGGCCTTTAGCATCGCCAGTAGCTCTTTTCTAACAGATACCACTTATACGAGTGTGTTGCAGGGTATTACCGCTTCTGAGCTGGCATCAGGTACCACAGGAACGATTGACGGATTTACTTACACACTCTCTTCTGAAATCGGTGCACCAACCAACTGGGATCTGATTCTCAACACCACAGCCGGTGCTTATGGCACGATCCTCAACAGCACCATAGCCACCAATTACACAAACAACAGTGCGTTACTCTCTGGAACGGTAGCGGGCCTCCTCAACTCCGGAATTACCGGTGTGCTCACTAACAATTCAGGTAACACGATCACAGGTGGGTCCACGGGTGTTCGTAATATTGGATCGATTGGGTCTCTAGTCAACGCCGGAGCCATAACCGGACCTATCGGGATCAAGAACACTAGCGTAGGCGCCATTGGTGGGTCCAACGTCGCGACGGCTATCAATAACAGCGGTTCGATTAGTTCTCTGGTCAACAGTGGGACGATCAGCGGTACGGCGGCCGGCATCTATAACCAGGGTGGAGTAATTGGTGGCGCGGCTTTCGCCACGGCTATAAACAATAGTGGTTTGATTAGCTCCCTCGTCAATAGTGGCACCATTATTGGTAGCGCTGTTGATATCAACAATAACTCGGGCACCATCGGGGTACTCAATAATCTTCAGGGTGTGAGCGGTACTACCAGCAATGCCTTGAGCTATTCGGGAAATTTGGCGAACCATTACACCGTCATCATAGATAGCCCAACGCTTTATGGTGAGCTGTCTGCTGAATCTACTGTAACCGGCACAATGGCTTTCGGTATTGCCGAAGGCTCCACGCTGACCCAAACAATTTATACGGATGTTCTAGAAGGCTTTTCTGGTTCGATCGTCGGCAGTGGTATCAGTGAAAGCATCGTTGGCTCTGGTTTCACGGTTACGAATATAAACGGTGCCCTTGATGGTAGGAGCTACTCCCTAGTACAGGAAACCAACAGTGGTAATTGGGACCTTGTGTTCGCAGCCGCGGTAGCCTATGGCACTATTATCTCCAGTGGCAGTATTGTCCCTACTTTGACCAATACAGAGGTGTTCGCTGGAACCATTGCAGGTGTTTCTAATGCTGGGACAATAGGAGGTCTCGGCAATAGTGGCATTCTAAATGGTGGTTGGACGGGTGTTTTTAACTCCGGCACCATCGGCACGCTTGGCAATACCGGAACAATCAGCGGTGGAACTTTAGGCGTTTGTAATGATGGCACGATAGGTGCGCTGAGTAATAGTGGCACGATCAGCAGTCGGACTGTCGGCATTTATAATGATGGCACGATAGAAACATTCACCAATTCCGGAATGATCAGTGGTGGATATGTCGGCATTTATAATGATGGCACGATAGAAACATTCACCAATTCCGGAATGATCAGTGGTGGATATGCCGGCATTTATAATTCCGGAGTCATTGGTGTATTGAACAACCTTCAAGGCGCGGGAAATACTGCCGGCGCATTGACTTATTTGGAAGCTCTGCCGCAGAGCTACAACGTAATCATTTATGCCCCGACCCTCTACGGTGAGCTGTCTGCTTCCAGCCTGATGGGCATTTCAGGCACCATGACTTTCGGAGTGGATTTGGCTCTGAGCACCTTAACAGCTGGCACTTTGGCGAATGTTCTAGAAGGCTTCGTAGGTACACTCGACAACGGCACGCTGATTGGCTCAGGTTTCGAGATCACCAATCTCACGGGAACCGCTGGCTCGTTTAATTACTCATTGGTTGAGACGAACAGCACTCTGGGTGACTGGAGCCTTATCCTTGCTTCAGCCAACACATCAGCCTATGGCACGATTAATTCAGGATCCACCCCTACACTGACGAATACAGGCACACTGACAGGAACTATGGCCGGGGTCAACAACACTGGTACAGTCGGCACCTTAAGCAACAGCGGTTACATCTCGGGTGGTGGTACCGGTATTTTCAATAACAACGGGACGATCAACTCGATTGCGAACAGTGGAACCATCACAGGATCCAACTATGCGATCAGAAGTACAGGCGGCCACTTAGGTGATATCACCAACAACGGTTTGATTAGCGGCAACATTAGTGTTACGGGTCAAAACCTGACCATTTCAGGTGCCTCTGGTTCTGGTCAAGGCACTCTTGCGGGTGGTGAGATCACCCTCGACCCAACCAAAACACTCACCTTTGGCGGGAATATCTTGCTTGAGGACAGCATTGATCCTCTGGCGATTATCAATACTGGAAACCTCCAAGTGAATACGACTCAAAACTTGGTGGGTAATTTTACTCAGACCAGTTCGGGTAATCTTTTGGTGGGCATTAACTCAGGTTCATCCGGTCAATTGGCGATAACAGGAGCCGCTAGCTTGGCCGGGGGTGTTCAAGCCATTGTGGCATCGGACGTCTCCGTGAATGGAGGTAAACGTTATACGATTCTCTCAGCGACCAACGGAGTTACAAGGTCCTTTTCAGGTGTTACGACCAATCTGACTAATCTCACACTGGCTCAGGCTGTGCTGTCTTATGATGCCAATGACGCTTATCTAGGCTTCCAGGCGAACTATACGCGGGCCGCAACGAATCAGAACCAAATCGCCGTGGCCTCAGGTCTGACGACTGCCTTTAATTCAACGCCATCAGCGGCGGGTCAAACCATCCTGAATAGCCTTAACACGGCCACTACGGCACAGGCGCAATCGGCGTTTAACTCACTATCAGGCGAGGGTATCTCGGCTCAACAGTCGGCGAACTTTGAAGCGACAGAACTTGCGGTGGATACCGCTAGAAGACAAGGGACGTATTGGCTCATGGATGAGTGCCAGACGGGAGCATCTTCCAAGAAGAATAATGCGCTCCCTGCCAATGCTTTGCCGATGACGTGTTCCTCCAATGACAACCGGCAGTTCAGGAGCTGGGTAGCGGGTGTCGGTGGTTCGAACTCAATGAGTGGTTCGTCCACGGTGGGCTCCTCCGCAGTATCCAGTCAGACGGGTGGGGGACTAGCAGGCTTTGATTATGAAGTGAGCCCTAATCTTCTGGTCGGCATGATGGCGGGTGCGACATCATCCAACTACAACGTATCCAACTTGTCGTCTTCAGGTTCTATCGCATCCGGCCAATTTGGTGTTTACAGCGTTGCCAAGTGGAATCGCTTCTATATGAATACCGTATTTGACTATGGCTACTTCAGTAATGCCTCTACCCGTTATGTAAATGTAGGAGGCAGCACGAAGGAAACCTCGAGCAACAACAGTAATGCTTTCACAGGCAGGGCAGAGGTGGGTTACAGGGTTGAACATCCTGTGGTGAACATGATGCCGTTCATTGCGATGCAGGCAACGTCTCTGCAGATGGGTACCTATAGTGAATCGAATACCAATGGTTTGGGGCTAAACATTCAGAGTAAGAATGTGATGTCGGAGCCCGGATCTTTGGGCGTCCAATTGGATAAAGCCTATGACCTTGATAAGGAGTGGTCGCTTTATCCTCTGCTAAGAATGGCTTGGATTCATGAGTTCCAAACCACGAGAACCGTTACGGCCTCACTTCAATCGCTGCCAACAGGTGGATGGACCGTGAGTGGCGCGAGTGCAGCGGCAAATGCAGCCAACATCGGTATCAGCTTACAAGCCATGAACAAAGATGGCTTCGCCTTCTTCGCATCGGGTAATGTGGTCGCATCCCCCACCACCGAAAGCTATATGGGGCAGGTTGGGTTTAAATTGCTTTGGTGATTCTGATTCAAAAGTATAGTGGGGACTGCGAGTTGCCCCTCTAGGGAACCGTTATTTGGTTCCAATCCGTTCTTGGCGTTCAGTTGAACAGAGAGCGGTGGAAATCCTGACGATACTCAAGCCCGATTAAGGTAGCCTAACTAAACGTGACGTGGTTCACTAGGAACGGACACCTGGTTAAGGGAAAATCCTTAACAGAGGTGCATGATGACAAAAAGACGACGATATTCGGATGAGTTCAAGTTGGACGCCATCCGACTGGTGAAGGAACAGGGATATAACCGATCAGAGGCGGCCAGGAATCTCGGGATAGTTGGATCATGATTGTCGTGCCCAATGTGGTATGTGTTGCGGGTGTTTTTCTGTTCGGTTTTGGCATAGGCACCTCTGTTGTGACTAATAATGTCTCGGCACTAGCGGCTCTTGCTAATGGGTTATGGCCCATGAAACGGGTTGCGCAGATTGAAATGGAAAGACGCAAAAAAATGGAGTTGGAGCTTAGGCGGGAAGAAAAATTGTCGTTACAGCACATTTGATGCTTGGGCTGTTTGCTTGCTATCACTTTATATAACTGTATCTTTGAGCGTGGCAATGAAAACTTATTGCAGTTCCTCTTTACCTATGTGACATTAGTTTTGTAGTGGTTCAATCATTTTTGGGGGTAATCATGGCAACTAAAGCAAAAGCAAGTGTAAAAGTAGAGGCGGTCGAGCCTGAAGTAATAGAATCTTGCAACGGCCTTTTAGACTCTGTTAAGGCGGGCGCAGCCGCCGCTCAGACAGCTGTTGCGAACATTGTTCCAACAGTCGGTAAGGGGATGCAACAAGCTCTGTATAACGGTGTTTATGTTGTTTCCTATGGTGTCACGTTTGGTGCCTTAGTGGTTTCAAGTCTGGTACCTAGCAATAGCTTCGTCTCACAGGCGTTGAACGATGGGTCTTCTGCTGCAAAAGAGACCTTTAAGAAGCGCAAAGAGTCTCAGGTTCTTATTGAGTCAGGATCAGAGAACCAGTCACCGGCTTCTTGATTCACATAACACTCGACTGATTCTGAACTTGGGCTATTGTAGGTTAAAGCCTTAAAAGGCTTTAAATTGATCAGTAGTCCAAGTGCAGGCGCCTTTTTAGTCCCGCCGTTCAAAAGGTCATGGCCCATCAGGTCAAGACTCCGCCGCCTGTTGTCTATATTAACCGTCACCTTAAAGTTCTTAAGCTTTGGGGAGGTGGGATTTCCCTTAAACACCTTACAGATCCTATTCGAGTTGGAGATTGTCTATGCCGAGCCCAACAAATGTGAAGCAAATCGAACTTACCCGAACAGGGGTTCTGCCAGAAACCATACAGGCAGCATTTCTAGAGAATCTGAATTTCTCTTTGGGGCGAACATTAGAACTGGCTTCACTATATCAGCGGTATCAAGCTTTGGCGCTCTCGGTTCGGGACCGTCTGATGCAGAGGTGGGTTAAGCAATTAGAAGCTCAAAACCACCCTGATGTCCAACATGTCGCCTACTTGTCAGCTGAGTTTCTGATGGGGCCTCATTTGGGTAACAACCTTCTTAATCTTGATATCACCGAGAATACCCGCATAGCCATGGCTTATTTGGGGATAGATTTAATGGATATAGAAGGGAGGGAGGAGGAGCCGGGTCTTGGTAATGGTGGTTTAGGGAGATTGGCCGCGTGTTACCTCGATTCATTAGCGACCCTTGGTTACCCAGCCACCGGTTACGGAATTCGTTATGAGTTCGGTATTTTCGAGCAATTTATTCGAGATGGCTGGCAGGAAGAAGTTACGGATAAATGGCTTCATTTGGGCAATATCTGGGAGCTCCCGCGACCTGAACATGCTCAGTCCGTCAAGCTAGGAGGCAGGACGGAGTCCTATCAAGATGAAGCCGGACGATATCTTGTCCGTTGGCTACCCGAGCGAATGGTTGTGGGTATACCCTATGACACTCCGGTTTTAGGATACAGAGTGGAAAATTGTGCCTTATTGAGGCTTTGGAGTGCTGAGGCAGCACAGTCTTTTGACTTTGCGGGTTTTAACCGGGGTGATTACTACGGTGCCGTTCAGGAGAAGATCGCTTCTGAGACGATTTCCAAAGTACTCTATCCAAACGATGAACAGTTAAGTGGTAAACAACTCCGGCTAGAGCAGCAATACTTCTTTGTCGCCTGCTCTATCAAGGACATGATTCGAGTTTCTTTGCGTCGTGGTTCTCCCATTGAACGCTTCCATGAGATGAACCGTATTCAGTTAAATGATACGCATCCAGCCATCGCAGTCGTGGAGCTAATGCGTCAATTAGTGGACAAGCACGGGGTTGAATGGTCCGTTGCTTGGGATATTACGCGTAAGACAATGTCCTACACGAATCATACCTTGTTGCCCGAGGCACTAGAAAAGTGGCCATATGACCTCTTCAACTCCCTATTGCCAAGACATATGGAACTTATTTTAGAGATTAATGGTCGTTTCCTTGACGAAGCCAAAGCAAACGGCGTGAACGACTCCGTCCAATTAAGTAAGATGTCCATCATCGACGAAACGGGTGAGCGCTATGTCAAGATGGCTAACCTAGCGGTCATTGGTAGCCACGCCGTTAATGGTGTTGCGGCACTTCATTCATCCCTAGTTAAAACTCAATTGTTTCCAGAGTTTTTTGCACTTTACCCTGAGCGATTTTTCAATGTGACCAATGGGGTTACGCCCAGGCGCTTCATGGCTCTATCGAATCCAAAGCTGAGTCAATTGATTGATTCTGTCATTGGGCCGGGCTGGCTGTCGGATCTGAATCGTTTACAAGGGCTGGAACGGTATGCCAATGATAAAGAATTCCAGCAACGTTGGCGTGACATTAAGAGAGAAAATAAGGGTGTCCTTTCGAGCTTCATTGAAGCTAAGACCGGGGTCCTGGTTAACCCCGACTCGCTGTTTGATGTGCAGGTAAAACGCATTCATGAATACAAGCGTCAGCATCTTAATGTACTGCATATCATCGCCCTTTATCTACGAATCAAGAGCGATCCTAACCTCGTCATGACACCTAGAACATTTATCTTTGGTGGCAAGGCGGCACCTGGCTATGCGATGGCCAAACTTATCATCAAGCTTATTAATTCAGTCGCCTCCGTTGTCAACCATGATCCTGAAATTAGGAACCTGATCAAGGTTGTGTTTCTTCCCGACTACAACGTTAAGAATGCTCAAAATATCTATCCTGCCGCTGATCTATCGGAACAAATCTCCACTGCGGGTAAGGAAGCTTCGGGAACGGGTAATATGAAGCTATCGATGAATGGAGCCTTGACCATTGGTACCTTGGATGGCGCCAACATCGAGATCCGTGAGCGAGTCGGTGACGATCATTTCTTCTTATTCGGTTCAACAACAGAAGAAGTCGTGCAAAAGAAAGCTAGTGGGTATCGTCCTAAGGACTATTTTGAGCGTGATCGAGAATTACGCGATGTGATTGAATCCATCAACAGCGGTCTTTTTTCAGAAGGCGATACTCATCTTTTTCACCCCTTGACGGAACACCTCCTAGAGCAGGATGATTATATGGTGATAGCTGACTTCCGCTCCTACGTCGATATTCAAGCCGAGGTGGATAAGGTTTATCAAACCCCAGCGATCTGGATTGAGAAGTCTATTCTTAATGTGGCGCGTATGGGGTATTTCTCATCGGATCGCGCCGTTCGCCAATACGCTGATGATATATGGGGTATCAAGCCCATGTTGCTCTAAATCTAACCTCCCTGGACTATCAATGTTATTAAGGGTGTAAGTGGTCCATTAGGTTTTCAAGAGCCTCAGCACTTTTTTCGATCAGTTCATGTATCAATTGTGTTCTGGGCTCTTCTTTCTCGTTGGGCTGTTCTAGGGTGGTCGCTTCTACTGAAAAAGTGCCTTGAGTCTTATTGTTTTCACAGCGCCAGTGCAGCTGGGTCGGATCTTGAGTTTTGAAGATGAGCTGATTTTCCCCCGCTTGGAGGTCGAAGGATTTTTTTAGCTCCTGAATCTGTATTTTGCTGCCACAGGCTTCTGGATTCATAAGGTTGATCGTCCACTCGATGTTACTGTTAGCCTCAAGGGGAATGGGGTCTGCCAGAGTGCCCGGCTGGTGAATCATAGTCTCAACAAGTGTTGAAGGCGGGGGAGAGGAACCGCTAAGGATCTCCTGGTTCATGGACATATGTCCCCTCATCATGCTGTGCGGGTCGATCCCATAGCGAAGGAGCACGTAACCTCGATTAAGCATGATGATGCCAAGGGCTATCACAATGAGCCCAGACGCTCTAACCAGTTTTGGGGCTAATTGTTTAGAGAAGGCGCTGGCTAAAAAACCAAAACCCATCATTAATGGCAAGGTGCCTAAGGCAAAGGCAAAGAGCATTTTAGCGCCTTCAATCGGATTTCCAGTCCCAGCGGCCATGATATACATGGCTTGCAGTGGGCCGCAGATGATCATGAAACCATTCAAGACGCCAATCACAAAAGGGCCACTGTTGTTACGATACGCCTTACCCAGCCACTGCATTAGGACGGCGGGAGGCCTGACGCCAAATCGATTGAGTCTGCTGAAAAGACGGAGAGAAGAAACACCATATAAAACGAGAAAAACACCCGCCAGAATACCCGCCGTGCCACGCATGAATGGAGTAAAGGTAACAATGGCACCCAGTGCGCCGAATGAAGCACCAATCAGGGTGTAGGAGAGTGTTTTACCGAGCGCATAGAATACATGCGTCCAGTAATTTGGCTTTCCATCCGAAGCCATTTTGACGGTGTAACCCACGACCAGTGATCCGCACATGCCGGCACAATGGAAGCCAGTTAGTGTTCCTGCTATGAACAGTAAAGCAAAGCTGAGTGGCTGAGCGCTGGATTCCGTATCAAAATGTTCACCAATGAAACCACCAAAATTGAGGATGAAATAAAGGCCAGTTCCAAGTGCCAACGAAGAAATAAAGGGCATGATACGAGCCATGATTGGCTTATTCAACTGCGGTTGTTCAAGAGGCATGGGGTAGGTCGAGCAATGGTTGTATAGAAAAGGGTCACATCTAACGTCTGCGATTATTACAGCACATTGCATGCCTGATTGTTTCTTAGACAGATCTTAAGAATCTCATGGCTAATGGCTATGAGCAAACGCTATTCAAAGCGATAAATCTTTCAAGGCCATTAGATTCAGGTGGTCATAATAAGAGGGTAGTCTGAGTGAAAGCGCGCGTAAATGTGTGAAATGACCTAAAGACTCATCTGTAGATTCTGGTAATACCTCGGGCTATGCCCATCAGTTTCCTAAACTGAAAATCACAATTTGAATTCTTAGAGGGCTAAACCCATATTCATTAGGTGGGTTCGGGGGTAACCTAAGAGCAGATATAATTTATCTCCATTCTATTTGTTGAGGTCCCTTATGAGTATTTTCGCCAAACACCCCCTGTTGGTTTTCGGAGCGGGCGTTGCTGTGGGTTTTTACGCGCACAAGTATCGTAAAGAGATTATCGAATCTGCAAGCCAGGTCACCGAACTCAGCAAGGACTTTATCCTGCATCAAAAGGAGAATCTTGAAGATCTCGTCGCTGAGACACAAGAGGCGGCTGATGATGCAGGGAGTGCAAAGCCTGCCAAAGGACGTGCCAAGTAAACGGGTTTCGATCTGATGTCGATTCAACAGCACGTGATGCTTCGTTATCGTGAGGATGGTTATCTTCGCTTTGAGATACCTGAGGTCTTATGTGCTAAAGATACCTCAGCCTGGCTGAGCCAGGAACTGAATCAGCTTGAAGGGATTTATCGGGTCAAGGTTTATGGAGGCCAGAAGAAACTCGCCATCCGTTACCTCAGCAGCGTCTGCGATTTTAAAGCGGTCGTTCAAAAGCTTTATTCGATTTTAAAGACACTGGCTACACGAGAAGGCAGCAAAGAGTCCTCACATGCTCTAGTGGCAACGGCCAGAGAAAAAACGTACCTTCCAGCGAAAAAGATTCCCAGTCAGGTATCTGGGTTTATTGAGGCTAAGCTTCAAGAACTCAGGGAAACCCTAGAAGCACTCAAAATCATCGCTAGCCGAAGCCTTAAGGCCATGGGCATGAGTTTTACAGATCGTCCAAGATGGGCACACGAGTTCATGAATGATCTCCTGATGCTGTTCATGATCAAGATGCATTGGCAGCATCTATTGTATGAATGGATACCGAGACCATGGACTCATCGCTATGAATGGGCGGCCACCATTTACCTGATCTACCTTTCGGTTCAATCCAAGACCATGCCCTTGGCGTGACTCATCCCAGCAAGCAAGGAGAGAGACATGTCGCTTGAAATATCGGAAGAGTGCTACAAGCCCCAAAACTTCGAGATTGCTCACCTATTGAGACGGCGAGTAAGGATTATCATCCCCCAATTCAAACAAGATAGAGAGCGGATGTATGCGTTCGATATTCTGTTAAGAAAACGACCATCGATCCGATCGGTCAAAGTGGTTCCAGGGATTGGTTCTCTGACCATTGACTTCGATCCCAGTACATTCACGAGACTTCAACTACTGAGACTTATTGATGCCGTCATCCCAAACTTGGGCGATTCGGATCAAGGGCCAATTAAATCCGATCAGCCTCTTAGCTCAACTGGTGAAATTCGTGATCTCAATTTCGCTGTTGAAGGCATGAGTTGTTCGTCATGCGCCCTATTCATAGAGATGCGCTTAAAACGAGACCCTCGAGTCAAACGCGTAACGATCAATATGGCATCACAATCAGGCTCAATCTATGGTGATATCCCGCCAGAAGAGGTCTATCAAATCGTTGATAGCATGGGTTATTCCGCGCTTCCACTGGATACCGTTTCACAGAGGAAGGTACTGATTGAACGAGAAGAGATCCGGCTTGCTGAAGCGAAACGAAGAGCCCTTTGGGCCGCGGTGTTAAGCGTTCCGGTGACCATCATCGCTATGACCGAGTGGCGCGGTAGTTTCTGGCGATGGACTCAATTTTTTTTGAGCACACCGATCGTTCTTTGGTCGGGAAAACCTTTCTTTGATAAGGCCAGAAAACTAGCGCGTCAAGGCACCGCCAACATGGACAGCTTGATTGTTCTTGGCGTTGGAGCCGCCTACGTTTATAGCACAGCAGCGCTTTTTTTCCGTAAACCTTATCTTTATTTCGATGCTGCAGCTGGCATCATCTGCTTTGTGCTGCTCGGACGTTATCTGGAAGAGAAGGCTAAAGGACGTGCTCATGCCGCTATCCGAAAGCTTTTAGACTTACAGCCACCGACAGCCAATGTGTTGCGCAATGGATCGATTGTTACAGTTGCCGTGGATCAGCTTGCTCTTGGAGATCGCATCCTAATAAGACCGGGTGAAAAGATCCCAGCTGATGGACTTGTATTACTTGGCCTCTCAACGGTGGACGAAGCGATGCTAACAGGTGAAAGTCTGCCTGTTATTAAAACTATTGGCCATTCCGTTGTGGGCGGCTGCATCAATGGAACAGGATCCTTAGAAGTCGAAGTCACTGCGATCGGGGCCCAGTCGGTTCTGGCTGGAATCATTCACATGGTGGATCAGGCCCAATCTTCCAAGCTCCCGATACAAAAAACAGTGGATCAGATTTCGGCCGTATTCGTACCGGCTGTGGTGACGATTAGTGGCCTGACCTTCGCAACGTGGTTATTGGCTGGAGCAGGCTTTACCACGGCCTTTGCTACAGGCATCACAGTATTACTGATCGCGTGTCCTTGTGCTTTAGGCCTCGCGACACCCGCGGCCATTATGGTCGGGACGGGCCAAGCTGCTCAAAAGGGCATCTATATTCGAAATGGTGAAAGTCTTGAGATGGCAACCCACCTAGACACTATCATTTTCGACAAGACCGGCACCATTACAGAAGGCAAGCCTTACGTGACCGATTTTTGGAATGTTTCAGGCTTAACCGACGAAGATCTCATTGGTTGCATCGCCTCAGCGGAAACTCGATCCGAGCATTTTCTTGGAAAAGCCATCGTAGCCTATGCCGATTCTAAAATGATCAACCGAGCGTTCGTACTGGAACAATTTGAAGCAACACCCGGACGTGGAGTGAGTGCTCATATTGAAGGCAGTCATTACCTCGTCGGTAATCAAGCTTTCCTGGAAGAGTCCAATATCGATTTATCAACACTGACAGCCCCCTTAGATCAACTCAATAAACAGGGCAAGACCCCTGTCTTTTGCGCACGAGATGGACATGTAGCAGCCCTTTTCGCTATTGCCGATCAATCCAGACAAGATGCGCCTGAAGCCATAGCTCGATTGAATAAGCTAGGTATTAGAACCATCATGGTTACAGGTGACACACAATCTACCGCCTTATTTATTGCTGCCCAGGTAGGCATAACCGATGTGATTGCGCATGCAAGTCCTGAAAGAAAACTAGAAATCGTACGCCAACTCCAAACACAAGGTCATAAGGTCGGTATGATTGGGGATGGCATTAATGATGCCCCTGCCCTTGCTGCAGCTGATGTCGGTTTCGCTATTGGCACTGGAACAGATGTGGCTATTGAAACAGCTGATCTAACCCTATTGAATGGGGATATCACTAAGGTGGCCGAGGCGCTTGAACTCAGCACGGCCACGCTAAAAATCATCAAACAGAATCTCGCTTGGGCATTTGGATATAACGTTCTGGCGATACCTGTTGCATCATTTGGACGTTTAAATCCAATGATTGCCTCTATGACGATGGCCTTAAGCTCAGTTTCCGTCGTTATGAACTCCCTTC
>Ga0316220_1003329_pt1 | contig 13603 bp, 13 predicted proteins | sample TBH18005metaG_FD_203632 | JGI IMG/M metagenome (GOLD analysis project Ga0316220, IMG submission 203632) | Freshwater microbial communities from Trout Bog Lake, Wisconsin, USA - TBH18005 | ecosystem: Environmental > Aquatic > Freshwater > Lake > Hypolimnion/Profundal zone | place: USA: Wisconsin...
GCCTTCAAAATCGAGCCGCCCGCGCAGCGCGTTCAGCACCGTCTGCGGCTGCTCGTAAATTTCCTTGAGCATGAAGTGCGCGTGTTTGCCGCGCGCCGCGTCCTCCTGCGAAAATTCCAGGTTGCTGATCTGGACCTTGGCCGTGTCCGTGCCGAGATTCAAAACGTCGAAACGATCCGAGGTGATCGTCGCCACGTCATAATCGTTCAGGTAAACCACTTTTTTCGTGTGGGTGACAATGGCATTGGCGTCGCTGGCAAGAAAGTTTTCCTCCTTGCCGATGCCGATGATGAGCGGCGAGCCGCGCCGCGCGCCGACGATGGTGTCCGGAAAATCCGTGCCAATCACCGCCAGGCCGTAGGTGCCGATGACTTCGCGCAGCGCGGCGCAGACGGCCTGGGTGAGCGCGTTTTCACCTTCCACCTTCCGCTTTCCGCTTTTGATTTGCTGGTAATAGTCGCCAATCAGATGCGCCAATACTTCCGTGTCCGTGTCGGATTTGAATTGATGCCCGGCGGCCAGCAGCCGTTGCTTGAGCAGGTCGTAGTTTTCGATGACGCCGTTGTGGACGACGGCAATCTGGCCGGAGCCGTCGAGATGCGGATGGGAATTTTTGTTGGCCGGCGCGCCATGGGTCGCCCAACGCGTATGGGCGATGCCCAGCCTGCCGGCGACCGGCTCGGCCTGCAACAGCCGCGCAATGCCCTCGTCGATCTTGCCGACTTTTTTGCGGACATTGATGCCCGCGCGGTCCAGCACCGCCACGCCCGCGCTGTCATAGCCACGATATTCCAGCCGCCGCAGGCCTTCGAGCAGGATGGGCGAGGCGGATTTTTTACCGACGTATCCGATGATGCCGCACATGAAATTTTAAGTTGTTAATTTTGAGTTTTGAGTTCGTGGCACAAAACCCAGGCCGCCATTTCCTTCAGATCGTTGACCACGGTGGCGCGCGACAGTTCCGCCGCCGACTGCCGTTCCAACTCCGCGCCGTAGCCGGTGCGGACGAGTATGCTTTTTTTCACGCCGGCGTTCCAGCCGCATTCCAGGTCGATCAACTTGTCTCCGACCATGAAGCTTTCAGCAAGGTTCAATTTAAATTCATCCCGTGCGTCGAACAAAAACTGCGGCGCCGGCTTGCGGACGCGGCTGGGCTGGTCGGGCGCCTCGGGCGCGATGTAAATTTTTTCAAAGCGCACCCCCTCGCGCGCAAGTTCGCGACAAAGGTGTTCGTTCACGCGTTCGGCGTCGGCCAATGTGTAATAGCCGCGCCCGATGCCGGACTGGTTGGTGACGATGATGAGCCGGAAGCCGGCGGCGGAGAGTTTTTTCAACGCGGCGCCGGCGCCGGGGAAGATTTCAACTTCTTCCGGTTTGTGCAGATAATTTTTTTCGACGATGAGCGTGCCATCGCGGTCGAAAAATACGGCGCGGTTCATGATGCGGGCAAATTGTGGGATGTTTGTGGCAAGAATGAAATTGAATTTTTCACCAAGATGGGCAGAATACCTCGGCTTTGCATTTTGCAAGGCAAACCCAAATTAAATCACATGAGCACAAAAGGCAGACTAGGAATTTTGGTCGGCGGCGGCCCGGCACCGGGCTTGAACGGCGTCATCTCGGCGGCCACCATCGAAGGCATCAATCAAGGTTACGAGGTCATCGGCTTCCGCGACGGCTTCAAATACATTGCGCAGGGCGACACCACGCAGATCAAGCCACTGTCCATCCGTGACGTGAAGGACATCCACCTCAAGGGCGGCTCCATCCTCGGCACCGCGCGCACGAACCCGACCAAGTCGCAGGAGCAGATGAACAACATTTTCACCGTGTTCGATAAACTCGGCATCACCGCGCTGGTCAGCATCGGCGGCGACGACACGGCGTTCTCCGCCAGCTATGTCGCCAAATACAGCAAGGGCAAAATCAAAGTCGCGCACGTGCCCAAGACGATTGACAACGACCTGCCGCTGCCCGGCACCGCGCCGACGTTCGGCTATGAAACCGCGCGCCACTACGGCGTGCAGATCGTCCGCAACCTGATCGAAGACGCGCGCACCACGTCCCGCTGGTATCTCATCATCAGCATGGGCCGCGCGGCCGGCCATCTCGCGCTCGGCATCGCCAAGGCGTCCGCCGCCACGCTCTCGGTCATCTCCGAGGAATTTCGCGGCCGCACCGTGACGGTGGACGAGGTCTGCGACATCATCATCGGCTCCATCATCAAGCGCACCGCCGAAGGCTCGCGCTACGGTCTCGTCGTGCTTGCCGAAGGTTTGATTGAATCGCTCGGTGAAAAAGGTCTCGTCGCCGCGCTGCCGGAAGGCCAACTCGAACGTTTCGGCAAGGTCGTCCGCGACGACCACGGCCACCTGCGCCTCGGCGAAATCGAGTTTGGCCGCCTGATGAAAGAGCTGTTGACCGTGCGCCTCGAAAAACTCGGCATCAAAATGACGTTCATTGACAAGGATCTCGGCTACGAACTGCGCTGCGCCGACCCGATCCCGTTCGACGCCGAATACACCCGCGACCTCGGCTATGCGGCGGTGAAGTTCCTCCGCTCGCCCGAAGCCGAAAAATACGGCGCCATCATCAGCTTCGTGGATGGCAAGATGAACCCGCTGCCGTTCGACCAGATGCTCGATCCCAAGACGGGCCGCATGCAGAACCGCAAAGTCAACGTAGACGGCGAGGCCTTTGAATGCGCGCAGGCCTACATGATCCGCCTCGAGCGCGAGGATTTCGAGGACGCCAAGCAACTCGGCAAACTCGCCGCCGTCATCAAGATGACACCCGACCAATTCAAGGCCCGCTTCGGCTATCTCGCCGGCATCAAGTAAGTTCAATCCCCTTTGCACACGGCGGCGGGAGATTTCCCGCCGCCGTTTTTTTGCAAAAAATTCGCGCAACCGGCCGATCTGCGCTAAAGTCCGCCATGTTCATCATCGGTCTCGGCACGGCGGCCCCGCCGCAGCGCTATGCCCAGCGGGAAGCCTGGGAGTCCCTGCGCAACTGGCCCCGGTTTTCCCGGCTCCAACCGCGCTCCCACGCCATCCTCAAAAAAGTTCTTTGCGGCGACAACGGCATTGACGCGCGCCACTTGGCGCTCGAACCGCTCGCCGAAGTTTTCAACCAGACGCCCGACGCCTTGCAGGCCCGCTTTGCGCGGCACGCGCCGGCGCTGGCCACGGAAGCCGCCCGCCGGGCCTTGCAGGATGCCGGGTGTGCGCCGGAGGAGATGGACGCGATTCTCATCAGCACCTGCACCGGCTATTTGTGTCCCGGACTCACGAGCTACGTCAGCGAACAACTCGGCCTGCGGCCCGACGTCTTTGCGCTTGACCTGGTCGGCCAGGGCTGCGGCGCGGCGCTGCCCAACCTGCGGAACGGCGAGGCGATTCTGGCCGCCGGGCGCGCCCAAAAAATTTTGTCCATCTGCGTCGAAGTTTGCAGCGCCGCATTTTTCCTCGACGACGATCCGGGCGTGCTGATCAGCGCGTGCCTGTTCGGCGACGGCGCGGGCGCGGCGGTCTTGGCCAACAAACCTTTGCCGAACCGCCGCCGGGTCGGGTGGAAATTTGCCGCCTCGCGGCTCGTCACCGCCGAACGCGAGATGCTCCGTTTTAGCCATAAAAACGGGATGCTCCGGAACATTTTGCAACCGCAAGTTCCGCAAATCGCCGGCGAAATCGCCGGCAAACTGTTTGCCGAGTCGCTCACGGAGGCCGGCGTCCGGCGCGAGCAAATCACCGGCTGGATCCTGCACACCGGCGGACGCGACGTGATTCTCGCCCTGCGCGACCGGCTCAAACTGACCGCGTCCGACGTGCGCCACAGCTCCGCCGTGCTGCGCGAGTTCGGCAACATCAGCAGCCCCACCGTTTATTTCGTGCTCCAGAACGCCCTGAATGATTCCGTGACGGACGGCCTCTGGTGGATGTCCGCGTTTGGCGCGGGCTTCAGTTGCCACGGCGCGTTGCTCGAAGTCAGCAAGTGAACCGCATCGTCCAGCCCGAACTGCTCGACTCGCTGCCGCCGGATGATCCGCGCGCCGCGCGCTCCCGCCGTGATTTGCGCCGGGTCAACGCCTGGATGCGCCATCACGCCATCGTGGCGAAGGCACTGGAGAATAACCGGCCCGGCACCGCGCCCCGGCAAATCACCGAACTGGGCGCCGGTGACGGCAATTTTCTGCTCGGCGTCGGACAAAAACTGGCGGCGCGCTGGCCGGCGGTGAACGTCACGCTGCTTGACCGGCAAAACCATGTTTCCGCGGAAACGCCGGCCGCTTTCGCCCGGCTCGGCTGGCGGGCGGAATTTGTCGTTGCGGATGTGTTCAACTGGCCGGCGGCGGACGGCGAAGTCGTCATCGCCAATTTGTTTTTGCATCACTTTGAAGCGGCCCGGCTCGCGGAACTGTTTCGCTTGATTTCCCGGCGCGCAAAATTGTTCATCGCCCTGGAACCTCGCCGGGCGCCGTGGCCACTGTTTTGCAGCCGCCGGCTGTGGGCGATCGGCTGCAACGCCGTCACGCGCCACGACGCCGTGGTGAGCGTGCGCGCCGGTTTTTCCGGCCACGAGCTTTCGCTGCTCTGGCCGGAAAAAGCCGGCTGGCAACTGACGGAACGATCCGCCGGTGCGTTCAGCCACCTGTTCATCGCGCGGAAAACCGGCTGAATCATGCCCGCCGCCAAACCTATCACGATTGTCGGCGGCGGCCTGGCCGGGCTGACGCTGGGCATCGGCTTGCGGCAGCGCGGCGTGCCGGTGACGGTCCATGAGGCGGGCCGCTACCCGCGCCACCGTGTCTGCGGCGAATTCATCAGCGGCCGCGGCCAGGACTCGCTCACGCGGCTCGGCCTGCGCGAATGGCTCGCCCGATCCGGGGCGGTCAGCGCCCGGACGGCGGCGTTTTTCACGGCCACCCAGTCATCAGCGCCGCGTCCGCTGCCCTCGCCGGCCATCTGCCTTTCACGCTTTGCCCTCGACGTGGCGCTGGCAAACAAACTGCGCGCCATCGGCGGCGAACTGCTCGAAGGCGAACGCGTGGCGGCGGAAAGCATCGGCGAAGGCCTGGTCCGCGCCACCGGCCGCCGCCCGCCGGCCGAAACGGGCGGCTCACGCTGGTTCGGCCTGAAAATCCATGCGCGCAACGTCGCGCTCGCCGCCGACTTGGAGATGCACGTTTCGGCGGACGGCTATGTCGGCCTGTGCCAAATCAACGGCGGCGAGGTGAATGTCTGCGGCCTGTTCCGCAAACGCGCCGGCAACCCTGGCGACGCCCCCAACGGACGCGGCCTCCTGCTCGGCCAACCCGGATCGCCATTGCGCGAGCGGCTGGCCGGCGCGGCCTTTGACGAGGATTCCTTCTGCGCCGTGGCCGGCCTTTCGTTGCGGCCGGAGCGGGCGGCCGCGCGTTCCGAGCTTTGCGTCGGCGATGCCATCACCATGATCCCGCCCGTCACCGGCAACGGCATGTCCATGGCGTTTGAATCGGCGGAACTGGCCGTCGCGCCGCTCGCCGCCTGGAGCCGGGGCGAAACCGGCTGGCGCGAGGCCCGCCGGAAAATCGCCCGCGACTGCGACGCCGCCTTCGCCCGCCGGCTCGCCTGGGCCAAATGGCTGCAACGCCTCGTCCTCACGCCCGCGCTGCAAAACCCGCTGGCCGCGCTGGCCGCCCGCAGCGACTGGTTCTGGCGGCTGGCGTTTGAACGCACGCGCTGAAAATTTTGGGGCCGCCGGGCGGCACCGCCACCGAACCGGTTTCGCTTTGTTTCTTCGTCGCTTTGTTGTTCAATTTTCGGGAAATGAAACCGCTCGCCGACTGCCGGCTTTACACCTTTGTGGACACGGCCTACCTGCATGGCCGCGCGCCCGAACTCGTCGCGCAGCAGCTCTGCGACGGCGGCAGCGATTTGATCCAGCTCCGCGCCAAAAATTCTTCACCGGGCGAAATCCGGTCGCTGGCGGAGAAAATTCTGCCCGTCACGCGCCGCGCCAACGTCGGCCTCGTCATCAACGACCATCTGGACATCGCGCGCGAAATCGGCGCGGACCTCTGCCACCTCGGCCAGGAAGATTTTTTTGACGCCGGCCACAAACATTGTTCGGAAATCAGAAGTCAGAAGTCAGAAGTCAGAATTGGTTTGTCCACTCACGCGCCGGAACAGGCGCGGCGCGCGCTCGACGCCGGGGCGGACTACCTCGCCATCGGGCCGGTTTACGCCACCGGCACCAAGCCCGCCGCCAAGCCCGTGACGCTCGACTACGTCCACTGGGCGGCGGCGCAGGTGACCGTGCCATGGTTCGCCATCGGCGGGATCAACCGCGCGACACTGGAGGCCGTCCTGGCCGCTGGCGCCAAAAGAATCTGCGTCGTCTCCGCCATCCTCAACGCGCCGGACGTAGCCGGGGCCTGCAGGGAATTCCGGCGCAAATTGACGTAAAAAAATGGAGCCATGAAACCCGCCGCTTCTTTCTGCGGATGAAGATTAGCGGAAAAAGGAGTGAAAACTATTTGCGGAAACGGCGGACGGCCAGCAAGGCACCAAAGCCGCTGGCCACCAGCATCCAAGTCTGCGGTTCCGGCACGGTGACAATGGTCAAACCCCAGCTTACCAGCGTGGAATCGCCGCCGCCGGACGCCAAATCGGCGATAAACAAGGTCCAGCCGCCGTTCGGATCGGTGCCCGCAAAAAGGTCCAAATTCGCCGAAGTCGCCGCCGTGTTAAACACGCTGGGAGCCGAATCCGGGCTGATGTTGCGTCCGTCCGGCGACCAAGTCCCCGTCAATTGACCGGTGGGGATTGTATAATCCTGATAGTTGTGAATGTTGTCGGCGCCGGAACTCAAGGTGATGTCAAAACCCGCATCGCCATAGGAAAAAATATTCCCGCTGCCCAGGCCGACGCGGTTTAGCAAAATCGCCAACTGACCTTGCGGCCCCACCAAATAGGCATACAAATCGCCATTAAACCCGCCGGTGATGTCAAGGGTCACCTGGATGCTGATGACGTTGGTAAGGCCGGAAACCGCGATGGACGAAACCACTCCAATCGGATTACCGTCGGGAATATCCGTGTTTATATTGTTCGTGTAGGATTGTCCGCGCACCATGCCGCTGAAAAACAATCCCAAGCCCAGCAGGGCCAGCATTGTCAGCTTCACCGTCTTCACTTTTTCGTGCAAGTGCATCAAAAACCAATTTTAACTTCGAAAGATATGATTGCAAAACTATCGTCCACTCGTCAAATCGTTTCAAGAACTAAAACTGATTCATCCTGAACCCATTGTTACGTTTACGTTACACTCGACACTTTGTCAGCCTGATTGGTCCCGCTTTCTCACACATTTTCTCGACAGCCACCGGAAGAAAATTAGAATCTTCCCGCATGACTAAACCGACCTTGCTCGTTCTCGCCGCCGGCATGGGCAGCCGCTACGGCGGGCTCAAACAGATTGATCCCGTTGGGCCTTCCGGCGAAACCATCATTGACTACTCCATTTACGATGCGCTGCGCGCCGGCTTCGGCAAGCTCGTCTTCGTCATCCGCAAGGACATCGAGCAGACCTTCCGCGAAGTCGTCGGCACCCGTTTTGAAAAACGCATCGCCGTGGAATATGTTTTTCAAGAACTCAACAAACTGCCCGCCGGCTGCGCCGTTCCCGCCGGCCGCACCAAGCCGTGGGGCACATCGCACGCCATCCTGATGGCGGAAACCGCCATCAAGGAGCCGTTCGCCGCCATCAATGCCGACGATTTCTACGGCCAGCACGCCTACAAAGTCCTCGCGCAGCACCTGACCGCCGGCACGCCGGATTACGCGATGGTGGGTTTCACCCTGAAAAACACGCTGTCGGAACACGGCAGCGTCGCGCGCGGCGTCTCGCAGGTGGATGCCCACAATTATCTGACGCACATCGTCGAGATGACCAAGATCGAGCGCGACGGCCAGGCCGCCAAAAACACCAGCGCGGACGGCAAGATCACCCGGCTCACCGGCGAGGAACCCGTCTCGATGAATTTCTGGGGCTTCACGCCGGCGCTGTTTCCGCAGCTCAACGCGGCGTTTGAAAAATTCATGAAGCAAAGCGGCGGCGAGCAGAAATCGGAATGCCTCATTCCGGCCACCGTGGGTGAACTGGTGACCGCCGGCCAGGCGAAATGCAAAGTGCTGCGCTCGGCCGATTCGTGGTTTGGCGTGACCTACCGCGAAGACCGACCGGTCGTCGTCGAAAACATCCGCAAGCTCATCGCCAAGGGCGATTATCCGGAGAAACTTTGGGCGTAAGAAGCGGGGTGCAACTTTTTCTTTTGGGCGGAGTTTGAATTGAGGTTCATCAAACCATCAATTTATCCATTCAGAAGAAACTTATGCGCAGCTTTAAAATTACTCTGATCGGCTTTGGCCTAGGCTGGTTGCTGGCATTTCCCATCGGGGCCCAGACCACCAACGCCCCCGCAACCATCATTGAAAATTTAGAGCTGCAAACCGGCACGATCATCATCAAAGGTTTTAGCACGGTGGGAACCATTTCTATCGGCAATGCGGTCATCACTGTCCGCAGCAAAGAATCCAGCGACCTCGGGCATGGTCAAAAAAATGACGGCATTGCGGTTGGCTTCAGCAACAGTGTCGGTTCGCCGGGCAATCCCATGCGGAAATATTTTTTGGTAGTGGACTACGATGAACTGGATACGCTTGCTTACGGGATTGATTATCTTGGCAAGATCACTTACGACGTGACGCCCCTCGCGGGGTTTGAGGCCAGCTACACCACCAAGTCCGGCCTGCGCGTCAGCGCGCATAGCGAACGGCGGCAGGGCGGCATCCAGAAATTCATCCAATTCGGCGACACTCCAAAAATTCCATTGAATTCAGATCAATTGATGCAATTGCGCAACCTCATCATGCAGGCGAAAACCTCGCTCGACGCAATCAAATGATTTTCCGCACCACGCTGTCGCGCTGCGCCCAATCAACTCCGCCGCCGTGGCTGGAAATAATTTCCACGCCATTTCCACCCGATATTTAGGTTGAACCCTAACTTGCGCCTAATGTAGAGTTGAATGGTGAAACCAGATAGGCTGCAAAGGGTGCCGCCTACTAACTATTAGGCCGCTAAACTTATCATGCGTAAAATCATCATACCCGTTTTATTTGCAGTATTATTAAGCATTTCAGCTCACGCGCAGACGGCCGGCAGCGTCTTTAGCATGGCATCGCCAAAGTTAAGACAGTTCTTAACTGCCAATCCAGAAGCGTCACGGATGTTATCAAACGTGTTGTCGGAAGCCTTCTCCAACCGAACGGTTCAGCTATATTATTTCTATTCAGAGGACGAGTCTGTTGCAAGAGCCTGTCATTATTATCCTGATGAGTCATCCGTAAGTATTCGCGTTCGTGAAAACCAGCAACCATGTGACGAGTATATAATACTTATTTACGAGATGCTAAACTCAGAGGGTGAGAAACGGTTCAGGAAAATATTTCATGAGGCACAATCAGGCACGGTGACCAAGGAAGATTTTATCCGGAGTATTTTGCAGCAGGAATTTGAAGCTTACAAGCGGACGCAGTCTCTCCTTAAAACCTTCAAACTCGGCAAGGGCGAGATTGCTAAGTCATATTACTACAATCGGTTTTTCCATATGCCGGGTGATTTTGAAGAGTTTCTGGCTTACCAAAAGAAAGTGTCTCCGAAGCGTGACCCCGTAAAAGAGTATGGATCGCAGTATGACTATTTGCGGAGCGTTGGGTCGCGGCCTAACACGAAGGTAGGCGACAAACCTTAAACCCAGAAAACCGCCGGATATTTATTTTTCCCGGCGCGCCACGCTGTCGCGCTGCGCCCAGTCGGGATTCAAATTCAGAAAATCCAGGTTGTAATTCAGCCCGCGGCTTTCCGGCCGCATCAGCGCGCATTTTACAATCAGTTCCGCCACCGTCGCGATGTTGCGCAGTTCCAGCAGGTCGGCGGTCACGATGAAATTCCAGTAATACTCCTGGATTTCCTGCTGCAAATTCGCCAGCCGCGATTGCGCGCGTTGCAGCCGCTTGTTCGTCCGCACGATGCCGACGTAATCCCACATCAGCCGCCGGATCTCGTCCCAGTTGTGCGCGACGACGACCAGTTCGTCCGGATTGTGCGCCTCGCCAGATTGCCACAGCGGAATCTGCAAAGCGGGTTTCGGCGGCGGCGCAGCCAGGATTTTTTCCGCCGCGCGGTGCGCGCAGACGAGCGCCTCCAGCAGCGAATTGCTCGCCAGCCGGTTCGCGCCGTGCAGGCCCGTGCAGGCCACTTCGCCGACGGCGAACAGCCCGGCGATGTCCGTCCCGCCGTCCACGTCCGTCACCACGCCGCCGCACTGATAATGCGCCGCCGGCACCACCGGGATCGCCTCCTTGGTGATGTCAATGCCGTAACGCAGGCACGTCTGGTAAATATTGGGAAACCGCTCGATGATGAATTTGGCCGGCTTGTGCGTGATGTCCAGCTGCACGCAGTCCGCGCCGGATTTTTTCATCTCGCTGTCAATCGCCCGCGCCACGATGTCGCGCGGCGCCAGCGATTTCAGCGGATGCACGGCTTCCATGAATTCCACGCCCGCAAGGTTTTTCAACACGCCGCCCTCGCCGCGCACCGCCTCGGAGATCAAAAACGACTTCGCCTTGGGATGAAACAGGCACGTCGGATGGAACTGGACGAATTCCATGTTTGCGATGCCCGCGCCGGCGCGATACGCCATCGCCACGCCGTCGCCGGTCGCGATGTCGGGATTGGTCGTGTAGAGATAAACCTTGCCGCAGCCGCCGGTGGCCAGCACCGTCACCGGCGCGGCAAACGTCCAGACGCGGTTCGCCTTTTTGTCGAAAACATAGGCGCCCAGACAGCGGTTTTTCGACTTCTGACTTCGGGCTTCTGATTTCTGGATTTTTTCGCTCGTGATCAAATCAATCGCGACGTGGTTCTCAAAAATTTCGATGCTTGGCTGGCGGGAAATGGCGTCCAGCAGCGCGCGCTCGATCTCGCGGCCCGTCACGTCCTTCGCGTGCAAGATGCGGCGCTTGGAATGACCGCCTTCCTTGCCGAGGTCAAGCTCGTGCGCCCCCGGCGACGCCGGAATCTCGCGCTCGGAAAACTTCATGCCCAGTTCAATCAGTTCCGCGATCCGCGCCGGCCCTTCCTCGACGATGGTGCGGACGACGTTTTCCTTGCACAGGCCCGCGCCCGCCGTGAGCGTGTCGCGCACGTGCGACTCGAAGGAATCCTCCTTGCTCGTGACCGAGGCGATGCCGCCCTGCGCGTAATTGGTGTTCGACTCCGCGCGGTCTTTTTTGGTGACGATGGCCACGCGCCCGCGCGGCGCGACCTGAAGCGCGAACGTCAGGCCCGCGATGCCGCTGCCGAGAACGAGAAAATCAAATTGTTTCATTTTCTTTGCCACAGAGTCACAGAGTTCACCGAGAAAATCAAAGCTCTGTGCGCTCTGGTGGCTAATTAAAGCTGCGCATTATCAATCAGCCGCGTCTTGCCGAAATAAACCGCCAGCGCCAGGTGCGCGCCGCGTTTCACCGGCGAAACCGGCTGCAAGGTTCCCGGATCAAAAAACTCGACGTAATCCAGTCGTGCCAACGGCGCGGCGGTGATGAACTGCCGCAAATCTTTTTTCAAGCGCCCCGCCGGCACAGATTTCTTCGCCACCGCCATTTTTGCCGCCTGCAACGCGTGGAACAGAATCACCGCCTGCCTGCGTTGTTCGGCATCGAGAAACTTGTTGCGGGAACTCATCGCCAGCCCGTCTTTTTCACGCAGCGTCGGCGCGACGACGATTTGCACCGAAAAATTCAAATCCGCCACCATGCGCCGGATGATGGCCGCCTGCTGAAAATCCTTTTGTCCGAACACCGCCACGTCCGGCAGCACGAGGTTGAACAGCTTTGCCACCACCGTCGTCACGCCGCGAAAATGCATCGGCCGCGCCGCGCCTTCCATCGTCTGCGACAGTTTTTCTTCGACAACATAGGTGCTGAAGCCGGTGGGGCGAGCGTCCCCGCGAGCCGGCTCGTCAGTAGCCTCGCCCCACCGAGGATACATTTCCGCGTCGCCCGGCGTAAAAACGGCATCAACTTTTTCGGCGCGGCACAGCTTCAAATCGCGCTTCAAATCGCGCGGATATTTGGCGAGGTCTTCCGTCGGCGCGAACTGCGTCGGATTGACGTAAAGGCTGACGACCACGACGCCGTTTTTGCCGACGCGCCGCCGCGCCGCGCGCACGAGGCTCAAATGGCCGGCGTGCAGATAGCCCATCGTGGGCACAAAGCCGGTTTTCACGCCGGCGCGTTTCCAGCGCTGCGCCAATTTTTGCATTGCAGCCACCGTCGGGACAATTCGCATGGACTCTGTTTAATCGAAGTTGGCGGCGAATTCACGAAATAAAAACGCCGCCGCGGAATTTCCGCGGCGGCGTTTTGTCCCCCACCCTAAAATCACTCACGTCCCGACATACAGGTGCTTGTGCTTGCTGCACGACTCGTTGGTCGGCACCTCGGGCACGCGGTCGTTCGGCTGCACGATGTTGTTCGCCAGCATCCACGCCTCAACCTCGTCGCCGCTCACGTCGGCAAGCAATTGGCCGTTGATTTCCACGCACGGGCTCAACATCTGGTCGCTCTTTTCGATCATTTCCGCGCGTTGCGCCGGGTTGTTGATGATGTCGCGGTCTTCATACGGCAGGTCGTATTTCTTGAAAATGGCGCGCACACCATTGCTCCAGCCACAGGTGGGTTTCAAATAGGCGATAATCTTGGGCTTGCACATTGGTTTGCAAAAATTGTTATCTCAATGACAAAATAATGCCATATCGAGATTGAAAACGCAAACATTTTTTACCGGCGGAAAAATTCCGCCCGCAGGCTTTCGCCAGGAGGTTCCAACGCATGCAGCCACCGGCCATTCCTGCCGGCGTGAAGCCCGCCGCTTTCAGCCGGATATGCCGAGCGGGGACAGCCCCTTCCAGAGACCGCGGGAAAAATCGGGTATCGCCACGGGCACGCTGCCGGTGGCAACGGAAAGCGACGAGATCTCAATGATGCTGCTCCAGGCCGCCGCGTCATACACCACGCTGTCGGGCGTGATGCCCTGGCGAAGGCAATCCAGATGGCGGTAGCACATCACATAATCCATGCCGCCGTGGCCGCCGCCTTTGGCGCGCTCCTGAAGTTTCAGCCAAAGGGGATGGCTGAATTTCTCCCGCATCGTTTTCAAGTCCGCCTCGTTGAGCCATTCGTGCGCGCCCTCCGCCTGCAGGCCGTATTTTTTGGGCTCGTTCAACGCCAGCCGCGCGGGGTAATCAAAGAAGGTGCCGTCGGTGCCGTAAAGGGCGTTGATGCGGCTGTAGGGGCGCGGGCTGACGACATCGTGCTGGATCATGATGGTGCGGCCCAGCTCGGTCTTGATGATCGAGGTGTTCATGTCGCCGCAGACATATTTCTCCGCCGCGTGCCGGCCGCCGTTGGGTTTCCGCTCATCACGATACTGGGTCAATCCCAGTTCGGGCGAACTCATCGAGACGAGAAATTTAAACTGGTCGCCGCGGCCA
>Ga0316220_1003339_pt1 | contig 13587 bp, 11 predicted proteins | sample TBH18005metaG_FD_203632 | JGI IMG/M metagenome (GOLD analysis project Ga0316220, IMG submission 203632) | Freshwater microbial communities from Trout Bog Lake, Wisconsin, USA - TBH18005 | ecosystem: Environmental > Aquatic > Freshwater > Lake > Hypolimnion/Profundal zone | place: USA: Wisconsin...
AACAATATCAGCGGAAGGCCATTCGCTTCCTATGTGACAAAAAATGATTGGATCTATGACGCTGACCTCACTTCACTTTATAACTATGATTTAAAGCGTACAAGTAATTTGGCTACCGCAGGCATTAGCAAATTGATGCTGATTGACGATATGCCTGTAAGTATTGGTGGTGGCGCTGGCTATTACCTCAGTAGTGTTCCAGGTGGTCCACAAGGATGGATGCTTAAAGCCACCGTTACTTTCATATTCCCGGGCGGAAGCCTGTGGGGTCGTTTATAACCTTTTCATGATCACCTCTACAGAAAGAGATTGCCGTGCTTAAAAGAAAAAATATCGCCATCGCATTAATAGCGAGCCTATCGATTGCGCTACTGAATAATCAGGCGCTAGCTTGCTCTCGCATATTGTTTAACTCTGGTGACAATCATGTGGTGGGTAGAACCATGGATTTATACATGCCCGACCACGCTAAGCTAATGGTTTATCCAAGAGGGGTAGCTAGAGATGGTGGTGTGCCCAATTCAGCAAAATGGAATGCCAAGTACGGAAGTGTTGCTGTTAACTCATTAGGGATTGCTACATCAGATGGTATTAACGAAAAGGGTTTGGTAGCAAACCTCTTATATCTTCACGAGTCCAAATATGAGTCAAGGGATTCTCGCCCTGGCGTCTCAAATGCGATGGTCGTTCAATATCTTTTGGATAACGCCGCCTCCGTCAATGAAGCATTGGCCGAACTAAAGAAAGTACAGATCGTTTCTATTTTGGCTACAGGCCGTGAGTGGCCGCTTCATGTTTCTGTGTCAGACGCAACTGGAGATTCAGCCGTCATTGAATTTATTGAGGGCAAGTTAGTCGTTCATCATGGCCCAGAAACAGTTGTGATGACCAATGAGCCTCCGCTAGATTGGCAACTAAAGAATCTAAAGAACTATAAATACTTTGGTGGTAAAGAAGCGTTGCCAGGCGATATTGATCCGGCAAGTAGATTTGTTCGCGCTTCCGCATTTTTGAAAACAACACCACCAGCCAAAACTACAGAAGAGGCATTAGCTGAGGTTTTCGCCATTGTTAAAACGGTATCCGTTCCGCATGGTGCCCACAGCACTTCTACCGTCGTGGAGTCAGAAGACAGTTGGCCTACACTATGGTCAACACTCGCAGACTCTAAAAATAAGGTCTATTACTTCAATGCTTCTGATTCTCCCAATATCTTTTGGGTTGATCTAAAGAAAGTGAATTTTGCCAAGGGCGCGCCGATTAAATCCTTATCAGGTGAAGATCCAACGCTGAGCGGGGAAGTATCTGGCAAGTTTAAAAGCGAGAAATAATTTAACTTCAATGGAAGCCACCTTCGGGGTGGTTTTATTTTGTCGGTTTACCCGACAAACCACCACAGGTGTCCGGAAACGAGACACTTGAATCCGTCTTGAGATGCTTATAGTCCAAGCGGTTATCCAGCGTCCGCCATCCTGACCCATAACGACCCCATAGATCATCTATTGTCTCGAACAGTCACCGCATTCCATCCAACCAAAAGAAAAGGGACCACATTTCTGTGATCCCTTCGTATTACTGGTGGGTCGGGCGAGATTCGAACTCGCGACCAACGGATTAAAAGTCCGCTGCTCTACCGACTGAGCTACCGACCCAGTAAAGTCAGAAATTATAGCAAGAAGTTTGTATTCGCCTCCCGAGTTCCTCATCGGCCAACCTAGATCCCTTGTAATTACGGGGATCTCAGTCTTAGCCGCGCTTGGCTACGGGGGGATTTTTGGAAAAATAGTCCTTAATTCCCTTTAGAATGGCTTCGGCAATTCTATCTTGGTAGGCATCATCATTGAGGCGAACCTCCTCTTGAGGATTGCTGATGAATGCTGTTTCTACCAGAATGGAGGGGATGTCTGGCGCCTTGAGAACAGCAAAACCGGCTTGCTCCACTTTCCCTTTGTGGAGTGCTGCAAAACTGCCAATTTGCCGCAACACTGAGTTTCCCACCTGAAGGGAGTCGTTAATCTGCGCGGTGGTCGACATATCTAACAATAGGTTGGCAACTTGACGGTCTTGGGTTTTGATATTGATTCCACCAATTAAATCTGACGCATTCTCTTTGTTTGCCATCCAGCGCGCCATTGTGCTGCTGGCCCCCATTTGTGAGAGCGCAAACACTGAAGCTCCTTTGGCATTGGTCTCAATAAATGCATCGGCATGAATGGATACAAATAAATCTGCCTGCACGCTGCGTGCCTTTTGAACCCGTATATTCAGGGGTACAAAATAATCGCCATCCCTAGTCAGGAAGGGGCGCATATAAGGCTCATTCTCAATTTTTTCGTTGAGGCGTTTTGCGATAGAAAGTACTACATGTTTTTCTTTGGAACCCATTGAGCCGATGGCTCCTGGGTCTTCGCCACCATGTCCTGCATCGATTGCGATGGTGATCAGACGCTTGAATTTAGAGGGGGCGGGGGTGGGTTTGACAGTCGGGATTGCTTGCAAAACTGGCGCACTCGGCACCTCTTTTTTGATGGCAAACTGGGCAATCTGATCAACCTCTTCTTCGTTCGCCTTCGTTAAAGCGGTTTCCTTATGGGCGCTATTTTTGACCAGCTCCATCAATGGGTCTGGGGGTGTGGTGGGGTAGAGGTCAAATACCATGCGGTATTGGTATTCGCCAACGGGGTTGAGGGTAAAGAGCTGCGGTTTAATGGGCTCTTTTAGGTCAAATACTAAGCGCACAACCGTTGGCTGAAATTGCCCCACCCGAATCTGGGATACATAGGGATCATTGGGTTTTACTTTGGCCACCAAATCTTTCAGCGTCGGGTTTAGCTCTAGACCCTGTACATCGACCACCAACCGATCTGGGTTGGTGAGTACTTGTTGGGTGATGGGTAGGGGGGTATCCGATTCCAGGGTAATTCGGGTGTAATCCTCGGATGGCCAAATGCGAACCCCTAAAATTTTGGCCCCCCAGGCAATCTCAATTTCAGTCAATAGCAAAACAAAGCCGATCGCCTTTGCCGTAGCCTTTAGATGCTTACGCCGAGACGGGTTGGTGGGCAAGTGCTTCTGCATTAGGTTGTGGGATGAAGTGAGGCTAACAAACGTCTGCCTTGATCTGAAAGTGCGTTCAGCTGAATGGTACGCTCACAGTCTTGTTTGCCAGCTTGAAGCTGAAGCCCAAGGTCAAAACTGGGAAGGGTACCTTCAGCTTTCTCTGGCCACTCCACCAAACAGACTCCGGGAGTGTCAAAGTGTTCGGCAAATCCCGCCTCTTGCCATTCCAGCGGGTCTTGTATGCGGTAAAGATCAAAGTGGTAGAGGTTCAGGGTGATCGAATCAGTGCACTCAATTGCATAGGGTTCGCAGAGGGTATAGGTGGGGCTCTTGACGCGGCCAACATGGCCCATGCCTTGAATGAGATAGCGGGAGAATGTTGTTTTACCGGCCCCTAGGTCGCCCTCCAATGCAATATTAATGTGGTTGCTAGGGTGGAGTTTTAAAAACCGGCTCAATTCACGAGAGAGTGTTTGGGCCAGCCCTGCGGTATCAGCTTCCTCTTTGCACTGCAGAGTAATGGTTTCTATCATTTTGATAGTTTATTCAATAATTGCGCTACATTCTGTATTCCGCATGCACTCTTCTAGCCATTCACCCCCATTTGATGCGTTGACCTTGCGCAATTGGTTGCGAGAACAGGCGCGCCTTTTTGGTTTTGATGGGTTGCGGATTACCGATACCCATTTGGGGCCAGCGACAGAGCGCCTGCAGGAATGGTTGGCAGAGGGGTTGCATGGACAGATGGAATATCTGAGTCGTCAAGTGGATTTGCGTGCTAATCCAGAATTATTGCTTCCAGGTGCAGTGCGGGTTATTTGCCTCAGCATGAATTACCTGCCTCCATCGATTGATTTTGAACAGGAATGGCAACGTCTGGAGGAGCCATCACAGGCGATTGTCTCCATGTATGCGCGGGGGCGCGATTACCACAAAGTATTACGCCAACGGATGCAAGATTTTGCACGGATGATTGAGCAAAAGATTGGCGTATTTGGATTTCGGGTATTTACAGATTCAGCACCCCTAATGGAAGTGGAGTTGGCATCCAAAGCTGGTTTGGGCTGGCGTGGGAAACATACCCTTTTGCTCAATCGCGAATCGGGCTCTAGCTTTTTCTTGGGTGAAATTCTGGTGGATATCCCATTGCCGATTGATGAGGAGCAGGATGGTCATTGTGGAACCTGCCGCGCTTGTCTGGATGTGTGTCCTACCCAAGCGATTACAGCACCGTATCGCTTGGATGCAAGGCGCTGCATTTCATATTTAACCATCGAGAATCCAGCAGCTATTCCGATTGAGTTTCGCCGTGCGATGGGTAATCGTATTTATGGTTGTGATGACTGTCAGTTAATTTGTCCATGGAATAAGTTTTCGAAACGAACAGATCTATCTGATTTTGCGGAACGACATGGATTGGGTGGTGCCAGTCTGTTGCAACTGTGGTCTTGGACAAAAGCAGAATTTGAGAAGCGGCATGAGGGAAGTGCGATTCGTCGAATTGGGTTCTCGCGTTGGCGTCGCAACTTAGCGGTGGCGCTCGGAAATGCGCTAGCTTCCCCAGTGCTTTCATGCGATGAAAAAGAGCAGATTAGACATGAGCTGCATTTGGGGTTGGCTAATGCGGAGCCTTTGGTTGTCGAGCATATTGAATGGGCTTTGCAGCAATAGTGTGCTCAGCAGGTTTTTACGCAAACTCTTACAATCGATTTCATGACCGCTTTAACCAAACCCGCCTCTGCCAATTCGCAAGAGAGTCCCATAGAGCGGTCTCATCAAAGCCGGTTTAAAAGTCCGCAACAAGCCTTCTGGGGTGGTGTGCGTGATGGGGCTGGCGGTCCCGCAATGGTATTGTTCGCAGGGATGGTGGGGTTTGGCGCCATGGGGAATACGAATGGCTTAAGTTTGTTATTTACCGGTGCCACCAGTTTTTTCATGTTTGCGTTGCCAGGGCAAGTTGTCTTGTTAGAAATGGCCATTTCCGGGTCTGCAGCGATTGCAATTGCCTTGGCTGTGACCTTGACTGCGACACGCTTTGTCACTATGACAGTAACCTTGTTTCCGCAGTTGCACCAGCAAGACCGCAATCGCAAACTCTATGCCTCGGTGCATTTATTGGCGATGACGGCTTGGGCCATTTCCATGCGTGAATTTCCAAGCATGCAAAGTCAGTACCGTAAACAGTATTTTATTGGCCTAGGACTCTTGTGTTGGTTGATTTCAATTCCAGGGACCATCTTGGGTTATTTTTTGGCAGGTATGGTGCCCGCGCCCATCACGCTCGGTTTAATCTTTATTAACCCCCTTTTCTTTTTGTTGACGTTTACAGATGTCAGGCCTTGGATTAATCGTTTGGCGATTTGTTTTGGTTGTCTGCTAGGCCCGGTGTTTTATCTTTTGGATCGGGATAGTAGCTTGCTAACCACTGGATTGGTGGCAGGAACCATAGCCTATTTCATTGATCGCAAGCTATTACGGAAACGACCGGGGGTGATTGGGTGATGCATCATGCTCTTTCGGGGTGGGGGTTGTGGCTAGCCTTGGTGGGTGCTTGTATTGGGACCTATTTGTGTCGTGCTATTGGCGTGCTGCTTTCAAAACGCATTAATCAAGATAGTGAAATATTTCGCTGGTTAGCGGCCGTGACTTATGCCATGGTGGCTGCCTTAACGGTCCGAATGATTCTGTTGCCCATTGGACTTTTAGCTACTGTTCCAGGGTGGATACGAATCGTGATCTGCGTTTTGAGTGTGTCAGTCATGATTTCTAAGCCCACCCGTCGCCTCGTGCCTGCTTTACTTACTGGCACGCTACTCATGGTCTCCTATGGTGCTTTACGCTAGGCTGTGATGTGCTGTATGCCGGTTTATGGGGTGAATGCCAAAATTGCTGGAAGTGCCGGCAGATATGGGAAAATGCAGGAATTCGATAGTAAATACAGCAATTTCATAAAAATAGAGACGGAAAGACATTATGTTGGCTACTAAACCTTACTTAACTCAAGCGGACGTGCAGGCCATTTTGAATGCAGCAGATCAGCATGCTGCCGCAAATCATTGGGCGGTGACGATTGCGGTTTGCGATGACGGAGGTCATGTTCTTGGCTTGATTCGTCGCGATGGTTGCGCCCCGGTTTCTGCTTATATCGCACAAGAGAAAGCGCGGACCGCAGCAATGGGAAAACGCGAGAGTCGTGTGTATGAAGAAATTATTAATAATGGTCGTATTTCATTTTTATCGGCTCCACACCTTTCCGGAATGCTGGAGGGTGGGGTCAATATCGAGGTAAACGGGTTTACCATCGGCGCAGTCGGCGTTTCCGGCGTTAAATCGACCGAGGATGCCGCCATTGCAAAGGCTGGCATTGCGGCCATTCTGTAAGTTACCTTGACAAATACCGTTCCTGAAATCAATCCCTCCACGGAGTCCCATGACTCCGCAATCCTTCCAGCAGTAATGACTTTTGCTGATTTTGGCTTAGATCCGCTGATTCAAAAGGCGGTAGCCGAGCAGGGGTATAACACTCCCACCCCTATTCAGGCGCAAGCTATTCCTCATGTATTAACGGGGCGCGATTTAATGGGTGCCGCGCAAACCGGTACCGGCAAAACCGCAGCTTTTGTCTTGCCGATTCTTCAAAAGATTTTGCGCCACGCTAGTAGTAGCGCTTCACCCGCCCGCCATCCTATCCGCGCTTTGGTGTTGACGCCCACACGTGAGTTAGCGGTTCAGGTTGCGGAAAATGCGGCCAGCTATTCTAAGCATACGGATTTACGTACGGCAGTGGTATATGGTGGTGTGGATATGAAGGAGCAGGTTGGCTTGCTGCGTAATGGTGTTGAGATTTTGATTGCTACGCCAGGTCGCTTACTTGATCATATTGGTTCGAAAGTGGCCAATTTGTCCCAGGTTGAGATACTAGTCTTAGATGAAGCTGATCGCATGTTGGATATGGGTTTCTTGCCAGATCTTCAGCGCATTATTGACTTAATTCCAGCGCAACGCCAAACCCTATTGTTTTCGGCAACCTTTTCGCCAGAAATTAAGAAGCTAGCCCAAAGCTATCTACGCACTCCTGTTACGGTTGAGGTAGCGCGCCAGAATGCCGCCGCTGATACGGTCAAACAAGTGGTGCATATGGTTTCTTCAGCAGATAAACAACGAGCGATTGTCAAAGTCTTAGAAGCGCGCACTCGCCAAGGTTTATCGCGCCAGTGCATTATTTTTACGAATAGTCGACTGGGGTGTGCCCGACTGGCGCGCGCTTTAGAGCGAGATGGTATTAAAGCAGGCGCAATCCATGGCGATAAAAGCCAAGGTGAGAGGACATTAACTTTGGATGCCTTTAAATCGGGCGCCATTGAAGTATTGGTTGCAACTGATGTGGCTGCACGAGGTTTGGATATTCCGTCGATGCCCTGCGTGATTAATCATGAGCTACCCTTTAATGCCGAAGATTTTATTCATCGCATCGGTAGAACTGGCCGAGCGGGTAGCAAAGGTGATGCTATTGCATTGGTTGATGACAGTGAGAAGCGCTTGCTCGATGATATTGAGAAGCTCATGAAACGCAAGCTGGATGTCGCACCATTGCCAGATGTCAAAGTTTCTCCTGGGCAGGCAAGCGATCCATTTTTCTATATGCCTTATGAGGCTTCTACCAAACCACAGGCAGGTGACGCTACGGCATCTGCTGCAGTTGTGCCGGAGGTTAAAAAGGTCGGAATTGTTTCTGCCAAGCCAGCTGTGGGTGCTTTATTGGGTGGATTTAAGAAAAAGTAATGGTTTGCGTGGGCCATGCCTGCGTAGCTGCTAGCAACCACTCTCCGATGGTTGTTGCGGGACTGTCTGGAAGCCCTTGCAGTCCCAAATGGATCGCAGCCTGGCGTAACGCAGCCAGCGCATGATTGACATTTTCTGTATTGATTTGGCTCGCTAGCGTTTGCTTGCTGAGCTTCTCGCCATACTCATCGAGTACCAGTGGTAAGTGTCGATATTGGGGGCTGCTATACCCCAGCTGAGTTTGTAGATAAATTTGCCGAGCAGTATTGCTGAGGAGATCCTGTCCACGCACGATGTGGGTGATGCCTTGAGCAGCATCATCAACCACGACGGCCAATTGATAGGTAAAAAAGCCATCACTGCGTTTTAAAATAAAGTCGCCAACATCGCGTGAAAGAGATTGATATTGCACCCCTAATGCTTGGTCATTAAACTCAATCTGAAGGTCATTTGGCAATGCCAAACGCCAGGCTGAGGTTGAGTAGTCGGATGACAATAGCCGATAGCTTGGGATGATGCTGGGCCGACAGGTGCCAGGGTAGACAATTTCTTGATGTCGTGCAGGCGCTCTTCCTAGGGCTAACAGGGCGTTTGCGATGGCTAATCTGGAGCAGGTACAGGGGTATATGGCTTGGTGTTGATTGAGGGCCTCTAAAGCCTCCTGATAAAGCTTATGGCGCTGTGATTGCCATACCGGTTCTTCATCCCATTGCAGACCGCAAGCTAAGAGTTGGGCCAAAATGCGCTGATCAGCACCTTGAACAGAGCGGGGCTGATCAATATCCTCGATTCGGACCAGCCATTTACCTCCATGTTTTCGGGCATCCAGCCAGCTCCCAAGAGCTGCTACGAGCGACCCGGCGTGCAAAGGCCCTGTTGGAGAAGGGGCAAATCGCCCGCGGTAGCCTTGGGCTGGGGATAAGCGGTTTTGAATTCTGGACACAGCTAAAATCATCTCATGGCTTCACCCCGTTTTGTACATCTTCGCCTTCATTCCGAGTTTTCAATTACGGATGGAGTGGTGCGCATTGATGATGCGGTCGCTGCTGCTAAAAACGACGGCATGGGGGCTTTAGCCCTGACTGACTTGAGTAATTTATTTGGTCTAGTGCGATTTTATACGGCTGCGCGTGCTGAGGGGGTTAAGCCCATTGCAGGCGCAGATGTTTGGGTAAGCAATCCAACTGACCCAGATCAGCCTTCTCGCTTGCTGCTCTTGGTTCAGAATCACTCGGGGTATTTAAATCTTTGCCAATTATTGAGTAGAGCATCTTTAGATAATCAATCTCGGGGTCGCGCTGAGATTAATCCGCAGTGGTTTGCTGAGCCCGCTGCAAAAGCAGAAGATAGGGAAGCCAAGAGAACCTTGGCGTATGGCTTGATTGCCCTATCGGGCGCTCGCCAAGGGGATGTTGGAATTGCCCTCCTGGCAGGCCAAGAGGACCAAGCCAAAGAGTTTGCTAAGCGCTGGGAGGCCCTCTTTCCCAATGCTTATTTTATTGAAGTGCAGCGCGGTGGACATCCTCAAGATGAAAAGCAGGTCCAGTTAGCCTGTCATTTGGCAGGTGACTTAAATTTACCGGTGGTGGCTACTCATCCAGTGCAATTTATGCAGCGGAGTGATTTCACGGCTCATGAAGCGCGCGTGTGTATTGCTGAAGGCGAATTGCTGGGCAACCCTCGCCGACAAAAGAAATTTAATGAGGAGCAATACTTTTTATCTCAAGAAGAGATGGAAAAGCGTTTTGCTGATCTCCCTATGGCGCTGGCTAATTCTGTGGAAATTGCCAAGTGTTGTAATTTATCGTTGACCCTGGGGCAACCTCGTTTGCCTGACTTTCCAACCCCTCCAGGTATTACGCTGGATGATTATTTATTGCAGCAGTCGGAAATAGGATTAAAGCGTCATCTAGAGCGAAATTTTCCGGATCCAGAAGAGCGCTCACGCGAGGAAGCTCGTTATCACGAGCGTTTGATCTTTGAGGTTAAGACCATCTCTCAAATGGGATTTCCGGGCTACTTTTTGATTGTGGCGGACTTTATTAATTGGGCGAAAAACAATGGCGTCCCAGTGGGTCCAGGGCGCGGGTCTGGTGCGGGTTCTTTGGTGGCGTATTCGCTGGGGATTACCGATTTGGATCCGCTACGTTACAACCTGCTGTTTGAGCGCTTCCTGAATCCTGAGCGGGTATCGATGCCTGACTTTGATATTGACTTTTGTCAGCATGGGCGCGATCGCGTGATTCAGTACGTTAAAGATAAATATGGCAAAGATGCGGTAAGTCAAATTGCTACCTTTGGCACGATGGCGGCAAGGGCGGCAATTCGTGATGTTGGCCGCGTATTAGAGCAGGGCTACAACTTTGTTGATGGTATTGCGAAGCTAGTTCCTAATAAGCCTGGTCAATATATGACCATTGAGATGGCTAAGAAGGAAGAAAAGCAATTAGCTGAGCGCGAAAAAAATGAGGATGAGGTGCGCCAATTACTGTCTTTGGCGCAACAGTTGGAGGGCATGACCCGCAATGTGGGAATGCATGCTGGGGGCGTGTTGATCGCCCCGGGCAAATTAACCGACTTTTGCCCCCTCTATACCCAAGAGTCAAAAGATCAAGACAGTAGTTCGGTGATTAGCCAGTTTGATAAAGATGACGTAGAAGCTATTGGGTTGGTGAAGTTTGACTTTTTGGGTCTCACTACTCTAACTATTTTGGCTGCTGCTGAGCGTTGGATTAAAGCCCTTCATGCTGATCGAAAAGATTGGAATATTGGCGAGATTCCGCTAGATGATGAGGGTGCGTTTGAGGTACTTAAAAAAGCGAATACCGTCGCTGTTTTCCAGCTAGAAAGTCGCGGCATGCAAGGCATGCTACGGGAGGCTAAGCCAGACCGCTTTGAAGACATTATTGCCCTAGTTGCTTTATATCGTCCCGGCCCAATGGATTTGATTCCGGACTTTATTGAGCGCAAGCACGGTCGACAAAAGGTGGAGTATCCAGACCCACGGATTGAGCCTGTTTTGAAGGAAACCTACGGCATCATGGTTTACCAAGAGCAGGTCATGCAAATGGCGCAGATGATTGGAGGCTACTCGCTGGGTGGTGCCGATATGCTGCGGCGTGCTATGGGCAAGAAAAAGCCGGAAGAAATGGCTCAGCATCGCAAGATTTTTAGTGATGGCGCTAAAGAGGGCGGTATTACCGAAAGCAAGGCCAATGAAATTTATGATTTGATGGAGCGATTTGCGGGCTATGGTTTTAATAAATCACATGCTGCCGCCTACGCTTTATTGGCTTACCAAACGGCATGGCTTAAGGCATATTACCCCGCTGAATTCATGGCGGCCAACTTATCGTTAGCAATGGATGACACCGATAAGGTGAAGATCTTGTATGACGATTGCTTAATGAATCAAATTCGGGTGTTTTCACCAGACATTAACACTGGTGTCTATGAATTCACCCCGCTGCGTGCGCCCGATGCCGCGCCGGACAGCCCATTGAGCCACATTCGCTACGGTTTGGGTGCGGTGCGGGGCACAGGTGAGGCGGCCATTGAGTCCATCGTGAAAGCCAGAGAGGCGGGTGGCCCCTTTCAGGATTTGTTTGATTTCTGCGCGCGTGTTGATCGGCGTCAGGTGAATCGTCGCGCTATTGAGGCATTGATGCGAGCGGGCGCGTTTGACAGTCTGTATCGAGACTCCATTCCAGCGGGTGGCAATTTGTATGACATTCGCTCGACATTGCTAGCTTCCTTGGCTAGAGCTATTGAGGCAGCAGAACAAGCTGAGGCATCGATTCACCAAGTCAGCCTTTTTGAGGCGGCTGGCGAGGCTGATCGCCATTTGCCCGAGTTAGTACGCGAGCCAGTTTGGTCTGAGAAAAAGCGCCTGCAAGAAGAGAAAACCGCTCTTGGCCTTTGCTTAACTGGACATATGTTTGATGCCTATCGAGAGGAGGTTGGCCACTTCATCCGTCAGCCGTTATCAAAAGTTACGGAAGGAAAAGACCAATTAATCGCGGGGATTATTACTTCAGCGCGAATGTTGACGGGTCAACGTGGGCGGATGATGATTGCCACCATAGATGATGGCACTGCAGCGCTCGAGGTAACGCTCTATAGTGAGGTGTATGAGCCAAATCGTTCGTGGTTAAAAGAGGATGAACTCTTAATTGCAAAAGTGAACGTTACTCCCGATAAGTTTTCAGGTGGCATGCGCATTGTTTCTGAAGCGGTTATGGATATTACTGGGGCGCGAATGCGTTTTGCCAGAAACCTGCATGTTTGCATTGATTCTGCTATGGATTTGAAAATGTTGCGCACGCAGATTAATCCGTATTTGATCGCCAATCGAGTGCGCGATCCAAAGCTAGCTCCCCAAGTGGCCAATGACGGGGTAAAGGGTCTAATGTTGACCGCTGCAGTAACGACGAGTGGCGGCGCAGCCTGCCTCATGCAATTTCCTGAGGATATGCGGGTATATCCAGATGACGCTTGCCTACATGGATTGAATCAATTGTTGAGTTCGAAGCAGGCAGCGATACGCACCACTGCTGTGGAAGTTCAGTACCACTAAGCTCGCATTGTTTTCTGAATTGCCTCAATAACTTGTGCGGGCTCTAGCAAGTCCAAGCATTTGCTATGGCTGTTAGGACGGTCTTCACAGCCTGCTTTGCGACAAGGAACGCATTCACCGGGGCCTTGCAAGATAGTCACATTACCGACAGTTTGTGTGCGCGCACGCAAGTGATAGGGTTGAGTTCCAATAAAGCCATTGGGCCAGGGTCCAAAATTAGTAGGGGGCGTGGCGCCAAATAAAGTAATGGTGGGGGTTGCGCAGGCTGCTGCTAGGTGTGTAATCGATGTATCGACTCCAACGTAAAGCACGGCATTGCGAATGAGCGAGCCAGCCTGAGGAATGGAGAGTCTTCCTTGGGTGTCAACCACATTAGCCTTCGCGGCCTCATCCAGCAGGGAAAGGATATCGCGGTTAAGCTCCAAGTCTTGTTTGGCAGGGGATGCGCTTAAGACCACCTGCCAGCCCTGGCTTGTTAACCAGGTGATGAGTTCTTGCCAATACTGCAATGGCCAGCGTTTATAAGCGGTGAGCGGTCCGGGATGTACCACTACATAAGGCCGATGCAGTTGGTCGGTAATGATGGAGTCAAGTCTTTCATCATTGGGAGGAATAACTGAAATTGGTTTGCTAAAAAGATCGCCAACATTTTTAAAAAAAGGTTCTAGTAGGCGTAGTTTTTCAGTAACAACGTGTTGCTTGAAGTAGTCGACCTCAACTGTATGTAAGCATATGGCCTTTTTCCAAGCATTCTGTTTTGCCGCTTTACTCTGCTTAGAATGATCCTGTGTTTCCATTCCTTGAGGGTGACCTCCAAGGACGCCAACTCTGCGGAAGGCTGCGAGCAAGCCATAGATATAAGCGCGATCACTTGGTTGGGTAACGATGGCCAAATCGTAACGTTGAAATAAGCGATTCAAGAGCGATAAGTACTCCCAAAATCTGGGTCGATCCGAGGTCTCAATGATTTCAGTGATATCGGGGTTGCCTTTGAGCATATCGAGCTTTCCTCGATACCCTAGAAAGTGGAATTCTGCAGTTGGCCACAACTCTCTAGCTTTAGAAATAAGCGGGGTGGTGACTAGCACATCGCCAATTTGACGAGTGGCTATGAACAGTACTTTTTTGGGTTTCAAGGAAAGGGGTTGACTCATCTCAATGACTCTCTC
>Ga0316220_1003346_pt1 | contig 13543 bp, 11 predicted proteins | sample TBH18005metaG_FD_203632 | JGI IMG/M metagenome (GOLD analysis project Ga0316220, IMG submission 203632) | Freshwater microbial communities from Trout Bog Lake, Wisconsin, USA - TBH18005 | ecosystem: Environmental > Aquatic > Freshwater > Lake > Hypolimnion/Profundal zone | place: USA: Wisconsin...
ATTTCTTTCCCTGTAATCCATAAGGCTGACAGCACAAGATAGTCTTCAGACATGTGTGGACGTTTTACTTTAACGGTTAGTGCCGATGAGATCGCTCGCCAGTTTCAGGCAAACACGCATAACGTGCCACAGCTCGAATTTAATTGGAATGTATCTCCTACAACACCCATCTACTTTGTAAAAAGTACGGATAAATCTGGAGAATCCAGAGAACTAGACATTGCTAAATGGGGGCTGATTCCTAGCTGGTCGAAGGATTCACTTCGTGCATCCAACGCAATCAATGCTCGCTCAGAATCAATTGCCGAGAAACCCTCATTCCGTGATGCATTCCGTCAGCGACGTTGCATCATTCCTGTAAGTGGTTATTACGAATGGGCGACAGAACTTGGGCCATATCCACCTAAGCAACCGTTCTATATTCATAATAAAAATGATTCGCTCTTAGCGATTGCTGGCTTATATGAATATTGGATTGATCCGCAGACTAAAAAAGAAGTAACTACTGCTGCGATCATCACTCGAGAGGCGACTGGCCCACTTGCGACTATCCATCACCGGATGCCGGTCTTTCTCACCCCCGATCGATGGGGCAAATGGATTGGGGGTGAACGAGTCCGAGAGAATGAGGTTGGGCAGTATCTGGGTTTACTTGATTCTCCGGATCTCACGACAGGTCTAGATTTCTATCCTGTTTCAACCGAAGTAAATAGCGCCTCCCATCATGGAGCAGACTTGATTGCGCCCATCGAATTAGGGCAGCCTGAGACCTTGTTTTAGTCTCCCGCACCACGGTTTTGAGGGCTTGGCGGATCGTGTCTGAGAAATACGGATTTCACCCTCTGCGATAAAATTTAGGTATTCGAAATTCTATTAAGAGGAAAAGACAATGAAGAAATTATCCCTAGCTCTATTGGTTGCAGCCGCGATGAGCATCTCTACTACAAGCGCGTTCGCAGCAACAGCCACGGCTACACCAAAACCACATATCACTGGCGCAGCAGGGGCGGCTGAGGGAACTGCGACACATGAGATGTCAGAATCTGCAGCTACACAAAATGCAGAAGCAGCGACCACCACAAAAGTGACTCATAAAACTGTTGCTAAGAAGGCTAAGAAGGCTAAGAAGAAGGCAAAGAAGAAGGCAAAGAAGAAGTAGTTCGCGAACCATTCCGAAAGCGCCGGGGCTAATCACCTCGGCGCTTTTATTTTGCCTGCGAATGTCCGAATTGTCATCATCTCAATCATGACAAAATCGGACAAATGCGGAAATCGGTTTCCAAGACACTTTTGCGCTCAAAAATATCGTTATAAGAACGTTATCGATTATTCTTGGCAATCGGTTGCCAAAAAAGGGTTCCACAAGTTAACCTTTCCATTGCTGGAAATATTCAGGCTAGCCAGCGGCCACCACGAATGAAGGAACATTCCTATGAATAGCAAAAGAAAACTAGGGGCGCTACTTTCAGCCCCACTAGCTTTAGTCTTTTCGCTAGTTGGTGTGAGTTCGAGCCATGCAGCTGCTCCTACCCTGACTATCGGTTCTATGACAGATATCAAGAGCTGGGATCCTTCCCAAGCCCACCTCGGCCACATGGTCCCTATGTACCAGGCCGCCTACGACACATTCTTCCTCCGCGATTCCAGCGGCAACATCCAGCCAGACTTGGTCAAGTCATGGCGCTGGGATGCTACTAACCTCAACCTACAGATGCAGCTCCAGTCAGGAGTGAAGTTCACTGACGGCGAGAGCTGGGATTCAGCTGCCGCTGTTGCCAACTTGGACAACAACCGCAAGGGCAACGGTCCAGATGCCGCTCAACTTTCTGCAATTACCAGTGAGACTATCGATGGACCACTAGCACTGACTGTCCACCTTCAAAGCGTGAACCCAGCACTCCTTACCTACCTGGCCGGTTCTTCAGGTTTTGTCGGAGCTCCAAAACTTCTTGGAACTCCAGCACTCGCCGCAGCTCCCGTTGGTACTGGAGCATATATTTACAACGCGGCAGCGTCTTCAAAGGGCTCAAAGTATGTTTTCACAGCCAACCCAAATTATTGGAACAAATCAGAGCAGAAGTTCTCTAGCGTCACTTTCTTGGTCTTGCTTGACATTACTGCTCGCTTGAACGCCTTGGTCTCAGGTCAAGTTGATGCAACTCTTCTTAGTGTCCAGACCGCACCAGCTGCAAAGGCAGCCGGTCTGACACTTCACGAAAACTTCACCGACGTCTCTAACATCCAGCTCTTCGACCGTGCAGGAGCAAAGATCAAGGCTCTTGGCGACGTTCGCGTCCGTCAAGCAATGAACTATGCGATTGACCGCGCAGCACTTCTTAAGGCTGATCAAAATGGAATCGGAGCAGCTACCGAGCAAATGTTCGGACCAAACTCTGGCGCGTACCTTGCAAGTCTAGATTCTGCTTATCCATACGATCCTGCAAAAGCCAAGGCGCTCTTGGCAGCAGCTGGTTATCCAAAGCTCACTATCCCAATGCCAGATATCTCCTTTAATGATCCAACACTTCAGGCGTTCTTGACACAGTATTACGCCGCAGTTGGTATCACTATTCAATGGGTCTCTGGTTCTCCAGCTAACTACGTTTCAGATCAGAAGTCTGGCAAGGATGCAGCATCATGGTTCCAGCTCTTCCAAGGATCTCCATGGGAAGAGATTCAACTTATTGCGGCTCCTAATGCCACATGGAATGTTTTTGGCAGCACCGATCCAAAGATCGCTCGATACATCACACAGATCCAAGATAACCCTAAGCAGATCAATACCTATGCGACACAGATCAACCAAGAGCTAGTAAGTCAGGCTTGGTATGTACCGCTCTTTAGACTCTCACAACAATTCTTCACAGGAAGTCACGTGACAGTCGTACCAGAGCCAGCACAGGCAGTTCCATCTCTCTTTAATTACTCACCAGTTGCTTAATTAAAGATATATAACAGAAGAGATTGGGGGAATAGATGTTACGTTTTCTAGCTAAACGGTTAGTTTCAGGTTTGAGTTTGCTCTTTGTAATCTCTACCGCGACTTACTTCTTGATCTATTCCTCCAGCTCTAATATTGCGATCAACATCTTGGGTGAAGGTGCAACCCCAGATCAGATCAAGCTTAAGGATGCGCAACTCGGCCTCAATCAGCCGTTGACAACGCGCTATCTACACTGGTTGCAACACGCGCTCACTGGCAACTTCGGAATCTCTTGGATTAACAACGATTCCGTTGTCAGTGAGATCGCGCGTCGACTTCCAGTCACGCTCACATTAGTTCTTATCGCAATTGCACTCGCGGCGTTGTTTGCCACAATTCTTGGAACTCTCGCTGCAGTTCGGGGCGGATGGATCGACAAGTGCGTGCAGATAGGCGGAGTCCTAGGCTTTGCAATTCCAGGATTTCTTTTGGCGATTCTCCTGATCGAATTTCTCGCAATCAAACACCACATATTTCCAGCCACGGGTTGGGTGAAATTCGGCGATAGCCCATACAACTGGCTTCGCTCTATTACTCTCCCTATTGTGTCGCTGGTGCTAGCAACTGTTACATCAGCCGCTCAGCAGATTCGCTCAGCAGTTAAGACTGTCTTAGAACGCGACTTCGTCCGCACGCTCACTAGTCGAGGTTTAAGTCGTCGAGAGATCATTTTGCGCCACGTTTTGCGGTCAGCAGCTCCTACCGGTCTCACAGTGCTCTCGCTGCAATTCATCGGAATGCTCGGCGGTACGGTGATCATCGAACACATTTTTGCGCTCCCAGGTATGGGTGACCTAGCGGTTAATGCAACGACCTCGAGCGATACACCGCTCATTATGGGAATCGTGGTCTTCACGGTGATCATCGTGATCATCGTCAATCTTGTTGTTGATCTACTCAATGGATGGCTCAATCCAAAGGTGCGTGTTCAATGAAACTTAAAGTAGCAATGCAGCGACTTCTCAAGAATCCACTGGGTCTCTTTTCAGTAATTGTGATTGGTTTTGTTATCTTCCTTGCGATCTTTGGAAATCTGCTTTCACGTTATAACGCCAATACCCCTGATATTCTCCATATTTCACAAGGCATAAGCGCTAAGCATTGGCTTGGCACCGATAGCGTCGGCCGCGACGTTTACTCACGACTTATTGTGGGAACACGTACGACCATGATCGCCGCGCTCTTAGTTTCTCTTACTGCAATTGTGATTGGAGTGCCTTCCGGACTTCTTGCTGGGTATTACGGAAAGAAGATTGATGCGGTTGGCTCTTGGATTGCAAATATGTTGATGTCCTTACCAGCGATGATCGTCTTGCTATCAGTACGTGCAACCTTGGGATCTTCGATCTACATGTCGATGTTGGTCTTTGGCATCATTATCGCGCCAGGGTTCTTCCGACTCACCCGCACCGCTGTCATGGGCGTACGCAACGAGCTCTATGTTGATGCTGCTCGGGTTAGCGGATTGAGCGACACCCGTATTATTGTCCGCCATATTCTCAGTGTTGTCCGTGCGCCACTCATAATCCAGATCGCTATAGTCTCTGGAATTGCGATCTCGCTCCAATCAGGGCTCGAGTTCTTGGGTCTTGGCGATCCAAAGATGGTGAGCTGGGGCGTAATGCTTAATGATGGTTTTAGAAATATCTATATAGATCCAACTTTGATTATCTGGCCAGCTATAGCAATCGCTCTCACCATGGCTTCGTTGGTGCTCTTCGGAAACGCATTTAGAGATGCACTGGAAGATTCAAAGAAGATCTTCAGCAAAGCAAAGCCTGATGCACTTGTGGCGAAAACGCCTATTTTACAACACAGCGGTGAACACCTTCTAGAAGTAAGCAATCTTGCGATCGGCTACCCACAGGCCAATGGGGAATTGCGACAGGTTGTTCGCAATGTCTCATTCCATGTAGATCGCGGAGAGGTGCTCGGCATTGTTGGAGAATCTGGTTCTGGCAAGACACAAACCGCCTTCTCTATTCTTGGTTTACTGCCAAGCAACGCGCAAATAGTTTCGGGTCGTATTACTTTTAGTGGCGAATCCCTAGTCTCACCTGAGACCGGAAAAATTTCTGATTCAGCGATGCATAGCTTGCGCGGCAAGAAGATTGCCTATATTCCGCAAGAGCCAATGAGCAACCTAGATCCAAACTTTACAATCGGGCATCAACTTGTTCGCCCAATGATGAAGGTGCTTGGCCTTTCAAAGAGCGGTGCCAAAGCTAAAGCGCTCTCACTGATGCAGACCGTGGGCATTAATAATCCAGAGCGAGTATTCGCAAGTTATCCGCATGAAATTAGTGGCGGAATGGCACAACGTATTTTGATTGCTGGTGCAGTTTCCTGCGAACCTGATCTCCTTATTGCAGACGAGCCAACAACTGCGCTGGATGTAACGATTCAAGCAGAAGTCCTCGATCTACTACGTAATCTGCAATCAGAATTGAAAATGGGAATTTTGCTGGTGACGCACAACTTTGGTGTAGTCGCAGATCTCTGTGATCGCGTTCTTGTCATGCAAAACGGCGAGATGGTTGAGTCCGGAAATGTGCGCGAAATTCTTAAATCCCCGGCTCAGGGCTATACCCAAGAGCTTCTTAATTCAATGCTGGTTGATAGAACTCCGCTGGAGTACCTCACGCAAGCGAAGGGAGCATAAAGTGAGCACCGAACCTCTGCTCTCGGTCGATAATTTAGTCGTCCAATATCCCGCAAAGAGCTCAAGAAAGCCTGGATTTAAGGCGCTTCGTGGTGTTTCAATCGAGCTTGAGGCTCATAAAACCCTGGGTCTCGTTGGTGAATCTGGCTCAGGAAAGACAACTCTTGGACGTGCACTACTTGGACTCGCCCCGATTACCTCTGGCAGCGTCAAATTTGCAGGTCGCAATATTGCAACAACTACTCGACAAGATCGTGTTTCTCTTAGTCGCGATCTACAGGTCGTCTTTCAAGATCCTTATACCTCACTCAATCCAGCCATGGAGATTGGCGATATTTTGGCCGAGCCGATGCTGGTCCAAGGTGAGAGTTCTCAGAGAGCGCGGGCACGAATTGCCGAACTGCTTGATCAGGTTGGTCTACCAAGCGACTCCATTAATCGCCTGCCTCGTGAATTCTCTGGTGGTCAACGTCAGCGAGTAGCTATTGCTCGTGCGCTAGCGCTCTCACCCAAGTTAATTGTGTGTGACGAGCCAGTTTCAGCGCTGGATCTTACCACTCAAGCAAAAATTCTTGACCTCTTCCTTAGCATCCAAAAAGAGACTGGCGTCTCTTATCTCTTCATATCTCACGATCTCGATGTTGTTCACCATATGAGTCACAACATTGCGGTGATGTATAAGGGCGAGATAGTGGAGCAAGGTCCGGCTGATAAAGTTGCCGTCGACCCAGAACACCCTTACACCCAAAAATTGTTGCTCTCATCGCCTGTGCCCGATCCAGATAAGCAGCAGGTTCGCAGGATGGAACGTCTTGCAATGAGTTCTTTCGGCAGCAGTCGTCTAGGTGAAAAGCCGGAATGAGATGACAAAGATGACTGAGAAAAACCAGCGCCCAGTAGTCACTATTTACGAGGTGGCACAGGTTGCAGGAGTAAATCCTTCAACAGTCTCTCGCGCACTCAATAATCCTGGCCGGATAAGCGAAAAGACTGAAGAGCGCATTCGGGAAGTCGCTAAACGACTTAACTATCAAGTTAATCCTTTCGCACGTGCTCTTCCTACTGGCAAGACCAAAATGATTGGTCTCATGGTTGCCGATATAACCAACCCGGTTTACTTCGGTGCAGTCCGTGGTGCAGAAGCTGAAGCGCTCAAGCATGGTTACACATTAGTTATTGCAGAATCCCAAGAGTCGATCGGATTCGAAGAGCAAGCCCTTACTCGAATTGAATCTGCCGTTGACGGTATCATCATGGTGACGAGTCGTCTCTCGGATGAAGATATTCGCAAGCTCAACAGTCGCAAGCCATTAGTTCTGATGAATCGTCATTGCGAAGGTGTCCGTGACATCGTTCCAAATATCGAACCAGGTATTGCGCATTTGCTCAATCATCTACAAGCACTTGGCCATACCCATGTTGCTTATGTCAGTGGACCATCGAACTCCTGGATGAATGCAGAGCGTTGGCGCATTCTGCTCCAGCATTCACTTGCAAAGAAAATTAAGATCGTAGAGATTCAATCCGATGCACCTTCGCAACAAGGAGGAAAAGGTGCGGTGGATCGAATTATCGCCTAGGGTGTGAGTGCCGTTATTGCCTATAACGACATCATGGCTATTGGAATTTTGCAGGAACTGAAGTCGCGCGGCGTATCGGTTCCCGGAGATGTAAGCGTCTCTGGCTTCGACAACATTTTTGGCTCAGATTTCACCACTCCATCGCTGACCACGATCGAAGCGCCTCTGGAGTTGATCGGCAAGTGTGCGATCAATACCTTGCTTGGGATCGATTCTGAAGATCAGATTTCTCATCTCGAATCACAACTCATTGTCCGACAATCAACCGGTAAGGCTAAATCGTGAGCTATTTAGAAGATGCGCTGTTTCCAAGCGAAGCTCATGTGCGAGATATTGCTAAGCAGCTCTACAACCTGACCCGAGGCTTACCGATTATTTCGCCTCATGGACACGTCGATCTCTCACTCCTGATCGACAACAAGCCCTTTGCAAATGCTTCAGAACTCTTCATATTTTTTGATCATTATGTGACTCGCGCGCTTCATAGCGCCGGCGTGCCCCTAGTGAACGTACGCCAAGGAGCAGATCCACGTAGTGCGTGGTCTATCTTTGCCTCGCATTGGAATATCTTTGCCGGGACAGCGAGTGGTTACTGGCTCAAAAACGAGTTCGCCACACTTTTCAATATTCACGACGATCTAACGATCGAGAACGCTGACAATATTTATGATGCTATCAACGCGAGCTTGAACCGCCCAGAATTCCTTCCACGCGCACTGTTCTCACGTTTCACCATAGCTTTCCTGGCCACTACCGATGATCCAACAGATGATGTTTCTGCGCATAGGAAAATTAGCCAAGAGCTCAGCTCTCGAATAGTTCCTACATATCGTCCAGACAAGTACATTCAAGTACATACCCCAGCTTTCGTTACCAACGTACAAAAATTGATCTCAACTGCAGGGCTCATCGAACTCACCTTTGCAAACTTTATGAAAGCGTTTGAGATCACCCGAGCACAATTTATTGCTGCTGGAGCGATCTCTATCGATATTGGAGTTGAAGATCCATACACCTGCGAATTATCAGATGCCGAGGCAGGCAGAATTTTTGATGCAGTAGTTTCCGGTACCAGTACAAAAGCTGAGATGAGAGATCTCGCCGGCAATCTGCTCTACCGATTGATCGGGATGAGCTGCGATGATGGTTTAGTTGTTACTTTGCATGCTGGCGTGATCCGCAATCATCATCAGCAAACCTTTGAAAAACTGGGTCCAGATCATGGTTCAGACTTGCCGCTTCAGGTTGAGTTTGTCCGTAATTTAAAGCCGGTTCTCAATGCTTATGGCACCGACCCTAATCTTCAATTGATTCTGTTCTGCGTAGATGAGGCAGCCTTGTCGCGCGACGTTGCGCCTCTTGCTGGCTTCTATCCCGCTGTTTACGTAGGTGCGCCATGGTGGTTTATTGACGCGCCATACTCCTTGCAGCGCTTTCGCGAGAGCACAGTCGAGACAATTGGTTTCTATAAAGGCAGCGGATTTATTGATGACACCAGGGCCTTTCTTTCGATTCCAGCGCGCCACGATATGGCTCGCCGTGTGGATGCTGGCGTTCTTGCTCGTTTGGTCGATCAAAATCGCATCTCATTTGAGCAGGCTCGCACAATTGCCGTTGATCTCGTGACAAAGATTCCTTCCAAGGCATTTAAGTTATGAAACTTTCGCGCGACGCTGCAGGTTTAACGCAACTACCTGTACGAATTGTCCATCTTGGCGTTGGAGCTTTTGCGCGTGCCCATTCAATCTGGTTTACACAATCTGTTGATCAGCAGCGAGAATGGGGGGTCGCTGCATTTACCGGTCGCTCGCCTCGCGTTGCCGAACAACTCACTGCTCAAGATTCGTTGTATACATTGATTACTCGCGGACCTCATGATGACTCTTTCGAACTTATTTCACAGATCGCCAAGAGCCATGACATCAACGAGATCGATGCGCTGGACAGTTATCTCACTGATCCCAATGTCCATATTGTGACTCTCACTATCACCGAGGCTGGTTACACGATCGATCACGATGGAATTCTGACTCGCTTGAGTGCTGCTCTGGCTAAACGAGCCGATGCACATTCCGGTCCACTGACAATAATCTCGTGTGACAACATCACCAATAATGGTGAGCGCACTCGCGCACTTTTGCTTGCTGCGGCTGCATCAGAGAACCATAGGAAGTATTTAGAAGAGCAGGTTGGCTTTATCTCCACTAGCGTCGATCGCATTACCCCCAAGTCCACACCTGCAGATATCGAAACGGTTCGCATAAAAACTGGGTGGGAAGATTGCACCCCCGTTGTGACAGAACCCTTCTCAAACTGGGTTTTAGCAGGAAAATTTGCTACTCCGAGACCCGCCTGGGAAGCCGCTGGCGCACAATTTGTCGACGAAATCACTCTCTATGAAAATCGCAAATTGTGGCTCCTCAATGGGTCACATAGCTATCTGGCTTATCGCGGTCTTAATGCGGGTTATACGACTGTGGCACAGGCAATTGTTGATCCAGCAATACGTGCAGAGGTGGATGACCTCTGGGATATCGCCGCGCACTCACTCGGACTAGACGTAAACGCCTATCGCAACGATGTTATTGAGCGATATGAAAATTCAAGAATTGAGCATCAGCTCTCTCAAATTGCCATTGATGGCTCACTTAAGCTTGCGATGCGAACGAGCACAGTGATTCTTGATCATCTCAAGCGAGGCCTTCTGCCAACGACGTACGTGCGTCTCTTCGCAGAGTGGATCACGTACGTGCAATCGCATGAATTTATCGACGCTAATTCCCAGCAGATCGAAAATGCCCAAACTACCGAAGATTTTCTCGCGATAGTGAGCCCTGATTTCATCCAGTACCCGATCTTTATACAAGCAATCTCCGAATCAATCGAGCATGCCTACGCAAAGGGAAGTAACTAATATGTTGAAGCCACAAGTAAGCGAATCAAGAAATTTACTTTCTCTAGATGGGCTTTGGGATTTTGCAGTCGACTATTCGGAGACATCTTTTAGCGAAGGTTGGTGGAAGAGTTCACTGAAGAACCCACTTACAGCTTCGGTTCCTGCAAGTTATAACGACCTTTTTACCGATATAAAAATCCGCGAGCATGTTGGTTGGGTCTGGTATCAGCGCAACCTCATCATCCCCAAGTCGTGGAGTGAGGAGAGGGTCTACATCCGTATCGACAGTGCAACTCATGAGGGTGTTTTGTACGTGAATGATACGGAAGTAGCCCGCCATGTCGGTGGGTATATGCCCTTTGAAGCCGACATCACTGAATTCGCAAAGCCTGGCAGTACTTTGCGTATCTCTATCGGTGTCAATAATGAGCTGACCAACGTGACGATCCCGCCAGGAGAGATCAAGACTCTTCCAAATGGAAAGAAAGTGCAGATTTATCAGCACGATTTCTACAACTATGGAGGTTTGGCTCGTTCTGTTTGGGTGTATACACAGCCAAAAGCACACCTAGAAGACATCACGGTCGTTACCGATATTAAGGGAACCACTGGTGTTATTTCCTATGATGCTGTAGTCAGCTCGGGAAATGTGAGCGTAAATGTCATAGACCGCGACGGAGTTATGGTTGGAAGTGCGACTGGCGCAAAAGGCAGCATTGAAATTGCTAATGCAAAACTCTGGAATCCAGGTGCTGCATATCTCTACACCTTAGAGATCCATACCCAAGATGGAGCTAGCGAAGATATCTATCGCTTAAAGACTGGTATTAGAACCATTAAGGTACGTGGCCAAGAATTTTTGATTAACGACAAGCCATTTTATTTCACTGGATTTGGAATGCATGAAGACCACGTTGTTAAAGGCAAAGGTCACGACAACGCATTTATGGTCAACGATTTTGAACTTCTTAAATGGATCGGTGCGAACTCATTTAGAACATCGCACTATCCATATGCAGAAGAGATTCTTGATTTTGCAGATGAGCAAGGAATTGTCGTCATTGATGAGACAGCAGCTGTCGGTTTGAACCTGGCCTTGATGGGTGGAGTATTTGGGGGAGTTGTTAAACCTACCTTCTCTCCAGAAACACTTAATGATCAGACCCAGGCTGCGCTCATGCAAGCACTGCGCGAATTGATCAATCGTGATAAAAATCACCCATCTGTTGTTATGTGGTCGATTACCAATGAGGCAGAAACCTCTACGCAAGAATCGGCTGATTTTTTTGCACCAGCGTTTGAACTGACACACGAATTAGATCCAACCCGACCAAATACCTATATCAACGTGATGTTCGTAAAGGTCGATCAATGCAAGGTTGCGCCGCTTGCCGATGTTATCTGCCTAAATCGCTACTGGGGCTGGTATGTCGACCACTTCGATTTAGAAGCCGCAGAGGCCCACTTCGACGCCGAGCTCACGGAGTGGGAAAAAGCCTACAAAGTTCCGCTCGTCATCACCGAGTATGGCGCTGATACCTACCCAGGTGCACACTCAATTCACGGCCTTCCTTGGTCTGAGGAATATCAGCAGGCTTATATCGAGATGAACCATCGTGTATTTGACCGTCACCCAGCCGTTGTTGGCGAGCAAATTTGGAACTTCGCTGACTTCCAGACAAAGCCAGGCATCTTCCGTGTTCTTGGCAACAAGAAGGGTGTTTTCACACGCGATCGTCAACCAAAGTCTGTGGCTCATCCAATCCGTGCACGCTGGAGCAGTCTTAATAATTCCAAACCATCTAAGAAGTAATCACCTGAAGAAGAGAGGTTCGCACCATGAAGATTGAAAAGGCGGAAGTATTTGTCCACTCACCTGGCCGAAACTTTGTCACTTTACGTATAACTACCGATGATGGACTAGTCGGCTACGGAGATGCCACGGTAAATGGTCGCGAGCTTTCTGTTGCTTCTTATTTGCGTGATCACCTGGTCCCAACAATTATCGGTCGCGATGCGCACAATATTGAAGATACATGGCAGTACTTGTATCGCGGATCGTATTGGCGCCGTGGCCCAATCACGATGACTGCAATTGCCGCAATCGATATGGCGCTCTGGGATATCAAAGCGAAAGCTGCAAACATGCCGCTTTACCAACTTCTCGGTGGAGCTTCTCGTGAAGGTTGTCTTGCATACGGTCACGCATCGGGTCGAGAGATCAAAGAGATCTTCGAGAGCATTCATGCTCACCAAGAAAAGGGTTACAAAGCTATCCGTGTTCAGACTGCAATCCCTGGCCTAAATTCCGTTTACGGAGTCGCCGCTTCTGCCAACGCAAGTGCCGGTAAGGGTGGTTCATCGGTTCGTTATGACTACGAGCCAGCTCGTCGCAGTAGCCGTCCGGTAGAGGAAGAGTGGGATACGCGCGCGTATCTCAATCACATGCCTAAAGTATTTGAGGCAGTTCGCAATGAGTTCGGTCCAGATTTGCCACTTCTTCATGATGGTCACCATCGTCTGACTCCGATTCAGGCAGCACGCTTGGGTAAATCACTCGAGCCGTATGATCTTTTCTGGCTTGAGGACCTCACGCCAGCAGAAAATACAGATGCATTCCGTTTGATTCGCCAGCACACCACCACACCACTGGCGGTCGGTGAAATCTTCAATACGATCTATGACTATAAGGATCTCTTTGAAGAGCAGTTGATCGACTATGTTCGAAGCCCTGTAAGCCATGGTGGCGGCATCACACCACTCAAGAAGATTTTTGATTACGCAGCCGTTTATCAGATCAAATCTGGTGTTCATGGTCCTACAGATGTTTCGCCAATCGGTCATGCTGCTTCGCTGCATCTGGGAATGGCCATCCATAACTACGGCATCTCGGAATACATGCAACATAGCCCAGAGACCAATGATGTCTTCAAGCCCGAGTACTCATTTAGCGACGGATTGATCCGCCCTAGCCAGAGCCCAGGTTTGGGTGTCACATACGATGACAAGTTGGCTTCCCAGTATGAATACGAACCTGCCTACCTTCCAGTCAATCGCTTGAAGGTTGATGGAACTATGCATGACTGGTGATACAAAAGCTCTACACCTAGTAGTGATGGGAGTTTCTGGTAGCGGCAAGAGTGTTATTGGTTTGGCTTTAGCAAATGCGCTGGGTGCAGATTTCATTGATGCGGATGATCTGCACCCAGAGAGCAGTCGCTCGAAGATGGCTTCAGGAACTCCACTTACCGATGAGGATCGTTGGCCTTGGCTTGAAAAAGTTGGAGACCAGTTCAGTAAAGACCAATCGCTAGTCATCGCATGCTCTGCGCTAAAGAAAATTTACCGAGACAGAATCAGAGATCATGCTCCGGATGCACGGTTTGTCTTGCTTGAGGTCCCCGAATTACAACTCAAAACCC
>Ga0316220_1003361_pt1 | contig 13508 bp, 8 predicted proteins | sample TBH18005metaG_FD_203632 | JGI IMG/M metagenome (GOLD analysis project Ga0316220, IMG submission 203632) | Freshwater microbial communities from Trout Bog Lake, Wisconsin, USA - TBH18005 | ecosystem: Environmental > Aquatic > Freshwater > Lake > Hypolimnion/Profundal zone | place: USA: Wisconsin...
CGCAGCAGGGCCCGGGCCTGGGCCTTATAAGGAATGGTGAGGGACGGGCCGGGGCGGACCACCGCTTCGCCATCGGTCTCGATCAGGGCGGCGTCGATGCCGTCCAGCGAGGTGCCGCTCATCAGGCCGATGACTTTCTGGATTTCGCCCATTTGTGCTATGCCGCAGCCCTTGTCGAAGCAGAGTCCATAGTATGCCCGCCGCGCCCCAGTTCCAGTCCGAATTTCTTCGCACCTTCGCAGGCAGAGGGGCCTATTACGATTGCTCGGGGCCGGAGGAACTGGACCAGCTTTTCGCCAAGGAGCGCGTCACCGCTTACATCGGCTTCGACTGCACCGCCGACAGTCTGCATGTCGGCAGCCTGGTGCAGCTGATGACCCTGCGCCGGCTGCAGCAGGCCGGGCACAAGCCCATCCTGCTGATGGGCGGCGGCACCACCAAGGCGGGCGATCCTTCCGGCAAGGATGAGACCCGCCTGCTGCTGACGGACGAGCAGATCGAAGCCAACAAGCAGTCGATCCTGTCGGGCATTCGGCACCTGCTGCAGTTCGGCGACGGGCCAGCCGACGCCATTCTGGTGGACAATGCCGAATGGCTGGACAAGCTGGATTACATTCCCTTCCTGCGCGATGTCGGACGGCATTTCTCGGTCAACCGCATGCTGACCATGGAGTCGGTGAAGCTGCGGCTGGAGCGCGAACAGCCGCTCTCCTTCCTGGAATTCAACTACTCCATCATGCAGGCCTATGACTTTGTCGAACTGCACAAGCGCTATGGCTGCCGCCTGCAATCGTCCGGCTCCGACCAGTGGGGCAATGTCGTGTCCGGCATCGATCTGGGCCACCGCCTGGCCAATGTGCAGCTCTATGGCCTGACCACGCCGCTGATCACCACCGCCTCGGGCGCCAAGATGGGCAAGACCGCGGCGGGCGCGGTGTGGCTCAACGCGGCCCGCGTTTCGCCCTATGATTACTGGCAGTTCTGGCGCAACACCGAAGACCGCGATGTCGGCCGCTTCCTGCGCCTCTTCACCGACCTGCCGCTGGACGAGATCGCGCGGCTGGAAGCGCTGCAAGGCGCCGAGCTGAACGAGGCCAAGAAGATCCTGGCCACCGCCGCCACCGCCATCCTGCATGGCAAGGCCCATGCGGATCAGGCGGCAGACACCGCGCGGCGGGCGTTTGAAGAAGGCGCCGCATCCGCCGATCTGCCGACCGTAAATATGGTTTGGGATGGCGGCCAGAATTGGACCGAACGGTCAGCAGATGCACTTGTGAAGGAAGCAGGCCTTGCAACATCTCTTTCGGATGCGCGAAGGAAAATCGCCGAGGGGGCCGTCAAAATAAATGATGCCCTAATCAGCGACGCTTCCCAGAAGTTCTCAAAATCTATGATTGATGGGGAGCTGGGAGCATTTAAGGTTCAATACGGGCGGAAGAAGATTATTTTGGTAAAGCCCACATAGGAGCCGCGCGCCCTTCCCTCACGTTCCGGGCGTTCTCAAAATTGTCGAGCGGCAAGAAGAAGCACGTGCTGGTAAAGACCGCCTAGTTCGGCTTCGGCGCCGAATCCTGCCCGTTCGCGGGTGGTGGCGTGACCGGTGGCGTGGCCGCCATGTTCGTCGGCGCGTTCGAGGCCTTGGGGATCGTTCCCTCCCAGATGCGGCGCAGGATGCCCGGCGTCAGCATCGACAGCGGGTTGATCGAGATGTCCGCATGGTCTGTCGGCCCGGTCATCGCATAGGTGACGCCGAAAATGCCCTCGCCCTTCTTCGACGCCAGCAGGTCGCCCAGCAGCGGCACGTTGCTGACGATGGAATTGAGGCCATAGGCCGGAACCAGCGAACCCTTGATCGCCATCTGATTGCGCGGCCGGTCGATATAGCCTTCGGCGCTGCCGCCGACACCGCCGGCGAAGATCGCATCCTTGATCGAAATGACGTTGTTCTTCGACGAAAAGGGAAACTCGGCCTTATCCATGCTGATGCCCTGGTTCTGCAGCAGATCACCGACACCGGTGAAAGACACCGCCGAAAAGAGCCGCGTGAAAAAGGACTGGTTGACCATCTTGAAATGGGTGACGGTGAGCATGCCCTGGAAATCCGGCGTGTTGCCCCCCGCATCGGGATCGGTGGCACGGCCCGGCAGGGTGGCAGAGCCCTCCAGCGCGCCGCCGGTCAGGCCGGAGAAGGAGAACAGCGCCCGGGCCAGCAGGCCGGTGTCGCCGGCGGCGAAGCTGACCTTGCGGCCCTGGGGTGTACTTTCCAGCCCGGCGGTGATGGTGGCCTTGCCGATGCCGCCGCTCATGCTCAGCGCCGACGGCTTTTCGCCGATGCCGGAAAGATCGAGGTTGAAAGGCATCAGCGACTGGCCGTCGCACAAGACCAGCCGTTCCAGATGCGCGATGATGCGATAGCTGCCGTCGGGCTTCTCCTCCGGGCGCTCCGGCGCCTTGGGACCGCCCGGCGCTGCGTTGCACGAGGCGTCGCGGCCGATGCTGGAACCATCCAGCACCCGGCCATGCAGGTCATAGGTGTCGCCGCCCACGCCCTTGGTCAGGGTGAAGCCGAGATCGTTGAGGGCGCCGCGCCGCACATTGGCGAAATCCACCCGCGTCAGCACACCGTTCTTGTCGAAGCTGGCGGAGCCATTGGCCGACAGACCCGCACCGGTGATGCGGAAACTCTGGTCGGTGACATGGCCGTCCGGGGTGAAATTCACCACCACGCGGGCGCTGGCCGCCTCGCCGGGCGATTTTCCCAGATTGACGAAGGGAATGATGATGACGGCGGGCGCCAGATCGACGGTGGCGTCGGCCTGGATCAGGTCGCCGCGATGGGCGGTGATATTGGCCGTTACCGGCCAGGTGCCGGTAACAATTTTGCCGATGTCGATGTTCAGCAGATTGCGCACCGCCGGCGTCAGCAGGCCCTTGGCGGTGGCGCGGCTGGTAATGGCGTCGGCGGTCTTGAAGTCCTCGGTATAGTCGATGGCGAAGCGCTGGTCCGCGATCATGGCATTGCCGGTCTGGCGCAGCCGGTTGTTGTCGATGTCGAAATTCACGGCGCCGTCGCTGAGACGCAGCTTGCCCAGCGTGAGCGCGAAACCGTTCACCGCCGCCTTGACGGAAATGCCGACATCATCGACCGGCAGGTCGGGCAGCATCGGCACGCGCAGGCTCATATCGACACCCGCCATACCCAGCGTGGTTCTGGGATCGATGTGGAAGCGGGTGGCGTAGTTCAAAGGCTTCATGTCCAGCAGGGTCATGATCTCAGGCATGGCGCCATCGGCATGCAGGCTGAAGGTGGCGACGGTGCCGTGCTGGTGCAGCGCCGGGATCAGGGCATGGCCGCTTTTCACCACCAGGTTGCCGACCCGGCCCGCGGTGAAGTCGGCGGAGAAATCGTCGCCGGTCAGCAGCGCCGTGCCCTCGACGCCGGTCAGGTGGGTGAGGCCGGTAAGGTAGTTGGCCTCCACCCCCTTCATGGCGAGAGTCAGTTTCAGGGCATCGGTGGCCAGCACCGGCTTGTCGATGTCGCCGGGCGCCAGGTTGGTCTGGAATTCCGCCGGGCCCATGGTGCCGGCAAGAACGTTTTCGTCGATCCATTCGCGCGCACCGGTGGCGGCGAAGACCGGCCAATAGGTCAGCAGCGTCCGCACCGGGATGGGCGCGACCGTGCCGTGCAGCGCCAGCCCGGGTGACTTGGCCTCGTCGAAGAGCACAGTGCCGCTGGCGTTCAGCGCCAGCGACGGCGCCGTCACCACGGCCTTGCTCACCTCCAGCTTGTGCAAGCCCATGGTGTAGGTGCCTGCGACGTTGATTCCGGAAAAGCTGACCGGCCGCGCGAAGATGCCTGGCGTGTCGAGTGCCAGCCTGCTGGCGTCGAGATCGCCCGCCACCGACTGCAGCTTGCCGTCCGCGTCATAGGTCAGGGCAGCGTCGCCCTTGAACTGGGCCTTGATCTCATGCGCGTCGAGATCGGCGGCGGTGACGCTGAGGCGGTGCGCCTGGCCGTCATAGCGGCCGGAGATTTTCAGCAGGTCGACATGCAGCACCTTGCCCTTGAGCAGGGCGAACGGCAGATCACCTTCGGCGGTGGCGTCGAAATCGGCGGTGGCCAGCTTGCCGCCCGGGCCGAAGGCGAAGCGGCTGGTGAGGCCGGCAATGACGGGAAGATTCTTCACCGCCGCGAATTTCGGCGCGTTCGCGCCCAAGGCGCGCAGATCGAGGCCCGAAATGGTGAGCGTGCCCGATGGCGGGCCGTCCTTGGGCGGCAGAACCAGGTCGGCGGTGAGATGCGACTTGCGGCCGGAGATTTCGACATCGGCGTCGAAGCCGGCCTCGATGGCGTCGCCCTTGGCCTTCATGTTCAGCGCGGCGCGTGGCGCCACCAGGAACAGGCCAGTGGGCTCGTCATAGATCGCCAGGCGCGCGTCGCGCACTGCGAAGCTTTGCAGGGTGGAGGTGCCGCCGCCCTTGTTGATGATGTCGCTGAGCTTCTGGATCAGGTCCTCGCCGCCCTTCTCGGCCTCGACGCCCAGGCGGATGCCGCCATTCTCCATCCGCACAAGTGCCAGCTGCACACCCACCAGGGTGATGCGCTGGACCACGAAACGGCCTGACAGAAAGGGCCGCGCCGCCAGGTCGATATCGGCCTTGGGTGCCTGGGCGACGATGCGGCCACCGGAATCGAACAGCCGCGCCCCAAGGATCACCAAGTTGATACGTCCCTGGTCCCGGCTCCATTCGATCGCCGCCTGGTCATATTGCAAGGTGATGCCCGGCAGCGCTTGGCGAATGGCATCGGCGATGGTGCCCCGCAGCGGCCCCAGCGACACCGGTCCCATCAGCAGCCGCAGGGCGGCGCCAGCCGCGAAAAACAGTATCGCCGCCACCAGCACACCGACACTGAGGGCGGCGCGGCTGATGTGATGCCGTTTCACATAGTTGGCGAAGGGCAGTTTCAAAACACAGGTCCCGGGAGCGGCGCCAGATAGCGCAGGTATAGGGCTTAAAAATGGCAAGAAACACAGGGTGTTGGGTCGAATCCGGCGTTCCACTCTCGCCTTCCCGCAGTATATGGGCTAAACGCGGTTAAAGGCTGATTTTGTGGCGGGGCGGTGTGGGGCGTGCTGTCCCCGGGGATGCAAGGGTCGAATGGCTTCCAAATCTCAGGCAGGCAGGGCGCAGATCGCCGACGCCAAGGCAGCGGGACTTGCCTGCGGCGACAAGGCTCCCGATTTCAAGCTTGCCACCGACGCCGGAACCATGGTCAGCCGCGCCAGCCTGAAGGGTGGCCCTTTCGTCCTCTATTTCTATCCCAAAGATGATACCGCCGGTTGCACCCGCGAAGCGGTCGATTTCTCGGCCGCCGCCGCCAAATTCGCCAAACTGGGCGTCCAGGTGGTGGGCGTCTCCAAGGACAGTCTCGCTGCCCACGAGAAATTCCGGGCCAAACACAAGCTGAAGGTGGTGCTGGCCTCTGACCCCGACATCGAAGCGGCCAAGGCATTTGGGGTCTGGGGCGAAAAAAGCCTTTATGGCCGCAAGTACATGGGTGTGGAGCGGGCCACCTTCCTGGTCGATGCCGGGGGCCGGATCGCCGCGGCCTGGCGCAAGGTGAAGGTTCCCGGCCATGTCGAGGCCGTTCTCGCCGCGGCGAAAAAACTGTGAAAAAACAAGCCTCTCCCTCGCGCAAGGCACGCCGCTTCGGGCCGCGGTTAACCGCTCGGTCCTTTTTCTGGCATCGGCGCTTGATCACGCCGCAGCCAGAGGGTGAAATGCCGCCCGAAAGCGGGCTGGGCAAGAAAAACGCCCTCAAGGAAAGTTCAGAGATGACGGAAACGCTGTTGCAGCGGGTCTGGACATGGCTGCACGAGACGTTTCCGGAACGGCAGATTTATATCCGCAGCGACGGGCGCGTGCAGTTCTTCACCTTCGGGCCGTCGCTGCAGGCGACGCTGGCCGGGTTGACGCTTATCTTCCTGGGCTGGGTCGCCTTCGCCACGGTGAATGTGATCTTCAAGGACCGCATCATCGCCGCTAACGATCACCGCTATCAGCAGATGCAGTCCGCCTATGAAAACCGGATGGCGGACCTGCAGCTATCCTATGACGCGCTCAACGGTGCGCTGGTGTCGGCGGAAGACCGCTTCAAAGCCACTGCCGACGCGGTGCAGGCCAAGCAGAACGCCATTTCCGGATTCCTGTCGCGCGAGACCCTGGCCGAAGCCGCCGCCGGCAAGGTCCAGTCCGGCAGCACGGCGCCGCTGGTGTTCGGCGCCGCGCCCCAGGACAGCGGCATTGCCGACGCCGCCGCGCCGCCACCGGAACCCGCGCTTGGCGCCGACAGCGGCGCTTCGATCCTGTCGGTGATGCCGGAGCCGCCGCCGCCCCAGCCACGCACCGGCCAGCCACCGGCCGAGCCAGGCTTTTGGGACCGCCTCTTCCACAAGGCCGCCAGCCTGTTCGATCCCGCGAAGAAATTCGTCCAGGCCCGGCTGACATCGCCGCGTCCCGCCGCCCACAATCTCGCCGCCGCCTATGCCCAGCATCCGGCCCTGAAAGCGCTGGCGGAGCAGACCGCGCGCGTCGCCCAGCTGGGTGATTCCGAAACTCTGCTGATGGCCCGCACCGAAGGGGCGCTGAGCCAGGGCGTCGGCAGCCTGCGCGGTGTGATCCGCTCGACCGGTCTCAATCCCGATCAGTTCACCCAACGCGTCGCCGCCGGCGAAGGCGGCCCGGAAATCCCGCTGGATCGGGTGAAGATTGACGGTATCTCCGATCCCGCCTTCACCAAGGCCTATCTCAGCGCTTCGGCGGTGCTGGCGGAACTGGACGGCCTGACCGCCGCCGTGCGCCATGTGCCGCTGGCCATGCCGGTGAACGACGCCCAGTTCGACCGTTCCAGCGGCTTCGGCGCCCGGGTCGATCCCATCACCGGCCACTATGCCTTCCATCCGGGGATCGACTTCGCCGGTCCCTGGGGCGCCAAGGTGATCTCAACCGCCGCCGGCACGGTCATCTTCGAGGGCTATCGCGGCGGGTATGGCAACATGGTCGAAGTCGACCATGGCATGGGCATCCATACACGATATGGTCATCTTTCCGCGATCACAGTGCGTCAGGGGGCCCGGGTGAACAAGGGAACCGATATCGGACGGGTCGGCTCGACCGGACGCAGCACCGGCCCACATGTGCATTACGAAGTTCTGTATGACAATGCCGTCCGCAACCCGAGCAGTTTCATAGAGGCAGGCCGCCATGTTCTCTAGCAAGCCCAAGGACACCGTTTCCGCGCCGGCGCCGATGAGCGTGGCGCCCGCCCCGGCCCCCGCGCCCCGCAAGACCGCCCGCACTTCCGCGCCGTCGATCCTGTCCGCCGACACGGTGGTCACCGGCACGCTGGTTTCGGCCGGAGACCTGCAGATCGAGGGACGGGTGGAAGGCGATGTCCGCAGCGTCAGTCTGGTGATCGGCGACAAGGCCGAGATCCATGGCGAGATCTTCGCCGAGGATGTCACCGTGCGCGGCCGGGTCATCGGCCGCATCCGCGCCCGCAAGGTTCTGCTCTGCGCCACCAGCCATGTCGAGGGCGACATCCTGCACGAAGCCTTTGCCGTGGAATCCGGCGCCTTCTTCGAAGGCAATTGCCGCCATTCCGACAATCCGTTGGGCGACGCCGCTCCGGTTGCGCCGGTCATGCCGCCGCAGCAGACGGTGATCAGCGTCGCTGCCGCACCGCGGGCGCAGGCGCCCATGCCCGGTCAGGCGACGTTTGCGCCGTTGGGCGGCTGAACTGGCTGCCGTCCTCCTGCCGATCGCCCTTCAGAAGGCGATCGACCATCCCGACTGGGGCATTCGCAACAATCCGCAAGCAGAAGTGCAGGCCGCGCGCCTTCTGGCGCACTGGCGTGAACGCAACTGGCCGGTCTGGCATGTTCGGCATGACTCGCGAGACCCGGGATCGCATTATTCCCCCGGACAACCGGGTCATGACCTCAAGCTGCAAACCGCGCCGGTGAATATTGCCGCGTGGTGACTGCGGCCGAAGTATTGGACGCTTAACCCAACCGCCGCAGCACCGCCGCCAGGTCGCGCGGGAAGAACTCTTCCTGCGTCGCTTCCAGTTCTTCGATCGTCCACCAGCGCGCCTCCTGCAGCGCGGCGCTTTCGCTGGCGGTGATACCGGACAGATGCGGCGTGCCGCTCCAGCGGCCATGGAAGAAGTGATCTTTATTCTCGATCCACTCGCCTTCGAATTCGAAGATGCCGGTGGCGGTGTGGATCGGGCCTTCCAGTGCCACCGCGATGCCCAGTTCTTCCATGAGTTCGCGGGTAGCGGTCTGCAGCAGCGTCTCGCCCGGCTCGACCCCACCACCCGGCACCGCCCAGAAGCGCATGTTGGGCAGCACGAACCGGATCAGCAGCACCCGCCCCGCCTCGTCGCGCAGGATGGCGCGGCCTGCCTGGCGCGGACGCGGCGTGTCTTTACGCAAGGTCTTCGATCCCATCTTCCGGCTTGCCGCCATGGCGCGGCGACGCGAAGCGGTGCGCGACCATTAAAAGACAGCCTTATTCGATATCTTCGATCTTTTCACGCGGCTTGCCTCCAACTTCCTGGGCCAGCGCCGCCGCCATGAAGGGATCGAGATCGCCGTCCAGCACATCCGATGGCGTGCGGCTTTCCACGCCGGTGCGCAAATCCTTCACCAGCTGATAGGGCTGCAGCACATAGGAACGGATCTGGTGGCCCCAGCCCATATCGGATTTTTCGCCGACAAAGGCGCCGGTCTCGGCCTTCTTTTTCTGCAGCTCGATCTCATAGAGCCGCGCCTTGAGCATGTCCCAGCAATTGGCCTTGTTCTGGTGCTGACTGCGCTCGGTCTGGCAGGCCACTGCGATGCCGGTGGGAATATGGGTGATACGCACGGCGCTTTCGGTCTTGTTGACATGCTGGCCGCCGGCGCCGCTGGCGCGATAGACGTCGATGCGGACATCTTTTTCGGCGACGTCGATGTTGATGGACTGGTCGATCACCGGATAGACCGTCACGCTTGAGAAAGAAGTGTGCCGCCGCGCCGCGGAATCGAAGGGCGAGATGCGCACCAGCCGGTGCACACCTGCTTCGGACTTCAACCAGCCATAGGCGTTCTCGCCCTTGACCAGCAGCGTCGCCGACTTCAGACCCGCCGCCTCGCCTTCGGATTCCTCGATCAGCTGCAGTTTGTAGCCATGCTGTTCGGCCCAGCGCGTGTACATGCGAAACAGCATCGCAGCCCAGTCCTGGCTTTCGGTGCCGCCGGCGCCGGCGTGGATTTCCAGATAGGCGTCATTGCCGTCGGCTTCGCCCGAGAGCATGGATTGCAGCCGCTGCTGTTCGGCCTTTCTGGCGATCCCGGCGATGGAGGCTTCGGCGTCGGCCACCATGGCGGCGTCGCCCTCTTCCTCGGCCATCTCGATCAGGCCGCGCGCATCGCTCAGTTCATTCTCCAGCGTGCTGACGGCGTCCATGGCGCTTTCCAGCTTCTGGCGCTCGCGCATCAGCTTCTGCGCGCCTTGCGGATCGTTCCAGAGCGAAGGATCTTCGGCGCGGGCGTTCAGTTCGTCGAGGCGGCGGCTGGCGACATCCCAGTCAAAGATGCCTCCTCAGCAGGGCGACAGCCTGCTCGATCTCGGTGATGGTGCGTTCGATTTCGGGGCGCATTCTATTCTCTATGTCATGGCCCGCGAATGCGGGCCACCCAGGTGATACAAGCCGAATGTCACAAACAAAGCCTGCGTGAAATCGTCGGTGGCGGCGCTTTTGTCAACGGCCCTAATAAAGCCCGCCGGTGCCCTCGCCCACGGCCGATGGCGGGGACGGCGGGGCGTTTGCGGCGGGCGCGCCTTGTTGCGCCGTCTGCGGGTCGCCGCCGATATCGGGCTGGGTGGCGCCGCCTTCGCCCGGCGCAGTGCCGGCCTTGAAGGCTTCCAGGATGGTGCCCGGTCCGCTGGCCGGAGTGCCGGAAATGCGGTCAATGCTCACCAGCTCGATGCCGGGAGCGACGCGGAAGGGCGTGGGCGGCGCATCCTTCAGCGCCTCCTTCATGAAATCACGGAAGATCGGCGCGGCGACAGTGGCGCCCTGCTCTTTTCCGCCCAACGTGCGGTTGTTGTCGAAGCCGACAAAGACGCCCGCTGCCAGGTCGGGCGAGAAACCGACGAACCAAGTGTTGCGCGCTTCGTTGGAGGTGCCGGTCTTGCCCGCCAGCGGCCATTTCAGGGTGCCCACGGTGGAGGCGCCGGTGCCGCGCTGGACGACGCCTTGCAGCATCGAGACGATCTGGTAGGCGGTGCGGGAATCGATCACCTGCTCGCGTGTGTCGGCCAGCAGCGGCTCGTTCTGGCCTTCATGCCAGTTGGCGTCGTTGCACCCTTCGCAGTTGCGCGTGTCGTGACGCCAGACGGTCTTGCCGTTGCGGTCCTGGATGCGGTCGATCAGCGAGGGCTGCACTTTCTTGCCGCCATTGACGAATTCGGAATAGGCGGCAACCAGGCGTATCAGCGTGGTGTCCTGCGCCCCCAGCGCACTGGCCAGGAAACGGGGCATCTTGTCATAGACGCCCATGCGCTCCGCCAGTGGCGCGACCTTGTCCATGCCCATCGTGGCGGCAAGGCGCACCGTCATCAGATTGTGCGACAGTTCCAAGCCGCGCCGCAAAGTCGCCTCGCCCAGATATTCGCCCTTCTCGAAATTCTCCGGCCGCCAGATGCCCTGTCCGGGCCCCATGTCCATCTCGAAGGGCGCATCCAGCACCTTCGAGGCGGGGGTGTAGCCATTGTCCATCGCCGCGGCATAGACGAAGGGCTTGAAGGTCGAACCGGGCTGGCGCATCGCCTGCATGGCGCGGTCATATTGCGACGAGGCGTAGGAGAAGCCGCCCGACATCGCCAAGACGCGGCCGGTATGCGGGTCCATCGCGATGATGGCGCCGTTGACTTCCGGAATCTGGCGCAGGCCATACTGGCCCGGCTTGCCGCCATCCTTGGGATCAAGGGGTTCGACGTAAAGCAGGTCGCCGGGCTTGGCGACCTCTTGCGGCGTGGACGGCGCCGCCCCGACATTGGCATTGGCCAGTTCGCGGCGGGCCCATTTGTAGCCGTCATAGGGAATGACGCCGGTGGTGCCGTTCTCGAAGCCGACGCGGATATCCTTGCCGTTGTACCCCAGCGCCACCGACAGCTTCCAGGATTCGATGCCCGACTGATCGGGCTTGGCGTCCAGCGCCTTGCGCCAGTCGCCGCTGACGTCGATATGGTCCTTGGCGCCGCGCCAGCCATGGCGGCGGTCATAGCGCACCAGGCCGCTGCGCAACGCGCTGACGGCATAGTTCTGCAGGCGGGTGTCGAGCGAGGCGCGCACCTGCAGACCGCCATTCAGCACTTGCTTGCCGCCATACTGCTTGTAAAGCAGACGGCGCACTTCCTCGACATAATAGTCGACGTCGGCGGCCTGGCTGCCCAGGGCGCGGGTCTGCGTCACCAGCGGTTCGGCCTTGGCGGCGCGGGCCTGCGCTTCGGTGACATAGCCATTGTCCGTCATCTGATCGATCACCCAGTTGCGGCGATCGAAGGCAGCCTGGTGGTGGAAGCGCGGATCGTAGTTGCTGGGCGAACGCGGCAGCGCCGCCAGGAAGGCGACCTCCGAGATGTCGAGCTGGTCGAGCGACTTGCCGAAATAGTTCAGCGCCGCGGCGGCGACGCCGTAATTGCTCTGCCCCAGATTAATCTGGTTCAGGTACAGTTCCAGCACCGTCTCCTTGGGATAGGTGGCGTCGATCCGCACCGCCAGGATCGCCTCGCGCACCTTGCGCGCGATCTTGAGGTCGGAGTTGAGCAGGAAATTGCGCGCCACCTGCTGGGTGATGGTAGAGGCGCCCTGCGGGCGGCGCCCTTCGATCACCAGCCCGACATCCTTGATCATGGCACGCAGGATGCCGGACGGATCGACGCCGGGATGATTGTAGAAGTTGCGGTCCTCGGCCGAGGTGAACGCCTCCTTCACCAGCTTGGGAATGAAGGCGGCAGGCACGAAGAAACGGCGCTCATGGGCATATTCGCCCAGCACGGTGCCATTGCCGGCATAGACGCGGGTGGTGATGGGCGGCTGGTAGTCGCGCAGCGCCTCGACGCTGGGCAGGTCGCGCGTCAGGGTGTAGGCCCAGAAACCGGCAAAGCAGAGCGCCACCACGGCGAGCGCGGCCACGGCAAGACCCAGGAATTTCAGAACGCGGCGGAGCATGACGACACTCATATCCCCCCACCCGGGGGTTGAAAAGGGTGGCGAAATTAAGGAGTTCGGGACCGGGTTCCCGGGGCGGCGGCGGCCGGAGCATCGCCCGCCAGGTGGCGGCTGACGGCGGCGGCGATGGCGACAGCGACGCGGGAGCGCCAAGCTTCGGTGTTCATCTGCGCCGCGTCGGCCTGGTTGGAGAGATAGCCCAGTTCGATCAGCACGGCCGGAACATCGGGCGCCACCAGTACCGCCAGGCTGGCGGAGCGGTGTGGGCTGCGCGCCAATATGTCGGTGGCGCCGGCAAGCTGGGCCAGCGCGATTTCGGCGAAGCGGGACGACTTGTTGATGGTGTCGCGCTGCGCCAGGTCGATCAGGATCGGCGCCACCGGCGAATTGCCGCCTGACAGGTCGACACCGGCGATGACGTCGGATTGGTTCTCACGCTTGGCCAGCGCCGCCGCCTCGCGGTCGGAGCGGCCGTCATTCAGCGTATAGATCGACAGGCCGCTGACGCTGGCGTCGGGATTGGAATCGGCATGCAGCGACACGAAAAGGTCGGCGCGATGGGCGCGGCCAAAGGCGACGCGGTCGCGCAGCGGCACGAAATTGTCCTTGTCGCGGGTCATGAAGACGTTGAAGCCCCTGGCCCGCAACTCCTTTGCAAGCCGCAATCCTTCCGCCAGCACCAGATCCTTCTCCAGCAGGCCATTGACGCCCTGCGTGCCGGAATCGATGCCGCCATGGCCCGGGTCGATCACCACAACCTTGCGGCCCGCCACGGCCGGAACCGTTGCCGCCATCGCCTTGCGTTCGGCGTCGGCCTCGCGCGCCTTGAGATCGGCGGGCCAGCCGGCCCCGGACTCGAAGGCGGTCTGTGTGGTGGGGAACAGGTCGATCACCACCCGGTAGCCGAAGCCTGCGGCGGGCGGGATCGCCAGCGTCTCGCCCAGCCGCGCCGGGCGATTGAGGTCGATCACCATGCGTGAATTGCCGGCGCGGAACAGACCATAGCGATAAGCCTTGATCAGGCCACGGCCGCTGGGCACCGGCGGCGCTCCCATGCGCCAGGCCACTTCCGGCATGTCCAGGATGATGCGATTGGGATTGGCCAGGCTGAAGGCACGCAGGTTGACCGGATCGGAGAGTTCGATCACCAGCCGGGTGCGGTCGTCATGCTCGCCGATGCGGGCGCTCATCACCACCGGCGGCGTGGCCGGCTTGGCGACAG
>Ga0316220_1003364_pt1 | contig 13502 bp, 16 predicted proteins | sample TBH18005metaG_FD_203632 | JGI IMG/M metagenome (GOLD analysis project Ga0316220, IMG submission 203632) | Freshwater microbial communities from Trout Bog Lake, Wisconsin, USA - TBH18005 | ecosystem: Environmental > Aquatic > Freshwater > Lake > Hypolimnion/Profundal zone | place: USA: Wisconsin...
TAAAACGTCCGTTCAGCGAGTGAATCGCCGCGCTCTGCAAGGCCTCGGCATTGCTCATCTCGGGTAGCAGCCCGGCAAAGCGCTGGGCCAACATGGACTTGCCGGAGCCGGGCGGGCCGACCAGCAGAAATATATGACTGTATAAACCCGAATACTAGACTTTGGACGTCGCAGGCTCGCAGGAGTCAAAGCATAAACAAAATTGGGTTTTAAGGGTCACATAATCAACAGTATGTGATACATTAAACCCATGATCGAATTCAAACCAACGGCCTATTCCTACGTTCGATTTTCGACACCTGAGCAAATCAAGGGGGATTCGCTACGACGGCAACTCGAGATGTCTGCCAGATATGCGAAAGAAAACGGGCTGGTCCTCGACGACAAACTGAAGCTGCTGGATAAAGGCAAGTCAGGGTATGACGGATCTAACCTTGGAAGCGACGGACAGCTTGGAGAGTTTCTTCGCTTAGTCGAAGCGGGCATAGTGCCCTCGGGCTCCTACTTGCTGGTTGAGTCGCTTGATAGGCTATCGCGTGCGCGGGTCAAAGATGCTGCGAAGCTGCTCGATTCGATTGTTGACAGCGGAATCACCGTCGTCACGTTGTCGGATGGCATGAAATACAGCCCGACAGATGATCCATCAGAAGACCTTACAAACATGATCATTTCGCTTCTTGTCATGTCGCGCGCACATGAAGAAAGCGCAATGAAAAGTTCGCGATTAAAAGCTGCATGGTCAAACAAGCGAACCAACATCAGCACCAAGAAGCTTACAAGCCAGTGCCCAGCATGGTTAACTCTAAACAGTGACGGCACAAAATTTGAAGAGATTCCCGAAAAGGTAGCCATTGTTCGAAAGATTGTCGATTTGGTTCGGTCTGGACAGGGCAAAGGCGCAATAGCAAAACGCTTGAACATGGCCGGTATCGAATCAATTGGTAATCGAGGCAAGGACAAGTCTTGGTACGAAAGCTACATCACCAAGATCATCAAGAGCAGAGCGCTAATAGGGGAGTTTCAGCCCCATCGCATGGAGAGCAGAAAGCGAGTTGCAATTGGAGAGCCAACCACGGGTTACTACCCTCGAATTTTGAATGATGAAGAATTTGCGTTGCTGCAAAACCTTGTCAGTGAGCGCGGTCGCAAGGCTGGGGGAAATCGTGGCAAGTCATTCTCAAACTTGTTTACTGGATTAATAAAGTGCGGCTATTGCGGGTCAACAATGGTCTTTGTTGATAAAGGCATCGACAAGCGAAGCGGCAATCGTGATCAAACGAAGAATAGGTTTCTCGTGTGCCACGCCGCAAAACGCGGTCTAGGCTGTCACCACATTCCATGGACGTACTCGGAATTTGAGAGTGCATTTTTCACATATGCGCGCAGAGTGGATTTTGAGCAGTTCGTTACGACTTCAAACAATAGGGTAAGCGAACTCAGGACATTGAATGACAGACTCATTTTGCTGCGGTCAAAGATACCCGAGATTGCCAAAAAGATTGCGAGAGCTGTTGACGCTATCACTGACTCGGACAGTCCCCCACAGCCAATACTGAATCGTCTTAGTGAGCTGGTTGCAGAAAAATCAGAGTTGGAAACGCAAGCACAGAAACTTGAGAGCCAAAGAGAAGCCCATATATCTCGAACTCAAATGAGTGAAGGTGCATTAGAAGCACTTAGGGGCGTTGCAAATTCGCTAAGTGAAAAGACTGGCGATGAATTGTTTTTATTTCGGTCTACGCTGAACGAGTACCTTAGGCGAATACTAGATTCGGTCATCCTTTTTCCTGGCGGGGTGATAAAAACTCCAGAACAATGCGCGGAAATCAAACAAAAAATGATTGACGATGGGCGCTGGACTGAAGCGGAAGTAGTCGTGTTCGTAGATGCGATGTTGCACAGCGCACCAAGAAAGCATGATCGCTTCTTTGCCATAAGGAGCAATAATTCAACAACGGTCGTACTTCAACCGGAGGCCGCGGCACGTGAAGCATTCAGGAGGCTGAAAGGCTATCCTGATCTGATGGCAGACCTAGTTGCTGTGACTGCATCGAATCACATAGTGGCAGGTCGCGTTTAATTTGATCCTGCGTCAGCATCTCTTCAATTGCGACATCCAAATGGAAGAAATGAACTGAATCGAGTTTTGCCATGGCCTCGTTCTTTCAGGACCGCTGATGGTGGCTCATCTCGATCAAGGTCGAGCATTACGGTGTACCGATCCTCGGCGTCGAAGTAGTAGCGGATACGCAGCAGTTCAAATCCACCACATCGCTGAAAATAGGCAGCGCGACTCTTGATGTAGTCGGCCAGCTCTGGAGTGATGGAGTTACGCTGACATGCAAGGTTGTAGAGCTGTTGCGCGGCAAGCGGGCCGACAGCAATTCGCAGTGCGACCCATCCATTCATTGCGTCATCATCAGCAGCATCTTCAACGCCGTAAAACGAAATGGCGAACGATGGCATCCCATGGCTTTCGTCGTCCAGCAGTGAAGGACTGGCGCGAATAGCATCAATGCCTTCGGCATTGCAAAAGCGGGAAACTTGGCGATACAAGTTCGTCGATTTTATAAAATGCACTAGCAGTTCATCGCTGACCTCGGCGGGCAGAATCAAGTCGTAACGCACATGGCCTATGTTGACGTCAACCGAAGTCTTTGGATAGCCCAACAGCCTACGCAGCGGAGAAAATAGGTGCATCGGATTCATGGCGTGCTCCACGTTGTGTTGCGGCCATCGGGTTGTTGATCTACATCGCGGAGGTGGTCATTCAGCAATAGGCAGACATACTCAGAAACAGACATGCCTCGTTGCTCTGCCAGTTCACTGAAAGATCGGCGTGCGTCTTCATGGATGCGTACAGAAAGCATTGCGCGACGCGCCAGCTTTGGCGGCAGTCGGTTGGAATACGGGCGGGGATTGCGACGGAAGATGTTCATCGAAAACATGGGGTCTCCTTGGCGGTGATCAACTGGTGATTTCCGTATATTTAATTGGCAGCAGTGGCTTACTTGTGATGTCATATGAAGTCGGCCAATAGAGCACCGATATAAAATTCAGAAGAGGTGAACCCATGAACTACTTCCGAGATTCGCATGGCAACGTAATTGGACGTATCGCTGAAAATCAAAGTAGCCAATACGTCTATGACCAACATGGCAGGTTGCTTGCGACCTACAACAAAAGCACAGACCTGACGATCAGTGCGAACGGAAGCGAGCACCTGAAAGGCAATCAACTCATGCGGTTCCTTTCCAGGTGACTTGTCCAGGGCTTCCATCGGCAATCGGCTAATAGTTACCTATTCCATTTCTTGTGCTTGTTAACACCGGTTCATGTAGAGCCTTGGAAGATACAGGTTTGGTCAATATCTGATTTGGAATTTGGTAGTCAACGGCAGGCGCAATCGATAGACTTGGTTCTGGGTATCCGTGCACCATGGAGGAATGAAAAACCGTTTCAGCAAGCGTGCTCTTGGTGATGTAGTTGAACCATTGGTCACGCTCATCATCGGTCTGTCTGATTAGTTGGAAGTCATGCGTTCCCTTTTGTGCGATGCGTTTCCAGTGAGGCAACGCATAGTTTTCAAAGCGGGCCAAGTGGGTAGGTGGTACGCGAATAACGCCATGAAAGTGCAGGTTGGCATGGCCTGCTTCAGGTAGCAACAGAAATTCAATTGTCTGTTCGGCGGGCAGTTCAAAGCAGCGGCGACCAAAGACGCGGTGCATGGTGTCTTTGTGCCATCTGGAAATTTTCCCGGTGGCGCGATCCATGTTGATCTGCTCATGAAAGGCAAGCGTCAAGATGTGCGTTGCCTCAATTTTGCAGAGCATCTCCTTGAGACCTATGCGTTTCTTTGTCTGAACGGAACTGTGAAGATGAGTCATTCGGCTAGTCTCTCTGTTGGTTTGTACTTGTCTATTACCTATAGGATTGCTTTTACGCCGTCAGTTTGTGACGCGCAAAAAGCACACTTCAAGGTCTTGTCCGGCGAAGGCGCACAGGACAATGGCCGCCGAGCTGTTGACTTCAGTGGTTAGGTAGCGGCCATCTTGAATATTTACGGCACAGCAAATGTTTTCGAATGAAAACGCCTCTACTTCACACAATGGCTTGAGCGCCAAACGACAATCGGTGTTGCCAAAATGTTGAAAAAATAAATCGCCCGATTTGGAGCCAGTTTTGAAATGAAACCAATAGATTTCTGAGCACTTTTCTCAGAATCTCGGACGAATCCAACGGATTTTCTAAAAGACGTTTTTTGGTGGTAGCGGGTTCAAATGCGGCTTCACTTTTTTGCTTAGCACGGTGGCAAAGTTTCATGTAGAGTCAGATCTATGCCTTGGAAAGAAGCCAAGGATTCAAGTGAAGCCCCATTTGAGTTCAGCGCCCAAAAAAGGCTTACAGTCGGTTTTCACATCAAACGCCTTGTGGTTTTTGAGTTTTTCCTAGCGCCAGCGGTGGCACGTAGTTTCGGGGTTCGACTCCCCGGCCAGGAACCCAGCGAAGCGCAAGTTTGCGCTACCAGTTCAAGTCATTGAAACTGGAGTGATCGTGCCCATTCAAGGGGCACGGTTGCGGCTGTGTAACTCAAAGGAACCACATGAGCAATTCACAAACCCCACCCACCGCCTCCGGCCTTGCGCCCAGCATTGCCAGGACCATTGCATCCGACGGAAACAGCACTGGCCGCAAGGTGATTCACCTGTTGAAAATCGCGTCTTACGCGGCGAGTGACGTCCAATCGGCACAGGAGGTGAATCATGGCTGATTGGACCAACTGCAAACTGTCGGCGATCGGATTGAAGTCTGAACTGGAGCGCTTTAGGGCCAAAACGTACCGAGTCGATCCTGACGCGACTATGGAAAATGCAAGCCAGAAGTTCTCCATTCAGCTCGATCTCATCGTGCCAATGCCCATCGACATCGAGACAGCAGATGCCAATATCCAGCGGAAATGGCGGGCTGAAAACTGGCACACCAAGTGGGATACATGCCATCGTGAGTCCGGCCCCATAGTTCATCATCCAAGGGATCGTGACCAATGTTCGCTGACATGTATCTTTGACACTGTTTTGTCACCGCCTTTGCCGGTGATTTGGAAGCTGATCAATGATTGGCCGGACCTGGATTTTCGCTTCACGTACATAGTTGAGGGTGGCTGCGATGACAATGGTGCGGTCATCACGACGACCAATAGGCATGCATTTCCTGGTCGTCGCCATCACAATTTTTATTTGATCGATGACGACGACGTGGATGCCACGCTACAGCGCATCCGGGAGTTCGGCTATCTCCCGTTGCAGATCAGGGACCAGTTCACCGATCTTCAGATAGGCACCTTATATGGCTCTGAACGATACGGCCATGTCACAGAAGCTTACGACCTGAACGGCCTTGTAACGCCATCTAGCCGTGCAGCAGATTGGGAGGCCAGATGGCGGAAGTGGCGCGAAAAGCCGATCACAGAACAGATGGGGTGGTACGAGTCCAATTGAGGCCGGTAAATGTGTTCTTCCTTCAGGTAGAACACATTTCCATGGTGCACCACGGTTTGCAGCTAGGCGGTGTAGGCCGGTTTTTTCTGGCGACGAAAAAGATGTTGAATTTGTTCAGCACCTTGGAATCAACACATTTAGCCGACAGCCTTTTGGCCTGTCGGCATTTCCGCGCATCAGTTTCCCAGTAGCGCGGCTGGATTAAGGCGACAGATTTATGAAAATTGCGATCAAGCAAGCCAATGGCGCGGACGCAGCGGTTTGGGAAACAGTGGCGGGCGATGGACAGTCAGTTGCAGCGTGCATCCGGCGTGGGCAGGAGATTGGCCCCATGCGCGTAGCGGTTGGGCAGTCCGAGCGATTCTTCAGCGCGGACTGGCTCTTTGTGGACATCAGGCGATCAGCAGGGTTGCTTTCCCAATTGTTGGCCCATGAATTCACGGCGGCAAACGCAGGCGTAATCTGGCTGGCAGCGGACAGTGGCAATGGCAATACAAGGTGCCTGATCGGCTTTCCGTTGGCAGTTCCTATCATCGACGCAGCTCAATATCGGGTGGCCTTAGCTGGTTTGGCTGCCATCTATGGCGAGGTCACTTCGGTGGAAGCTCTGCACAGTTGGCAAGTCGCAGGCAACGGCACTACAAAAATGATGGCGGGGTCACTCAGCGGCGAAATGTTGCGGCGTTTGGAATTGGTCGGCGGCGAAGCCAGCAGGCACGCGGGAAAAAAGACCAAGGCATTTGTACGCTCTGCTGTGCGGCTGGATTTCAATCAGGTTTTGACCATGGCGGACGGTACGTTGGCAGACTTGAAAGCGTTGGAAGCAGGCGCACGCGTGCGCTGCCCCATCCATATCGATCCCCTGGGGGTTGCGCAGGTTCTAGGCGTTGGTGGCGCGAAAGGCGTTCAGTGTCCGGTCTGCCAGCGAAATTATTGGGTGGCTTCGCCTTTTCAGGCCATTGACTTTGGGCATTTCCGGCGCGTATTTGGCGACCTTCACACTCAGGAGGCCAGCGGCACCATTGATTCCGACGGACAGCAGTTTGTGCTGCTGCGCGAACGGTACTTACCCCCTCTGAAATTCCGCAAAGGCGTTACCCTGATACGTAGTCCAATGGGAACGGGCAAGACGGAAAGTGCGGTATCCCTAGTCCAAGAGTGCAAGGCGGGAGGTTTTTCCGTGCTCGTTATCGGACATCGGCGGTCATTGCTTCGGACCCTGGCGCAGCGGCTTGGACTAGACCTTTATTTTGAGACCATTGCGGACGATGGCGGTGCGGCCGATTTTCAGGCTGTTGATGTTACGGATGGGTACGCGATCTGCTTGGATTCAGTGCCAACGCGTTTACAGCCGGCGGTCCACAAGTTTGATGTGGTGATCATTGACGAGGCCGAGCAGGTCATTCGGCACCTTGCGGGGGGCACACTGAAGGACAAGCGGCGACTTGCCTATGAAACTTTTGGGCACTACGTTAAGGTGGCGTCGGCGGTCTACCTGATGGATGCCCATTTGGACGCATTGACAATGTCCTTTGTCACCAGAACAGTTGACCCCACGGCGGATGTACGGTTCATTGTCAATGAGCCTCCGGTGGAACAGCGCCATTTCGATTTGATGCCCACACGCGAAAGCGTGGTGGGCAAGTTGGCGGCGGCGGTGGCGGAAGGCAAGAAGTGCTACATGGCTACCAACTCAAAGAGGCGGGCCATTGCCACGGCGTTGTGGTTGCAGGCGCACTGGCCTGACAAACGCGTGGTGGCGATTACCCAAGAAAATGCACAGCAGCCCAAAGTTCAAGACCTACTCGGAAATTTGGCGGAAGAATTTCAGTCTGGTCGGGATGGCGAAAAGGCACTCGATGTTCTGATTGGGTCGCCAGCGATAGGCACGGGCATTGACATAACTTTTGACGGGGGTTCGGTCGGGGTTGATCACGTCTTCGGCATATTTGAGGCTGGCGTTACCACGCACTTCGACGTTGACCAGCAGCTTGCGCGGGTACGCAATCCAGGCAACGTGTCAGTTTGGGTCTGCCCTGAAACACTCAACTTCGAAACAGCGCCAGAAGCGGTGCTGCGGGAGCTTCGCAACACGGTTGCAAGAACGGACGGGTTCGTAGGTTTTGATCGAAGCGGGGGGCCAATTTTTACGGAATACGACCGACCATTCATCGAATTGTGGTCAGAAATCGCGGCCACAGAAAGAACGTCCAAAAACGCGCTCATTGATAACTGGACGGCTTTGCGGGAGCGCGATGGGTGGGTCGCAATCATCGGTCAGGCCAGTGATGAGGACAGGGATCGAGGCAAAGCGGCCATGGTGGAAGGAAAGCTGTTGCGCGAAGCAGAACGGGCGAAACGAATCATGGACGCTGATGACATCGACGACATGGAGGGCGCCCGCCTGAATGAATTGAGCAAGAAGGGGGCGCCACTTTCAACTCAAGACTTGGCGAGGCTGGAAAAGTGGCAGCTCAAGGAGTTCTACGTCACCACTGTTGATGAAGCGCTAATCGCTTTTGATGACGACGCGCGAACGCGTCGTGCGGTGGACATGCTTGAGGTCATGGTCGGAGACGTGACGCTTAATCAGAAAATTGATAAAGGTCAAATTGACCTAAAGGGTGATCCTAGGGTCATTGCATTCGATCGGCAGTTTCGAACGGCAAAGGCGGATGTCCTTGGTCGGCTGCTGGTCGCGGCGGGACTGTTGGATGCGGACACGGGCACATTCAAGGTCGATGCGGAATTGCGGACTGACAGTCTTGATGACTTTGTGGCGGCCTACATTGCGGACAAGCGGCGCATACAGAGTGAGCTTGGCCTGGACATGCGTAGTGACATCACCACAAAGCCTGTTCAGCAGCTTGGACGGGTGTTGAGCTTGGTCGGCGCTAACGTGGTGCTGGCTGCGACGACCAAGGACAACGGGGTTAAAAGGCGCACCTATCGCATGGATGGGGAAAAGGTGATGGCCTTGATGGACATTGTTGTACGGCGCACTGATCGGCGGCGTGAGCGATGGGAAGCCAAAAGCAAAAAGGTCAAAGAAGTGTCTGGCGGGGACAACGCGCCCCCTGATGATCTTGAAACAGTTCAGCACGAGTTGTCCCCTGATGGCGACGAAGTGTCCGGTGCCGTGCACGAACTTGATCATGGCAAAGGGAATGCGCTTGAGACAGCAGTACGGGCGCAGCGGCTATTGCCACGCGCACCGATTGTCCCCAAGGCGAAAAAGCTCACCATTGCCAGTATTCCAATGAGCATCTGAAAATACCGGTTTACATTGTGCAGTGCAAAAATAAAATTAACTGTTTAAAACTACAGGGAATTTTATGACTGCACTAGGCAAGGCGCGGGTGCCTACCGATGCCGAACTAAAACGGCTGATCAACGTGACGCGCACGGCGGAGCATGCCAAGCGCAACGTTGCAATATTGGCGGTTTCGTACCGACTTGGATTGAGGGCGAAAGAAATTTCGGCCTTGCGCGTTCGGCATGTGCTCGGAGAGGATGACCAGGTACGCGATGAATGCAGGCTTACGGAAGCGATGACCAAGGGCGGTAAGCCCAGGGTTGCCTATCTGTCCAATCCGGTGGTGCGGCAGGCGTTGCGGGAGTACGTCGATGAACGACGCCAGCGCGAGGACATCCTCTTCAACGTTGACGCACCCCTATTCCGGTCGCAGAAGGGCAACTCATTCTCACCGAACTCAATGCAGCAGCTTATGCGGCGATTGCATGACCACGCGGGGATTCCTGGCGGGCGCAGTCACTCTGGTCGGCGGTGGTTTGCCACGGAGTTGATCAGCAAGGGCGTAGACCTCAAGGCAGTGTCAACGCTCATGGGGCACCGATCAATCTCAATGACGGCGCAGTACGCAGAGGACAACCCACAACGCCTACGTCGCATCACGGCGGAGTTGATCTGATGAACGTCGATCTGGAACGGTCCAAACGCATCTTTCAAAAGCTGCTTCGCATTGCACCAAATTTGATGGACATCAAGGAATACGCCAAGTCGAAATCAAGCGGCTACATGGACTTGAGCTGTGACATTCTGGAATCGGGGCGCGACTATCGGCGGATTGCACTCAGTCACTATTGGGAACACCCATCTGGAGACTTGATTCCTGACCCAGACATGGAAGTCTCGGTGTTCTTTGACTGGGAGCTTGCGGAGGCTACCAGCTATCAGGATGTGTTCACCTACGAAAATGCCTACCCCGTTGATGGTGAACCACCTGATTTGGTTGTCCACAATCGCCTCAATGAGTTCTTGGAACAGTGGCTTCAGAACCTTGCTGACCAAGGTCACTACCTCGCGCCAAAGGGGTAGTTGCAAATAAATTTGGTGCTGCTCCGGCACCTATGTTCAAGTTTGATGCACTGGATAAAATTACAGTATGATGCTGACATGTCGTCGGCATTGCAACCAAACTGGAGGCAACATGGCCGATGAAACAAACCCAAAACTGGAAGTGAAGACTGATGCGAAGCCCAAGCCGACCCCTATCGGACGGCTTACCCTTTCGGAGGTCGATGCGGCACTCTTGGAGTGCGAAAAGAGCATCAAGCTGTGTTCAGACACGGTAAAAGCGAAGCTCAACGGCAACGCTGCGATCCCGACAAAAGTACTTCAGGAGTTGTCCCGAACCAATGGTCACAGGGGAAAGCTGATGATGCGGCGCATTGCGCTTTTGATCGATGGCGGTGACGCGGCTGTCATGGAGCTTCTAGATAAGTTGATGAAGGTCAAGCCAGCAAAAGCTGTTTGAGAGAGTTTTTGACAACGTAAGAGATCAGCCTGGCGATGACACGAGTATTTGGCGGCGTTATGTGCTCAAAAAACTGAAAATGCCGCACACCTTTTGGGGACTTAAAGTTCCCAATTTTTTCATTGCTGTACAGCATTTGTTGGCGTACTTGACGAATTGCTAGATGTAAAATGTCGGTATCCAGGTTACCAGAAATATTGAAATGTCAGTCGGACTCAACAAGGCAGAACTCGCAGGTGATGACAGCGTTCTTGCGAATAAATTTCATCACCAGTTACCGCCATTGCCACCTTTAAAAGCCAAGATAACTATCAGTTACCCTGGAAAGTTGACAGAGGCAGACGTACTGGCAGCCGTTCAAACAACGTACAAGCAAGTAGGAAAATCTGGCGGCAGAAGCACCAGCAAAATTAGCCCGAACAGCATCATCTGGGCTGATAATTGGTTCGGCCTTCACTCATTGATCGAGTCGGGAAACAAGGCCCAGTTGGTTTACCTCGATCCACCATATGCGACTGGCCTTGATTTCGAGTCGCGCAGCCAGGAGCATGCCTATAACGATTCGCTGACCAATGCTGCCTACGTCGAATCAATGCGTCGCAAATTCATCCTGATCCGCGAGCTTCTAGATGACACCGGCTCTTTGTACGTACACATAGGCAATCAAATGGTTGCTGAGTTAAAGGTCATTCTGGATGAGGTTTTCGGTCCCAACAATTTCCGGAATTTGATCACTCGCCGTAAGTGCAGCAGCAAGAACTTCACGAAGAACCAATTCCCCAATTTGGTGGATTACTTGCTGTTCTACAGCAAGAGCGACCGGTATATCTGGAACCAGCCAACTACAACGCCTGATCCTGAGTGGATAGCTAAGGAGTACACCAAGGTAGATGAGCTAGGGCAGTACAAGCTAGTGCCAATACATGCGCCTGGGGTACGTAGGGGCGAAACTGGAGGTGAATGGCGCGGGATGATGCCTCCTCCTGGAAAGCACTGGCAATACGTACCGTCAAAGCTTGATGAATACGACAAGCGTGGTGAAATCTATTGGTCGAAGAACGGAAACCCAAGACGCAAAGTCTATTTGTCTGCTGACAAGATGCGGCCCCTTACCGACTACTGGGATCAGTTTCGTGATGCGCATCACCAGAGTATTCTGATTACAGGCTACCCAACGGAGAAGAACTTCGACATGATGAAGATGATTGTTGCCGCCAGCAGCAACCCAGGCGACCTTGTGGTCGATCCTTTCAGTGGCTCCGGCTCCACCATCCATGCCGCCGAACTACTGGGCCGCAAGTGGGTCGGGATCGATCAGTCGTTTGTTGCGGCGAAAACATCCGTGTCAAGGATGATCGATGGGCGTCAGCCTATGGGAGATTACATCAAGAAAGCGGAAACTATCGACTTATTTTCAGGCGATGCTGAAAAGCACGAGGTCATGGAGGCTGATTTCACTGTTTACGTAGACAGTGAAGTTAGCGATCTATTTCCAACAGAATTCGATGAACTAACGTCGTTGATGGGCTAGGTCGTTAGCCAGTCTGGCGTAATACGGTCTTCCGCTGTTTTAAGTGTTGTAACTCGTACATTGCCATCCCAGACTCCGTCGAGATAGCAGGCCTCAGCCCATGTGTCCTTATGAGCCATGCCCGGTCCATCACTCAAGAAGAGAATCCGAAACTTTTTACCAGATTCCCTGAAGAACTCTTTCGCTTTCCCCACTTTGTCAGCGTTACCACCTGTGCGGTCGTCGGATTGCGCTCCGCCACGGGTTGAGTCATATCGTGCAAAACCTACTGCAAGCACTTTAGTTGCATCGCTTGCGGGACGGATGACGAAATCGCACGGATAACTTCCTGTGAAGTCAGGGAAGATGCTTGATAGTTCAACGTCACGACCTGCGCCTCGCGGACCTGAAATTGTGAACACTCCACTGAACTTTGCCTCAAACCAGTCAAAGAACAGACCCGTCAGCATGTAGCCCAACTGGCCACGAGTGTCGTACTCACCGATCAAAGCAGCCAGTGCGGATTCCTGATCAGCCGTCAGACTCGCGAACTGACTTTTCAGGAGACCGATAGGCTTGAATGTGTGGCCTAGTGATGCAATGAGATTGGCTGAAGGAACGCGCGTCTTTTTCGCCATTTCGGTATCCATCACAGGCGAGACAGCGCGGCGAAACATTTTGAGTAACGACATGCGTTCGGTTGCGGTAAATCGCGTGGACCGAATTGCGATCAACAAATCTGCACTCGTTGCGGATGCTGCGATGAGTGCTTTGAAATTGTCGATATCGCCAGCGTATTTAGACTGGCACGCGGTCAGGATTTCAGGGAAGCGAATCGAGGCATCGATGGGCGTGATAATGCTCTGCGGGTCAGTGATGTTCGCAAGATACTTGTACGGCATGTCGTCCCTTGAAATCCGCCGAGAATAGCACGCACGATCCATCACCCAAAAACCGGCACCTATAGCCAAAACCTAACCTTAAGGTGATTTCAATTGACAGATGCTAAGGTTGCCGCTAAATCATTCTTGGTCGTCAGAATTGGGAAGGTTTACGATGTCTCGGCAAAGTCATACATCTCTCAAGATCCCATCCTTGAGGTTGATAAGGTGTTGCAGAATTTTGAATCTTGCCTATTTGCAAAATTTGGAAAAAAGCTGAATCTGAACAAGATACAAGAGCTTTCGGACAAGACCGAGCTTCACCTTGTTGTTGTCAGCAATGTCGATAGTCGATACGTTTCTAAGACGTACATGATCAAAAAAGCACTGAATGATATTACGCCAGGTGCCCGAAATTACCCTCCTTATTACCAAGGAAAAGAAGGGTTCATAGGGACCTGGTTTGAGGTCATACACAGTTCATTTCAAGCATCATTGGCAGACTTGTATGTTGCAAGCTCCTACAAAAAGCTGTTGACCTCAATGGCCTCGTCAATGAGCTCATTCTTCTTCTGCAAGTTATAAGCCGACCTAGTGGCCTGAGTTCCGGTGATGAAATGTGTATCGAGCATTTGCTGCGTAAGTACGGGTTTAAAGGATCACATTATTAGCAGACTATGTCCACCCGCCGCCGCAATTTCCAGCGCCCGCTTGGCACCTGCCTGGCCCTTGACGTCGGCCATGTCCGGCAGCGCAGCGCGCGTTGGAGTAGCGCTTGGCTCCATGCGGCACCATCCCTCGTTCGCTTGCTGCGGATCGGCTAATTCCACGCCGG
>Ga0316220_1003369_pt1 | contig 13490 bp, 10 predicted proteins | sample TBH18005metaG_FD_203632 | JGI IMG/M metagenome (GOLD analysis project Ga0316220, IMG submission 203632) | Freshwater microbial communities from Trout Bog Lake, Wisconsin, USA - TBH18005 | ecosystem: Environmental > Aquatic > Freshwater > Lake > Hypolimnion/Profundal zone | place: USA: Wisconsin...
CCTGTGCAGCCCAACCACCGTTTCCATGTTGATGAGTTACTGGGCGGCGGCCCTGAAACGGCCCGAGCTGGACCAGGATGTCCCTTTTGTGGTGAAAGAGGTCTTCGACCCGGTTTGGAAGGGAACGGGCAACTGGGCCTTCAACATGGCCTACGCGGGGTCGTATCCGGGGATGCGAGCGTGCGTGTCACGCTTCTCCGGCCTCGCGGAACTGGAGGATTGGATCGCCGCCGGCCTGCCGGTGGGGCTTTCAGTCTGTTTTGATCGGTTGAACGGGAAGGATGGTGGCCCGCCCAATGGCCACCTGGTCGTGTGCATCGGCTTCACCGCGGAGGGCGACGTCATTCTGAACGACCCCGCCCGGCTCCACCTCACCCGCCGAACCGTGGCCCGCAAAACCCTCATCCATGCCTGGTCCGTCTCGAAGAACGCCGTCTACCTTATCTATCCCGAACAAGCGAAGCTGCCGGCAGATCGGTTTGGACATTGGGATTGAACTCCACGGCCTCTCGGACTCGTGCGAGGATCACCTCGGCCAGGCAGGGGTCGGTGCCGACGCTCGGCGAGTACCAAACCAACTTGCCCCGGAGCTCGGTGGGGTTGCGCCAGGGAGGTCGGCCAGCGGCCAGACGATCCCTAACCACGGAAGCGGGCTGTCCTAACCGGACCGGGATGTCCTCGATCACATGGGGACCTTCGCCCATAAAAAAGGGCACTACCACCAAGTGACGGGTGCGGGCTAGGCGATAACAATCCTCGATCCCCGGCGTTTCTTCGAGGAAAACCGGCTCGACGGAGGCGTAGATCCCGAGCGCGCGCACCCGCTCGGTCTGATGTTCGACCGCGCGGCGCGATTCCTGGTTCTGGCCGGTGCCGTGCCCCGCGATGAAAAGGGTGGTGTCGCCGGGGAGAGGACTGCGTGGGAAAGGGAACGCCTCCACGATTCTCCGGGCGCGGTCCAGGATCGCCGAAGTCATGGCCGGATGGGTCCCCACCGGGTAGCTGTAGAACAGCGTCCGGCCGTCCTGCGCCGAGCGGCGGTTCCAGGGGGTGTCACCCTTGGGGCGCAGACCGAGCTCGACCGGGATGCGTTGTTCGGAAAAATAGCCTTCGCTCATGAACATCGGGCAGAGCACTACCCGGGCTTGAGTGAGGCTGGTCAGCACGGAGCGGATCTGCGGGTCTTGTTTCCAAAAGGCCTCGCGCACCTCGGAGAAGTGCCCCCGCCGGCGCAGTGCGGCCGCGTGCTGGATTACCGGTTCGGCCGCCCCTGCGTGCAGGGTCGAACCGTGGCCGAGCAATACTAGGGCGGCATCAGAAAAGAGGTCATTGCCCACGGGGAATGGTTAGCCTAACCCTGGCGGCAGCGCAAGGGGAGGGTGGGATTTGATTTTGGGCGAGTTCTGAACGAGTGGTAAGGGCTAGCGCTGGTCTCACGAGGCCCGATAAAAGTGGCGGCGAAGGTCGCGACCAAGGCCTGGGATGCGAGAATTTGGGGCCGCTGCTGGCGAGTCGATATGACACTTATGGAAGACACGATGACGTTTCCCACGGCCGAGACGCCGACAGCGGCGTATTCGCGGAACCACCCTTTCCTGGCGGGGTTGATTGGCCATGATCGGCTGACCCGGCCCGGGTCGCTCAAGGACACGCGGCATTTCATCCTGAGCTTGGCCGGCAGCGGCCTGACCTATACTCCCGGGGACTCGCTGGGTGCGTTTGGCTGTAACGCACCGGAGGTGGTGGACGAGTTGGTATCGGTGCTCGGTTTCGACCCGGCGACGCCGGTGAGCGGTGGTAAAGGACTGACCCGCACATTTCGCGAGGCCTTGCTCCAGGAAGTCACGGTGAACCGGGCCAACCGGAAACTCATCGCCGCGCTGGCAGAGCGCGCCCCCCAGGGAGAACAGCGCGACCGGCTCAAGGCGCTGATGGACCAGAGCGATCGGCTGAGCGAGTACATCAACACTCGGGATTATGTCGATGTGTTGCGCGAGTTCCCCGGGCCGAGATTCGAATCCGCGGCTGACTTCCTGGCCCAGCTCACTCCGATCACGCCGCGCCTCTATTCCATCGCCTCCTCGCAACAGGCCCATCCCAACGAGGTCCATCTCTGCGTGGCCATTGTCCGCTATGACACGCACGGCCGTCCGAAGAAGGGGTTGGCCTCGGGCTTTCTGGCAGACCATGCGGGGATGTTCGTCAAAAGCATTCCGGTCTATGTCCAGGTCTCGCGCGCCTTCCGCCTGCCCCCCGATCGCTCGCGCGATATCATCATGGTGGGGCCGGGGGCCGGGATCGCGCCGTTTCGCGCCTTCCTGGAACAGCGGGCGGTCGAGGGAGCCTCGGGCCGAAATTGGCTATTCTTCGGAGAACAGCACCGGGCCACGGATTTTCTCTACGAAACCGAGTGGGCGGAACACCAGCGGCGGGGGACCCTGCATCGGCTGGACCTGGCCTTTTCGCGGGACCAACCCGAGCGGATTTACGTCCAGGACCGGATGCGGGAACAGGCACGTGAACTCTGGGCCTGGCTGCAGGGTGGCGCCTACTTCTACGTCTGCGGCGACGCCCGCAATATGGCCAAAGGAGTCCACCAGGCCCTCATCGACATCGCTTGCCAACAGGGCGGCCTGAGTCCCGAGGCGGCGGCTCACTACGTGAACGTGACCTTGATGAAGACCGAAGGCCGGTATCTGCGGGACGTGTATTGAGCCTCGGCCCCCCAGCGAGCGCGAAAAACGCAAAGAAACCAGTTGTCACCGCTGGACGGTCTGCTATGATGACCCGCTCCTTCTGGTGCTGGTCGAGGAATTCAGCCGGTGCCGGGAGGTTGAACGGCCGTAATTTCCCGCGCCTGGCGGTGTGGGAGGCCATAACAACACTGAATGAAATCCCGTGTTCCGCGGGATGGTCTGTCCAGAGGACGGATGTTTAACCAAAGGAAACTAGTGATTACGATTGGCGTTAAAGAGTTATTGGATGCCGGTGTCCATTTCGGGCACCAGACGAAGCGATGGAACCCGAAGATGAAACCGTTCATCTTCGATGCCCGCAACGGCATTCATATCATTGATCTGAGCAAGACGATTCATCAACTGGAGGCTGCTTGCGACTTCATGGCGGGGACCGTGGGCAAGGGCGGCAAGGTGCTGTTTGTGGGCACCAAGAAACAGGCCCAACTGGCCGTCCGAGAGACCGCCAAGGAATGCGCGCAATACTACGTCACCGAGCGCTGGCTGGGTGGCACGATGACCAATTTCGCCACCATCAAGCGCTCCATCGGACGGCTCAAGCAGATCGAGAAGATGGAGACCGATGGCAGCATCAACAATTACGTCAAACAGGAACAGTCGATGATCCGGCGCGAGGCCGCCCGGCTGGTCAAGTTTTTCGAGGGCATCCGGTCGATGGAGAAATTGCCCGCCGCGATGTTCATCGTGGACATCAAACGGGAGCACAACGCCGTCGCCGAGGCGCGCCGGCTCAAGATTCCCGTGGTGGCCATCGTGGACACGAATTGCGACCCCGATCTGGTGGATTACCCGATTGCGGGGAACGACGACGCTATCCGCTCCGTCCGGATGATCCTCGCCACCGTGTGCCAGGTCATCACCCAGGCCCAAGCGGAATACGAGGCGAAATACGCCCGCCGTAAGACGGTCGAGGAAGAGGCCCACGCCGCCCCGGTTGCGGTTGCGACCCCGACCCCAGCTCCGGCCCCGTCCCCCATCCCCGTGGAAGCCGCTCCGGCGCCCGCGAGCATCTAATCGCCGGGCAAGTGGGAATTCGCGCCAGGCCGCCGGTCTGGCCCGAGGCATCCGCTTAACCAAGAACCCAAAGAAGAGACCCATAAGTTTATGGCTGAAATTACTGCCGCCGCCGTGGCCAAACTGCGCGAAATGACCAACGCCGGCATGATGGATTGCAAGAAAGCGCTCACCGACGCGAAGGGCGATTTGAGCGCCGCGGTGGATATCTTGCGCAAGAAGGGTGCCGCTACCGCGGTCACCAAGGGTGGACGGGAAGCGCGCGAAGGCGTGATCGCCCAATACATCACCCCCGATGGCCGCCTGGGCGTGCTGGTCGAGGTAAACTCTCAGACCGATTTTGTTGCGCGCAACGAAATGTTTCGGGCTTTCGCAGACGATGTGGCCAAACGCCTCGCTGCCGATCCGAAGACCGATTTCGAGGCGGATCGCGTTGGCATGGTGGCCAAGATTCGCGAGAACGTACAGATTCCCCGCAACGCCCGCATGGAAGTGAGCGGTCATGGCATGGTTGCGGCCTACATTCACACCGGCGCCAAGGTCGGCGTGCTGGTCGAGGTCGGTTCGGGCAAGGAAGAAACGCTGGCCAACCCCGAGTTCAAGCAGTTGGTTCGGGACATCACCTTGCAGATTGCGGCCGGGAGCCCGGCGGTAGTTTCCCGGGAAAGCGTGCCGGCTGACCTGGTGGCTAAAGAGCGGGAAATCGCCGCCGAGCAGGTCAAGAACAAGCCGCCACAGGTGGTGGCGAGCATCGTCACGGGCAAACTCGAGAAATTCTACCAGAACTACTGCCTGGTGGACCAGGGGTTTGTCAAAAAGAACTCCGAGATCTCCGTCAAAGAGCATATCGCCGGCGTGGCCAAAGTGCTGGACGACGAGGTGACGGTTCGCCGCTTCGTCCGCTTCCAGGTGGGCGAGGCCCCGGCGGCCTGATCCCCCGCCGCCTTTGGGGGCCGCCGGCCTAGCGCGGGCGAGCCCCTGAAAACATCGGTGCAGCAGCCATTCAGGCCCCGACTAGCCGGGGACGGCGGGGATCGACATCCCGAATTTCAGAAAAAGGCGTCCGTCAGGACGCCTTTTTTGTTGCCAAGGCCTTTTCCCGCGTTTTCGGGTTGCACAGGGCGGAGGCATTGTGCCAGTCTCCGCAGCCGACATATGGGTGAGAATTTGAAATCGTGGCGTCGAGTGGCCTTGTTGGTCAATTCGACTAATGCACAGTATAACCTGCCGCAGGGGGCTCCCAGCGACGCGCTAGCCGAGGTGGACGGGGCCAAATACATCGAGGCTTACGCGGAGGGGATCCGTTTGGCAGGTTGCGAACCACTGCCGCGGGAGGGGGTGCCCGATCTCGGAGTCATCGGCTGGTTGCGGGAGGTCCGCCCCGACTTCTGCTTTAACGTGTGCGAAGGGTTTGGCGGGGAGAGCCGGGAGGCTCACATGCCCGCCCTGCTGGAGATCCTCGGCTTGCCCTACAGTGGCCCGGGTCCGCTGGCGGCTGCGGTGACGCAAGACAAACCGACTACCAAGCGGCTACTGACCGCCGCGGGGCTGCCCACTCCGCCGTTCCAGGTGTTCGACGGTCCGGAGGCCGCGCAGCAGTGTTCGATGCCCTTCCCACTGTTCGTCAAACCCAAACACGAAGGCACGGGTATGGGGATTCTCAGCGACAGCATCGTCCGTGGTTCCGAGGAACTCACCCGCCAGGTCGAACGCGTCGTGCGCCAATACCGGCAGCCGGCCCTGGTCGAGAGCTTTATCGAAGGTCGTGAGCTCACCTGCGGGGTGGTGGGGAACAACGGCGACCTGCACATCATGCCGATCCTGGAGGTGGATTTCGGAGGTTACCCCAAGGACCTCGCCCCGGTCTATTCCTCCACTCACAAAAACGACCTGGACCATTTGTTCCGTTACCGCTGTCCCGCCGCGCTACCTGGGGAAATCGCTGCCGAGATCAAACGCCTCACACGGGCCACCTTCGAGGTGACCGGTTGCCGCGACTATGCCCGAGTCGACTTCCGCCTGACCCCGGAGGGGCAGTTGTTCATCCTGGAAATCAACGGCCTGCCCGGGATCACGCCGCGCAGCGATATGACCATGATGGCCAAGGCGGAGGGTCGCACCCACGCCGAATTGGTCGCCGCTGTCCTCCAGGCCGGCCTGCGCCGATGCTCGCTGTCATGAAGCGCCCCCCGGTCCTCCTGCTTTACGGTCTGGACGAGCACACCATTCCGGTGGACGCCGAGGTTACGCGCCACACGGTGGAGCGGGTGGTGGAGGTGTTGCGCGAGCGGGGTTGGGAGGTCGTCCCCAGGGAAGTGACCCACGACCTGTCCGCCGCGCTCGAACCCTACGATCCGCGACGGTGGGTCGTCTTCAACCTGTGTGAAGGCTCGACGTACCAGGCCTTTTACTACGCCGGCGTCGCCGAGGAGCTCGAGCGACGCGGTTACGCCTTCACCGGCAGCCGGGCACCGGCGTTGCATGAAACGCAACGCAAGCCGTCTATGAAACGGTTGCTGGAGGTCGGCGAGGTCCCTACACCGGTATGGACTGCCTCGCAGACGGCCGAGGATCTGGCGTTTCACCTTTTTCCGGCCATTGTCAAGCCCGCGGCCGAGCACTGCTCTTTTGGCATCTGCCGCGATTCGGTGGTGTTCAACCAGGACCAGGCGCGCGCGCGCGCAGCCACCCTCATCGGCCAATACCCGGGCGGCGTTATCGTGGAGGAATTTCTTGATAGCGAGGAATATGCCGTGGCGTTGTGGGGGCCGGACCAGGCGCCGGAAGTACTGGGTATTAGCCTCATCCGCTACGACGCGTTCCCCGAAATGCGCGATCGGCTCTGCACCTTCGAGGCCAAGTGGTTGCCTGAAACGCACGCGTTCGTGAACACGCCGCCGGACTGTTGCGCACCCATTCCAGCCGAGCTGCGCGCCGAAGTGGAACGGCTGGCTTGCCAGGCCCACCTGGTCTGCGGCGTGCGGGACTACAGCCGGGTGGATATCCGCTTGCGGCAGGGTCGGCCGATGGTGCTCGATGTCAACGCCAACTGCGACGTGGGCGAACATGGCGGATTCACCCACACGGCCACGACCGCGGGTTGGAGCTACGGTGAGATGATCGAACGATTGGTGCTCCTGGCCGCCGCCCGCCACGCCAACGGGGAGGCGTCATGAGCCTCGAGATCCGGCCAACCACCGCCGAGGACCGACCTCATTTGCGCGCGATCCTCGTCCATTCGGGTGTATTCCACGACAGCGATGCCGAATGCGTGGAGGAGATGTTTGACCACGCCATGGCGAAGCCGGCACCCGACAACTACCGGTTTCTCTCCGGTTGGCTGGACGGCCGGATGCTGGGATTCGCCTGTTTTGGCTGGGAGTCGCTGACCGAGGGCACCTGGGATTTGTTTTGGGTCTGCACCCTGCCCGAGGGACGTGGGCGCGGCCTGGGCGGAGGGCTGTTACGCGAGGCCGTGCGCGTCGCCACCACCGAGGGCGGGCGCCTAATGGTCATTTACACCTCTTCGACCGACGCCTACACCGCCGCGCGCCGGCTTTACGAGTCGCAGGGCTTCGCCCGCACCGCCACCATACCCGAGTATTACAAGCCCGGTGACGATTTGTTCATTTACTCGCGACGACTTCAACCCCCCACCCCCGCATGAAGGCCGCCCGCGAGCCTGATGCGGTTGCCCGCCTCTGGCGGCATGCCGCCGGCGCGCGGGGATTGCTGGGCATCATCGCCGCGGGCATGGTTCTGGATTTGGCTTTGGAGGCCGGCATGCCTCTGGCGCTGAAATTTCTCATCGACCAGGCGGTGCTCGGCGGCGACCCCGGGTTGCTGGTGGCCATTACTGCCGGACTGGGCGGCGCCGCGCTCGTGGTCGTCGCCATGAAATTCGCCCGAGATTACGGGGTTGCCCGGATCAGCGCCCAGGTGCTGTCCGGTCTGCGGACGGATCTCTTCAGCCAGTTGCAACGGCTCTCGCACGAATTCCATGCCCGCCACTCGGTGGGCGGGCTGCTTAACCACTTCTCGGGCAACCTGGCGGCGGTGGAACGAGCGGTGGCCGAGGCGATTCCGGTGGGCCTCTTGCCCACTCTCGAAGCCGTGGTAAGCGCGGTGGTCCTATTCTCGCTCGAGTGGCGGTTGGCCGCCCTCGCGGTGGTGGTCTGGCCCCTCTCGCTGGTGGGGCCCGCCCTGCTGGCCGCTAGGGCCACCCGCGCCAGCCGGGACCGCCGCGGGGAAGAGGCTCGCCTGCTGGCGGTGGTGCAGGAGAATTTGCTCGCCCAGACGCTGGTTCGGGCCTTGACGCTGGGAGAAACGGTCGAACGCGCCCGGTTCGAGGTACGGAACCGCAGCCTGACGCTCCGCTCGGTACGGTCGAGTTTTCTGAGCAGCCTGGGCGAGCGGTCGGGCGGCGTTACCATCCTCCTGCTCCAGATCCTGGTTCTGGGTTTGGGGGCCTGGATGGCCTCCCGGCACCGTATTACCGTGGGCACGCTCGCGGCGTTCCAAACCGTCCTGCTCAACGTGAGCAACTCGCTCGCCTGCGTCACGCAATACTACCCGACGGCCATCTCCGCCGCCGGTGCCCTCCGCCAAATGCAGGAGTTGTTCGCCGAGCGGCCCAAGGTCGATGAACTCGCCGCCGCGGACGGGCTGGGTTCGTTTGCGGGCATGATTGAGTTCCGGAACGTGGGTTTTTCGTATGCGAGCGCCCCGTCTGCGGAGGCGAAAGCGGCCCTCGACCAGGTGAACATCGAGATCGCACACGGCGAGCGGGTGGCCCTGGTCGGTCCCAGCGGCTCGGGAAAGAGCACCGTGCTCAACCTCTTGCTGCGCTTTTATGATCCCCAGTCCGGCGAGGTCTTGATCGACGGGCGTCCCTTGCGCACCATTCGCGTCGCTTCCTTTCGCAGCCAAATCGGGGTCGTCTTCCAGGAGAGCTTCCTGTTTAACACAACGCTGCGCGAGAACATCCGCCTCGGCCGCATGGAGGCGACGGACGCCGAAGTGGAGGAGGCCGCCCGGGCGGCCGAGATCCACGACTTCATCCGTGGCCTGCCCGAAGGGTACGACACGCTGGCGGGGGAACGTGGTGGCGCCCTTAGCGGCGGCCAGCGGCAGCGCGTGGCGCTAGCCCGGGCACTGGTCAGAAACCCCGCGATCCTCGTGTTGGATGAAGCTACCTCCGCCCTGGATCCCGGGACCGAAGCGGCGATCCAGGCCACCTTGCAGCGGGTCACACTGGGCCGCACCCTCATCCTGGTAACGCACCGGTTGAACCAGGCACCCGCCTGCGACCGTGTGCTGGTATTTGATCAGGGGCACTTGGTGGAGCAGGGCGCCCACTCCAGCTTGCTCGCCGCCGGTGGGCTCTATGCCCGGCTTTGGCGGAAGCAGTCCGGCTTCGTCGTGAGCCCTCAAGGCGATTATGCCGAGATCAGTCCGGACCATCTCACTACCTTGCCCATCCTGAGCCAAGTGCCCCAGGGGCTACGCACCGAGGTGGTCCGTTGGTTCGTGACGGAGCGGCACCCCGCCGGGCACGTGGTCTGCCGCGAGGGCGATCCCGGCGACCGGTTTTATGTCATCGCGCGCGGCCGGGTCGAAGTGATTCGGTCCCAGACCGAGGGCCCCGAGCTTTGCCTCAAAGTGCTCGATGACGGCGACTATTTTGGCGAAATCGCCCTGCTCACCCATTCACCTCGCACCGCCACCATCCGGACTCGCACGGATTGCGTGCTGATGAGTCTCGGCCGCGACCAATTCGAGGCCTTGCTTCATCGCTTCCCTGAGCTTCACGCCGCCGTCGCCGGGGTTTCGCGCGCCCGTTTGGATGAGTTGGCCAGAAATCCGCACCTGCACGCAAGTTGAGGGGCTGGGCCACTGTTAAAACCTTTGATGCAGAACGAAATGAGCAGCCTCGTGCCGGCGTAACGGCTCAGGTGGTCTCAGTGGCGCTCCGGTGATGGTGGACGATGAGCGCCGAGATAAGGAACAAAAGGAGGTAGTAGAGGCTGAAGGCTGTCTCGTTCCAGGAGGAATGCGGGCCGGTAATGAGTTGGGCGATGAGGTTTTGAACGAGCAACACCAGCCAGATGAGCCCATAGGCGTGGGGAAATACGTCGGAATCGGTTCCGCGGGGCAGGGGACGCAGTCGAATGCGGGTTATGACCAACGCCAGGCTCAGGATCATCAGCGGACCAACGACTCCCCAACCGACGCCGTTCCAATGTTCTTCGCGACCGATATAGAGGTTGGCCCAGCCCTTCCACCCGTTCTTCACCGACAACCCCAACCCGAAGATCAGGCCGAGATAGGCTCCGAACCGCTCCAGGTTCGGGTGTGGGTGGCCGAAGGGTGTTCCGGAGGGCCGCCGATCTGCTTCCGACACCGGTCGATTGGCAAGATAGAAGGCCAGGCCGTAAGCCAGGCCGATGCTCATACCACCGCTGGATTCCCAACAACGCCAGAAATTGAAATTCGCCCCGGGCCAAAACCTCGCCGCCCAACTCCAATTCTGCAGCGCCGCCCAACCGAGGCCGTTGACCAACCCGACGCTTAGGATCAGCTTTACGGCCCGCCCATCGCGGCGTGCTGCCTCAAAGACCAGGAAGCCGAGGTAGAGCCCCAGGTGGGTCATGGCCGCCCGGTTATCACCCACCAATCGCCGCAAGTTCGGATTATGGACCAGATCCGCGTATTGCGGCTGCATCGTTTGGTAGAGCGGTAGGAAGACCTCCGGCAGGCGGTCGAAGATCACCCTTGCCAGTACCGCCCCCACCAGGCCGCAAGCCACCCGCAGGCACCAGCCCGCCGCTCCCGTGCGGCGATGGGACCCGCACCAGGCCAGGGCACAAGCCCCCAGCCCCGCCCAGGGAACCCCGGCGATAAACAGCCATAGAAACCCATAGGCCCGTGGGATGGGAACCCATTTTCCCGCCGCCGTGTCGGTCTGCAAATGCCCGTCAAAAAAGCTCGGCCACTGCATCCATCCGCGGCTTCCGGAAAAACCGATGCCCATGGCCAGCGCGAGAATGACCCAACCGGAATCATACGGGCGAGATGGGCGATTGGTCGGACCCCGCGATAGAAACCACCAGGCGGCACCCCAGGTCACGCCCGCAAAGACGCAGCCGTTCATGGCCCCAAAACCCGAGCACCCCCGTACCGCCCAGGTCATCCCACCGAGCGCCGCAAAGCACAACGAGGGGAGCCAGAGGTCGCGGGCCAGATGCGGTTGGTCTTGGGAGGTCATGGTGGCCCACGATAACACCCCGCGCCGGTGAGGGCAAAGCAAACGCCGACAAGCAAACCCCGCCAAATCGCCGGGTGAAGCGGTCTTCCGGGCTACGCCCCGGGCTTTTCAATAAACCCATGGAACAAGCCCATATAATACGGCAACAAGAAGACTGTGCCGGCCCCCAATTCCCTGCCGTTGCCGGTGTAATCGAGCTGCCAGGGATCGGTATTCCAGTGCCCGAAATAACGGTTCTCGACCGGCAGGACTTTCCCATTCACACGGTAGCCGCGCGAATGGCGGTCATCGGGCGAACTGAGATCCTCGGAGCGTTCGGGCGGCAAATACTCGAGATCCAACCGCTGACGGTTGCGGTGGGGCCAATTCACCCGATCGAGGGGGAAGCCGTAGAGCGTCGCCATGGCATCCTCATGCCAACCCCACCAGGGACTCAGCGGGACCGGGCCCCAGGCGCTGGGGACGGCCGTGGCCAGGTTTTGCCCGGCGTAGGCAAAGTTGAAAAATGGGTTCATCTCCGGCCACTCGTTGACCCAATAACGGAAAAAGGAATAGCGGATGAGCCGCTTCAAGTCCTCGTCTGGCGAGCATCGCAGCAGGCTGTAATAGGACATGAAGGCCATCTCGTCGTCGGATTGGTTCCCCGAGCCGGGGCCCTGCTGGACCTTCGGGTACATGGCGTTATGGGCGTAACCATGGCGGTCGATGAGCTCGCGTGACGCGCGCGCGTATTTAGCGTCGCCGGTGAGGTGTTCCGCCACTGCCAGGTAACTCAGGAGGCTGAGCGATTTCAGCCCACGCTCCTGCCACCAGAATGGGTCATGGTTGAGTTGGTCCGGGCCATAGACTCCCCACCGCGTCGGTTTTCCATCGTGATCCACCAGCGAGAATTCGTGCGTGAGCAAGTGGTCGGTGAGGTCGCGCACCACTTCGCGGACGCGCTCCCGTTCCGGTTCGGTGTCGGCGCAGAAATCGAAATAAAGCGGGTAGAAGAAGTAGTGGCCGTCCAACTCATCGCTGCTGGTATCGGACTTCCAGAACCACCGGCCATCGGCGCTCTGGGGCCAGCGCGGTTCATAGACTTTCCACAAACGATCGCGCTGCCGCGCTTGGCGATCGAATTCCAGCCGCCCCGCATTCGGATCCGGCCACTCGACCGGTCGGATGGTGCGCGCCACGTAACCGCGTGGCGGTTCATGCTCGCCGCCTTGGGTCACTTTCTGCAGGCCACGCAACGCCTCGAAGGCCTGCTTGGCTCGCGCCTTCGCCTTCGGGTCCCGGGTGGCCGCGTAAGCGAAGCACTCTCCTGCGCCATACATTGAGGTCCACAGGCCGTCATTATCGCTGTCCTGCGGATCGGCGCTGGCCTTGTCCCCCGGGCGGCGCAGCGCCGCCTCGGCCACGAAGCCAAACGGAGTCCGCTTGATATATCGCTCGATTTCCTGCTCGTAGAACTCGGCCTTGGCCGCCAGGGTCATCGGGCGGCGCTCGATCCGGCCGATGCCCCCAGCCGTCGCGAACCACGCCCCGCCGGAGCCATCCACCACCCCTTGCGCCACGTCGTCATGCGGCAGCCACCGGGGTCCCTGGCGATAATGCCAACCATCCCCATCATACCGAACCACTCCCAGGTGCGTCGTAAACCAGACCTCGCCGTCCGGCCCCGCGGCGAGCCCGGTAAAATCGTTCACCGGCAAACCGTCCTTTCCCTCGAAAAAACGCCACCCAAACTGGTCCGACCGGGCACCGACTCCCGCCTTCACCGCGAACCACAGGGACCCCTGCGAGTTGAACGCAACTCCCAAGACCTCCTGAGTCCCCCAGGAGCGCCCTTGATGGTCTTCAATGTCGAGTCGTGTCCAACCTGCCATCGTTAGCGCGTAGAGTCCGCCACTGGCGGCCGCGCACAGCCTGCCCTCGGGCGAGCGCGCCAATTGGTTCAGCCGCTCTGCTCCCGGCCAACCGAGTGATGTCGCCCGACCGTCCGCCGTGACGGACCAGCATTGGCTGGCGCTCGCTACGATATTGCTGCTGCCGGCGCGCAGTAACTGCCGCGCTTCGCGCCATGGGATCGGCGCGGTCACCGGCTCCCCATCCGTCCCCGCGAACACAAAGGTCGAGTCGGTCGCCGACGACAGCGCTGGTTTGGCCTGCCACTGCGCGTCCCGGAGCTCGTACCACTGGCCGCCCCCAAACGTTCGTACCGAGCCGTCGGGCCCGAGATCCAGGAGTTGCATCGGCCCGGAAGGCGAACCATTGGTTTTGGCGAACCGGGACCCAACTTCCTGGCGGAAGGACTGGGGCGCCGGGGTAAAATCGGCTCCCCGACCTGCGCCGACACCAAGATAGCAGGCGGCCGCCAGGAACAGAATTGGCTTCATGCCCTCATCCTTCCACGTCGGCCTGAGTCAATCAAGGCCAAGCCGTCGGCTGCCTGCCCTCGCCCATTAGAC
>Ga0316220_1003372_pt1 | contig 13470 bp, 12 predicted proteins | sample TBH18005metaG_FD_203632 | JGI IMG/M metagenome (GOLD analysis project Ga0316220, IMG submission 203632) | Freshwater microbial communities from Trout Bog Lake, Wisconsin, USA - TBH18005 | ecosystem: Environmental > Aquatic > Freshwater > Lake > Hypolimnion/Profundal zone | place: USA: Wisconsin...
CACCAAAGACCTGCGCTCCTTACGCCGCGACAACATCGGCTTTGTGTTCCAGGCACCGTACCTGATTCCGTTTTTGGATGTGACAGACAACGTGGCCTTGCTACCCATGCTGGCAGGTATGCCCAATGCCCAGGCGCGGGCACGGGCCCTGGAGCTGCTCACCGAGCTGGATGTGGCGCATCGCGCCAAAGCCGAACCATCCCAACTTTCGGGCGGTGAACAGCAACGGGTGTCGATTGCCAGAGCGTTGGCCAACCGGCCACCGGTAATTTTGGCCGATGAACCCACGGCGCCGCTCGACAGTGAGCGGGCCCTGGCGGTCATGCGCATTCTCAACCGCATGGCCATCCAGTACCAGGCCGCCGTCATTGTGGTCACGCACGATGAAAAGATCATTCCTACATTCAAGCGGATTTACCACATCAGAGAAGGCCGGACGGTCGAAGAAGCCGGGCAAGGTCGGTCGTTAGGATAGGTCCATAGATTGCACGCAGAGCCTCCGGGTTGTGTTTTCAGCTGGTGTGCGCAGCATGATGCGCGCCCGGGTAAATAGCCAACTTGTATTGCCTGGGCTTGGCTGGGTTTGTGCTCGGCCATCTTCGAGGTTGCGCTGTGCGTCCACTTTGGTGGCTTTGGTGAGCCGCAATCCCTTGGGTTCTAGGGGTTAGGTGCCATCTACATCGCGACAAATCGTTCATCCCATACGTGCATTTCACACGCACGGAACTCAATCGGATGTCGGCTGTTCAAGGCGCGAACTCCGAGCCGCAGACACAGCATTGCCCCGCTTGGTTGGGGAAGTCCGGCGGCGAAGAGCCGCCAGATGCTTGATCTGGCGATTTTCACCCCCCGCGGATGACAGCATGAGCCAACGCATGAAATATTCAGAGTGCCGTTACCAACCAACATTGGCATGTGCGACGTCTGGCGAAAAGTAGAGCTACTTTCGCAGCCACTACTTGTGACGGAGCAAAAGCGCAACAGAATGCCGTCTGGCGGCAATGTGGCGCTGCGTCCAAAGGCAACTAACCAGACAGGGCAATATGGATGTCAGCTGCTCGGAGTTCACGCCCTGAAGAATTCAGCATACGCAGCCAGTGCGGAGCACTTACGCCGCTGGGCACGTTTGCCGCAGCGCTAGGTATGCAAGTTGCTCCGCCGGCTGGAGCTGGCACACGACAATATAGGGGTACGCTTGCAAAAGATTTTGCACGCGGACAGAGCTTTTGACTCCCTAGGAAGTCCGCTCGCCCCACCAGGGGCAGAGTGGGCTTTCTTCTTCTCTAGACTATGTCTAGAGAAGAGTCTAGACCGCCCCTGGAAAAATGGATGAAATCGGCCGCGCGCGCCCAGCGTCAGCTATGGGTTTCAACACCACAGTGCTGGGATATATCCTGACAAGAATGGGATATATCCTGACACAAGCGGGATATATCCTGACGCCCCACTTGCGGGATTGAAAGTCCAGTCCGTCACGAGTTCCTCCAAGGAAACCTGTCAGGATATATCCCGGGAGCCGCAGGCAATTCACCTGCGACAAAGCCCACATGATTTCAGATGTTGGCTTTTTTGCATAGGGTCCTGCTGCGTTAAGCAGTCAGTTCCTCATAGACCATCTCAATCGTACGAGCAACTTTTGGCCGAGTTATCCAGAAATTATGCCCATCAACTTCGACGCGCCAGCCGATAGCCATCAACTCCAGAAGCGCCTTTTCTATGATGGAACACTGATTGCGCCTCGTGTCTGACTTCCTGGCGGCCAACATCCTATCGGCAAGTTTCGGGTCCAGAATACGAGCTTCAAATGCAGCATCCGACGCTCTAAGTGCGGCACGGGCTTTTGCCGCTATTGCGACGTCAGCGTCTGCCGTCGCCTTGATTAAATTCGCTCTACGCGCAATATCTTTACGAGCCTGAACACCTTTTCTCCGCTCTAATTCGTCTTCCGATTCATTTTTTGGCCAAACATATTCGCACAAACTTTGCATTCCGATCCGGCGGCGAGCCTCTTCGTTTATCCAGGACAGCCGCTGGTGGAGCAGTCGCGCTGCGTCGGTCTTTAGCGCCCTTGATTCAGAAAGGTTAATGCGCAGCGGATGCGAACCCTTTGCGCCGAAAATGGCAGCAGCCATACGAGGATTTATTGCAACTGATACCTCATCACTCGTCGCGATTTCTTGGTAGCTTGACAGAAGTCGAGAACCTGTAGTTTTACCCCCAAAGGTAATGAAAATTGTAACGCCGAATAGTCTTCGAATTGATTCATTGATTAATTTCCTGTCCCTTGTATTTTTATAACCAATTTCTGTTGCGAGCTGCGAGTAAGTCGTCTCCGCTACTGCGGCGTTCTCCGTATCAAACTCTGCGGCTTCAAGCCCGGGCTCCCGTGTAGCCAGCTCCGAGCTCAAGCCGCTGCGCAACGCTTTGCCGGATTCAGATTCGGGCTGGGCTGGCAGGTAGACGTCATGGCCACATACTGCCGCGCTAGCAACAAGTGCTTGAAGAACGCGCATGTCCGTAACCCCCAGCGGCTGCTGCCCGATAAATCGCACATGAACATGCTCGTTGTATTGATAACTCACATCAAGCTTACCTTGGCGCTCGCCCGGCGCCAACGACCGGAAAAGCCCTGGTGCTTGACATACGGCCGCATCAACGCGTGCGTGCGTCAGCGTTGCAACTTTAGAGTGCACGACGGCCTACTAGCTCCGCAACATGTCCAGGCCTAACAGCCCCCCCGACCAGCGAGAGCTGGCCCCCAGCCTGCGGCATATCCCTAAACGATACGAAATTGCCGTCGAAGCCGATTGTCATCACGCCTGCTTTGACGTGCCGCACTTTGAGGGTGCCCACTTCCGCTTCAGGCCTGGTTTCGTCTTCGCGATGCACGTACAAAACCAAATCCGAGTCACTTTCAATATTTCCGCAATCTTTCAAATCGGTTTGAACCGGTCTTGGATTTGTGCGGCCTGCGGCGTTTCTGTTCAGCTGCGCAAGCTGGAAAATGGGAATATCCAACTCAACTGCCAGTCGCTTGAATGCCGCAGTTGTAGCAGCGACTACAGCGCGCACGTCGATTCCTTTTCCTTCGACCTTTTGCACATAATCCACAACAACCAAGCCTAGCTCCGGCTCTCCGATGGTCGCGAGTTCTTTGACCCCATCAGCTACTGCCTTCAGAATGGCATCCAGGGTGCGACATTGTGTGTAGACCGACAGCGGCAAGGTGCTAAACCTCGCAACGGCGCGGTCGCGCCGGACCTCTTCCTCTGGCGTCAACTCATCAATTTTTAGCTTGCCCGCATCAATGCGGCCAGTGCGTGAAGCAGCCCGTTCGACAAGTTCGGTATCCGGCATTTCCAGCGAGAAAAAGAAAACACTTTTACCCTCGCCTGCGACGTGCTCAGAAATCTGCTGGGATAACGCGGTTTTGCCCGCGCCAGGCCGACCCGCCAACGTAATCAGGTGACCGTTGTGCAGCCACCCCGGATATTTAGCGTCGAGGGAGTCCAAGCCGGAGTTGAGGTACGGTTTGACGCCTGCCCGACGCGCGGCAGCAATGCCAGCGAGGTAATTCTCTCCAGCCACGCGGGCGGTGATGCGCTTGGATACCGTCGCCGCACTCATTTAGCAACTTTCGTGCAAGCCATCCTCGCCGCCTGCTTATCTGCTGCGGCATTATCCTTAGCACGTAAGGCTTCAAGTGCATCTAAGCGCACCCAGGCCAAAACCATCCCCTTGGCGCGCTGACGCTCTCGTAGTGCGGCCGATTGCTCAACGCTTGATGTATAGATTCGGGGGCGACCTCGACCACGAATTGGTGCGGATACGGAAACTTCAACCATTCTTGCTACTCCTTCACCCGAAAACCGGGCCTGAGCAGCTAAAAATTCAGCCGCTCTTCAATGTGTAGCTAGAACGAACATCGCAGAATGAGGTATTTTTCGTTTATTTTGAAAATAGCCTGAAATAAGTTGTCAGTAGCGCTTTTGGTCGTGCTTTGCAGATCGCCAATCCAAGAGGCGCTGAATCCCCTCAGCCACCGCCACATCCATCGACACCACACAGGCGGCTTCGCACGGTACTGCCCTTACACGGAAAGCATCCAGCCCGGGTACTCGGGTGGCATCCGCGCGCAAGCAAAACTTGCACCGGTGCAAGTTGCCCCCCCAACAGGTCACACTGCACTTAGACCATCCGTGCCCTGCCAATTTGGACGCTAGGTCTAGCGCTGAGGCTGGGTGTTGGCTCCGGTTCAAACGCAAAATGAATGGGGAGCTTCAACGTGACAATCAATGCAAATTCATTCACACGCACGCAGAACTTGCACCGGTGCAAGTTGACCTCCCCCACTAGGTCACTGCACTTAGACCACCCGTGCCCTGCCAATTTGGACGCTAGGTCTAGCGCTGAGGTTGGGTATTGGCTCCGGTTCAAACGGAAAATGGATGGGGCACTTCAACGTGACAATCAATGTAGATTCATCCACGGGGGGAGATTCGCACCCAGGACTTGCACCGGTGCAAGTCCTAAAACCAGGCTATGTCCCATCGCGCGAAGCCGCCTCTTTCAACGCTCTTTCGCAGTCCCTATAGTATTTCATTAGCTCGGACCGAGCAGCGTCAATCGTGGACAGACCTTGCGCAACGATGAGCTCATCGTGCCGCACTTGATAGGTCCGCGGCAGCGAATGTGATTGCAAAATATACAGGGTTCCCTTGTACGTCCGCTGTTCATTCGGCATGTTTTTGAACTGTCGCACATCTTCTCTTTCCTTCGCTGCAACCGCCAAAACTGCCTTCCCCGGATCCACATCAACAGCGGATTTTGCAACTTGACTTTGAGCGACCATAGATTGTTTTCGCTCCTGAACGGCTTCTGTCATGAGCATGTCTCGTACATTTTTCGCGACCCCAAACGAAGAGAGCCCAGCAGCTTTTTCGACACCGTTAATGTGCACCGACATGTCTTTCTTATGGATTTCCCAGTGGTCATTGCCATAATTTCCTTCCAACTCATCTGCATTCGCGAGACCGATTTTCGCCTTGAGAGAAGCTCCCGCGTTGAGCCTCACGGCGATTTTGGCGACCTCGTCTGGATGGATAACGTCAGCACTATATTCAATACTCGACACGCCAGAGCGGCTTGTAGTGCAGGCGGCCCATTCGATGTTGACAGCTGAATTGGTTTCGCGAGCTATGGCGCAGCCAACATTCTTCTTGTGATTGTGGCGTGACGCGACATCAAAGACAACCATCGCTGCGTTCACTTTCACCTTCACGAATTCATGGGCAGGCTCATAAAGATTAGGCTCAGCGCGGTTTGAAGGCATCAAGCAAACGACTTCCATCGTTCCATTTGCCGCAGCAGAAAGCGCTTGACCAAGCAGTTTCATTTTCGTAGGGTCGCTCTTCTTGGCCTGCTCGACCTCGATCCAACTCACCTTTCCGCAGCGGTAAACAACGAGTGCGTCGGCAATTTTTACTGCCGGGGCCCCGGCCCGCAGAATCTCCTTTTCTGTGTACACCGTCTCTATTTTCAGGTCAGCAGCCAGGCGGACAAGCAGGCCTGCTGTGAGTAAATCGTGCGCCCATGTCTGAGCTGGAGACCATTCGTTATCGACACTAAACGAACCAATATGCGTGCCGGTAGATGCTTTGATGCCAATCTGCTCCAGCATTTTTACGCCCTGGGCACCGAGCACGTAAGCTCTGCCAGAATGACCAGGAAGCTCGCGCGCAATCATCAGGCCGCGCTCGACCCAGGACTGCGCAGCTCGGCAAGCTTGTGTATGCCCATGCTTTTTCGTGTGGGGCCAAAGTAGCCAGCCCAATTCTTGGGCGCGGAGCCAACCAAATTTATGGAGCGCGCCCAGCGCTGCGAGGTCATTTTTGAGGCGGGTTTCTTGTGGTGTCATAACTGGTATAGCCGCCACCAGGCAAAGATCATGTAAACCGACGTGTAAATCAACCTGTAAACGACACTTATGGAGATCTCTTCTGGTGCCGCGATTTCGCGGAGGTGCCAATACCCCCTTTTCGCAATTTCGTATAGCCAGCAAAACACTCACACTCCAAACACTCCCAAAACTCAGCATGCACACACCAAACAAATTTTTGCTGCCACTTGCGTCGGCTGTGCGCAGCGCTCCCGGCTCGTCCTGCGCTGCGCTGCGGCCCCGCCGCTCCCTTGCCCTCCACCTGTTACTAGCCTTACTTCCCCACCAAAAGCACTCGCGCAACGTCCTGCACCAAATGGACTAGCCATTCCAGTGGCATCTCCGCCAGCCCATTCCTTCGCTCCCGATGCGTTGCGTCGCGTACAGCGATTCACATACAGGTCAGCGATATGAAGTTCTGCCATCGCCTGCTCCTGTGATCGTGCTGAGCAGGATGCTTCTACGAAGTCAGCGAATTCTCGTTTCAGTCGCCATTGCTTGCTCCTCGGTCGTTGCTGTCCGACGCTCTAGTTGAGCCATCACCTTGCATCCGTCAATTAGCTCCGCCTGTGGTCCTACATCGGCCACGCCAGCTTTCCGTGGGCATAGTGTCCGGAATGCTCATCGGCATCGCCTGGCAAGCAACTCCAAACGGGCAATCCCACCCGCCGCCGCTGGAGAGCTGCTTTGCGGTCTACGATGTGCGCTACGCGTTGCTGTCGTGTCTTCCCTTGTCATACGCTGCGGCCTGTCACTTGGCTGCCCCCCCGGCACCACTTCCGCGTATTGCTCCCATCTCCATCTCTAGTTGATGGTCTCCGCGACGCCGCCAAATCGCATGCCGCTGTTTCGCCCCAATCTGCCATCACTGCCCCCACAACCAGTCTGCGCACCGTGCCCCTACTTCAACTCCACCGCTTCCGCGCCCTCAATGGCCTATCCATTTCAGCCAAGACGCGCGCCAGTGTCGACATTCGCTACGGTATGCGATGTGTTTCTGGTGTCTTCGAGTTGACCTGCTGCGTGCCGCCGCGTTGAGGATTGCGCATGTGGCGTTGAGCTGCGGCTGCGGCTGCGAAGATGTTGCGATATGCCGCCCGTGCGTGCTGCTTCGTGTGCACCTGCGTGCCGCCACGTATCGTCCCCACATTCAACGGCCAGGCCGGTTGTGTTCGTATTTGCGCTTGCGTGAGTCGTGTTTCGCGCGCGCGCGTCGAGCTGCGGCTGCGCTGGCGTTGTGGTTTTCGGTTCCACGGCGTGCGCTGCCGGCTGCGGTCGTGCACACCCTAGCCTACGCACCCACCTCCCGCCTTGCTCTGCCTTAGGACAATTCCTGCGCCAAGCTTCCCGCCGCTCGTCCTTGGTAAGTGGTTCCCCGGTTTGCCGCATGACGCTACGCCCGCCTGCCCCGCTCTACCTTCTCTGCCACCAGCCTGCGGACTCCGCCCGCACTTGCGTCTTGCCACCGCCCCCGGTATCTCAACTGGCATCACCAAGTACACAAAGCTATGGGCCTTCAATGCCTACGTCCCGCGCAATTTCAGCAGCATACCGTCGCTACAAACATCCACGCGATGTGCTCGCTGGTGCAGCAGCCACACTGAGCTGCGACATCAACTCCACGCCGCGGCAGATGCTGCCTTGCCCGTCGTTGCGAGCCGCCTCCACTGTCGCTCCGGTCCTAGCGCTGGCGGACGACAGCCCTGGCGCCTCTGGCTTGCGAGTGTTCGTCCGACGAACGCCCCCCGCGTTTTTGCAGGTCGAATGGAGTGCGGACGGACCCCGGGCTGGCCCGATAGGTAGCACGCATCAAACGAAGCGCTGCGCCTGGATGCCGGCACGACGTGGTGGGGTGTGCAGCGGTTGCCCGTGCTCCGGAGCGCCAGAACGGACCGGCCGCAGCGCGTAGATGAAGCCATGAAGCGCAACAATCCACACGCTGCCCCCGCGAAAAGCCAGCACAGTATTTCCCGAGCACAACGTCGCGCCGATACACCTTCCGCAGTGTGGAGCGGCGTTTACCCTGGTGATGCCCTAACAGAGTGGCTACCACTATTGGAACGTTTGCTTATGGGGGGTGCCTCAGGCCCCCCTCTCCTGCTCCTGCAACCTCGTGCCGACCATTCGGATGTGGGGACCCTCCAGGCCTAGTGCGCGAGCGAATGTACGTTTGACTTCAAAGCATATTCCGCGGTGTGGATGGGCTGAGCTACTTGTATTGATCCATTGTGGTTCCCCCCACTTCGTGCTCGCTGTTCGGGCTCTGAGCGGCGGCGTCGGTGTGGCACTGGGTGAGCGGGTTGCCGTTTTGTTTGATGTGTTGCGCTAGTGTGGTGCGCGCGGCGGACTGGAAGTCGTTGACAGCGATGGGCTAGGAGTGGTGGTCGTTGTTGCGTGGGGCGGTAAAGAAAGGCACCACGCCCATTTGTCGCGCATCAGGTCCTCCGTCAGGCGCTCGAATGGCTGGCATATGACTGAATCAGGCGGCACAAGCATCCGCCTGATTTCGCTCCGGTCGCCCTCTCCCACGTTCCGGCGACAAGGACCGAAGCTCGGGGCATTGTGAGCTGCGAATACTGCGCTATCCGGATTCATTTCCGCCCATGTGGTGTATGCCCCAACGTTCTTGGTGATGCCCTAAAGGTGCTTGCCCCACTTCGTGCAGGCCAGTCGGGGATCAAGGCATACAACAGCAGAAACAGACCGACAAAAATAAACCACTGACACGGGCAGAAGTTCTACCTATACGTCACTAGGTAACTTGCATTCAGCAGGTTTCCAGCAACAACGTAAGACCTTCATCATGCCCACTACTGTTTCAAAATCATCGTCTAGAAATCTTGCATCTCCACCGAAGCTCATTCGAGACATCTACGGCGCCCTGACTCTGTCAGTGCATATCACTCCCGAGCAGAGCAAAGAGGTGGCTGCCCTGCTCGCCAAAGCGACGGCGCTGAAAGATGGCGTCCCCTCGGCGTACATCTCTAGCACCGCAAGTGAGATGGAATGCCTAAATCACGACGTCTATGACGTCGTGATATCGCGTGGAAAAGTTCGCGGCCTTGTAGTTCAAGCACGTTACTTCTGGAAGCACTTGAAAAAAACCCGCTCGCGAATGCTCAAGTCCTATTTTCTAGTGACGTCTCACTACAGCACAGTGACAGTCACCGAGCTTGAGAACGCAACTTGCGTAAAAAGGGCCAAGCACACCAGCAAACTCGGCCAACTTGCCGGGCATTATCTTGGCACGACCACGGTCAAATGCGCATAAAAGCAAACGGAGACACACTATGTACACACTACAAACACAAGCCGAAAAAGACCTATTCCGCACAGCAAAAAATGCACGTGACCGCGGCGAGGACGCCAGGGGATGTCAGTCAACCAGTCAAGCGCTCGGGACTGCACTGGTTCTAAACCGTTCTGATTGGCTCGCCGAAATGCGATACACGATTGCCCAGGCACTCGACCGCATTGGCCCAGATTGGGCAACGGCGATACCGGCTGTTGAACGAGCGCTAATGAACGACGAGATGCATAATGCCACTCAAGCCGGCAGGCCTAGTCTTGATTGAAAATGGAGTGATTCACTCTAAGGCAACGATGATTAAGTCCGGTCTGGCCCATGACTTGCATGTGAGTAGCTAACTCTGTGAGGGCGCACAAATGAAGCAACAAACCTTGGCTATGTCAGCTGACCAGTCGTTCGAGAACTACCGCAAGCCCACCCGGCGCGATGAGTTCCTGAAGACGATGGAGGCCATCGTTCCGTGGGCTGCGTTGTGCGCCGTCATTGAGCCCCACTATCCCAAAGCAGGCAATGGTCGCCCTCCCATAGGCCTGGAGCGCATGTTGCGCATTCACTTCGTGCAGCACTGATTCAACCTGGCGGACATGGCCTGCGAGGAAGCGCTCTACGACAGTGCCAGCCTGCGCCGTTTTGTTCGCATTGACCTGGGACGTGAGCCGGTGCCCGACTCCACCACCATTACGAAGTTCCGCAAGCTCCTAAACGACCACAAGCTGGGCGAGGCGCTGTTCGCAAAGGTTGGACGGGAACTGCAAGCACGTGGTTTCAAGGTCAACACCGGAACCATCGTGGACGCCACCATCATTGGTGCCCCCAGCTCAACCAAGAATGCAGGCAACGCCCGAGACCCCGAGATGCACCAGACGCGCAAGGGCCAGCAGTGGTACTTCGGCATGAAGCTGCACATCGGAGTGGACAGCCAGAGTGGGCTGGCCCATAGCGCCGTAGTGACGGCTGCCAATGTCCACGACAAGCATCCCTTGCCTGACCTGTTGCACGCCAACGAGCAGCGCGTCTAGGGCGACTCGGCCTATGCCAGCCAGAAAGATCTGATCGCCAGCAAGGCACCAAGTGCCCGCGACTTCACCAACCAGCGCACCCGCTACAAGGGCTTCATCGACGAGGTGGTACACGCCAAGAACCGCAACAAGTTACGCATTCGCTCGCGGGTGGAACATGTCTTTGGTGTGGTCAAGCGGCTGTGGGGATTTGGCAAGGTACGTTATCGGGGCCTGCAAAAGAACGCGACGCGGGCGTTCACGGCATTGGCGCTGGCCAACATCTACATCGGTCGGCAGAACCTGTTGGCACAGGTACGTCCATGAACCAGCAAAGCAGGCCAAAAGACCTACAAGAGCGGCCCCAAAGGGTCAAATCGGCCGAAATATATTTCGATTCCGAAAACCGTAGCCGCTTCGCGCACTGCTCAAGCTTTGACCCCACTCATTCACCGCATTCCTAAGTGAACACCATGCGAATCAGACTGCTGAAAACCACCATTGGGTTGCACCTTTGCAAGTTTGGGCCGGCCCAAACTCTTCCCAGCTTGACTTGGCTGGATGCCATAGTTGTCCTTTCCCAATGTTTTGGGGCAACTGTTTCCGTCGCGGTGTCGATAAGCAATGTCGAAGGAAAAGTTCAACCGGTTGAACTTTCAGCGATGCTGATTCGGCCAATTTTCCGTGGCGTCGTATGACAACTGCTCGGTGCTTGCAGTTGCTGCCAGCACCAGCATATAGGCCCCCCGATGGTGCCAGTTGAAAAGTTGTTCCGGGGCAACTTTGTGCACTACCGAAAGTTTGGGCCGGCCCAAACTCTTCCATCGGACTTGAGCGAATGACAAAGTTGTCCTTCCCAATGTTTTGAGGCAACTGTTTCCGTCGGGGTGTCGATAAGCAATGTCGAAGGAAAAGTTCAACCGGTTGAACTTTCAGCGATGCTGATTCGGTCAATTTTCCGTGGCGTCGCATGACAACTGCTCGGTGCTTGCAGTTGCTGCCAGCACCAGCATATAGGCCCCCGATGGTGCCAGTTGTAAAGTTATCTACCGCGTCTTCTCACGTCGGGCAATGACAGATTTTCGCCAAACGTCCAACGCAGTAATGTCGGCATTCATCTCTTCGGGTGAAGGTGGCGCTACGTTAGCCACCTGCGCACCATCATGGCCGGTGTAATTGGAGCACCTGGACATTCCCGCGGTGATGGCGGTCACATCTTCGGGCTCGACGGTCACCTTTTTCAGGCGGGTCGTCTCCACGCCTTTCCGGAAGCGCAGAACCACCTCGTGGAACAAGACTTCCTCCACGCCACGCTCCCAAGTCATGCGGAGGTCGTTGTAAAGGTCTCGCGTAAGAAGCCGATATCCAGCCTGGTCTCCCGCCTTATGCCTCTTCGAGCACTCGACCTGCTTGTTGCGCAGCATTCCGACGCGTTGAGAGACAGTTGCACCTGCGAATGGCAGGGCATCCTCCGCTACACCGTATCCTTCAGGGGTCTGGTTTAAGGTGAGCGCTTTTGGTGTTAGTCCCAGCGCCGCAGACTCGAACATCAGCACGTTGAGGAAGAAGATGTCGTGAGTGAAGACCACGACCTGCCGCTCCTGCGCCTCAGCAGCAATGCGCCGAGCGACGCGCTCGCGACGAGCATGATCGAGCGAAGAGACTGGATCGTCGAAAACGATGCCGCCCTTCCCTTTGCCAAGCTTGACTTCGGCGAGGAACACAGCGATGGCGATGGCGCGCTGCTCACCCTCGCTCAGGATGTCCTGCGGAACGGCGCCGCTCTCGGACTTCAAGACAAGCTTGAACGTGGTCTTTGCCCTGGTAGAAGATGGCTGCATGGCAACGCTAATGCCGTTTACGCCCAAGGCCCTCAACTCTTCACTCAACGCAGCCGCTACCTCCTCGGTAGCCATGGTGCTGGTCAACTCGGTCGACTTGCGTGAAATTGCCGTCGTGCTGGTCGCCGTGAGGCACTCGGCTAGCTTCGCGCCCAAGATGAAGCGATCAACGGTCTCGAGCGCTACTGCCTTGAGATCAGAGAGTAAGCGCCGAGCCTGGAGTTCTGCCAAGTCCTTCTCCATCTTGGCTCGGACGGCAGCTTCCTGTGATTGGTCAAGCTTGAGTGCTGTATCGCGCCATCCGCTAGCAACTTGGGTAAGCGAGTCACGCGGGCTGGTCGGGAGTGATGGAACCTGATCCCATGTGGTCGCAGAAGTTGGATTGGCTGCTTCACGAACAGAATCACGGCGATCTCTTAGAGCTTGCTGGAACGCGACGCAGACTGTCACTAGCTCGGGGTTGGCATCCAAGTCGTGAGCCAGGGTCTCGTCGAAGCTTAGGTCGAGCGTAGCGTTCACGATAGTCGTGAAGGCCGTGGCGGCATCGTTCCGGGCTTTCTCGGCAGTCTTGGTAGCCTGGCCCTCGATGAACTCGTCGAAAGCGATCAGGCGTGCGGCGCCGGCCTTATCGACCGGGTTCTGGCAGAGCGGACACCTTGCCTCATTGGTAAGGCGCGGGAAGGCTTGGACGGTGACGTGCGAGGTCACGCAAAACTGTCGCGCGGCCCTGAACATCTCGATCCAAGAATCATCGCCAGTGCCTTCAAGCGTGTCCATCGCCTTGAAGCGTTGTGCGACAACTTGGGCGACACCCTTTGCCTGATTGGACTTGTCGACCAACGTGCGGAGACTGTCGATCTTGGGCTGTGCGACGATGGCCAGCGAAGCGTCAATACGCTGAACCAGCGCATCGACACGGGTAGCCTTCAAGCGCAGATCGGCAGAACGTCGTTTGGGATCGGCTTCGCCAAGGGTATTGGTGAGGCTTTCGAGCTGAGACAAGTCTTGCTCTGACAGGGTCGCGAGACGCTCAATGTCCTCTTTGCGCGTCTTTGCTGACAACCCTTTCGCGAGGACGCCGGCCTGGGTGGAGCCGGCGGCAAGCTTGAGGAACGGGGTGGTGTTGGGCACTGCGGCGCGCTGTTCATGCTGAATGCGATCTTTCAGCCAAGTGCACACTCGGGCCAGTCCCTCAAGGATGTCGAGGCCGTACGGGACATAGGAAAATTCGCCTTGGTTGTCGACATACGCGCGAGCACAGCGGGAGTCGAAGATCGCTATGCTCGACAGTTCAGCCGGCGACGCCTTGCCGTCAGTCCATTGGTATTCGAACGCCTCGCCATCAACGAGTGCGTCGAAACCAGCAGTCGCTGCTTCTGCCAG
>Ga0316220_1003375_pt1 | contig 13465 bp, 11 predicted proteins | sample TBH18005metaG_FD_203632 | JGI IMG/M metagenome (GOLD analysis project Ga0316220, IMG submission 203632) | Freshwater microbial communities from Trout Bog Lake, Wisconsin, USA - TBH18005 | ecosystem: Environmental > Aquatic > Freshwater > Lake > Hypolimnion/Profundal zone | place: USA: Wisconsin...
GCCGGCGGGCAGGCCCGCCGCCAGCGCGTCCATCGCCTCCAGCCCGTCGCGGATTTCGCCTTCGACATTGGAGACGATGTGCATGACATGGCTGTAGCGCTCGATGAAGAAGCTGCCGGTCACTTTCACGGCGCCGGTCTTGGCGACGCGGCCGACATCGTTGCGGCCCAGGTCGATCAGCATCAGATGCTCGGCCCGCTCCTTGGGATCGGCCAGCAGTTCGGCGGCCAGCGCCGCATCTTCTTCCGGCGTCTTGCCACGCGGCCGCGTGCCGGCGATGGGGCGGATCGTGACCGTCTTGTCGCGCAGCCGCACCAGCACTTCCGGGCTGGAGCCGGCGATCTGGAAGTCTGGCATCGACAGGAAATAGAGGAAGGGCGACGGGTTCAGCCTTCTCAGCGCCCGGTACAGCGAGAAGGGCGGCAGGGTGAAGGGCCGGCGGAAACGCTGTGACGGCACCACCTGGAAGACGTCGCCCGCGGCGATGTACTCCTTGGCTCGTGCCACGACATCGAAAAACTCGGCCTTGGTCATGTTGGATTCGACCGGCACGCCCACCGGCAGGTCGTCCGGCACCGGCGGCGCGGCGGGGGCAGGGCGCTCCAGCTCGGCCACGGCCTCGTCCAGCCGCGCCTGGGCGCGGGCGAAAGCGGCCTTGGCATCCACCTTCGCATCGGGCCACACCGGCGTCGCCACGATGATCTCGTCCTTCACCGTGTCGAAGATCGCCACGATGGTGGGCCGCAGCAGGATGGCGTCGGGCAGGCCCAGCGTGTCCGGCGGCGGGTTGGGCAGGTCTTCCACCTGCCGCGCCATGTCATAGCCGAGATAGCCGAACAGTCCCGCCGCCATGGGCGGAATGCCGTGCGGCACCGCCATCTGGGTTTCGCGCACCAGCACGCGCAAACTGTCCAACGGTTTGGCGGTTTCCGCCACGAACGTGCCGCCATTCAAGGCGTTGCGGTTGATCTCGGCGACATTGCCGCGCGTGCGCCAGATCAGGTCGGGCTTGAGGCCGATGATGGAATAGCGCCCGCGCGTCTCGCCGCCCTGCACGCTTTCCAGCAGGAAACTGTTCTGGCGGGCCGAACCATCGGGATTGGACCCGAGCTTGAGATAGGCCGAGACCGGCGTCTCCAGGTCGGCGACCAGCCGGGCGGTGACAAGCTGGGGCCGCCCGGCATCATAGGTCCGGGCGAAGGTGTTGAATTCCGTCACGAGCCGCCGCCACCGGTGGCGGCGTCCAGCAGCTTCTGGTTGACGGTCACGCGCTGGGCGGCGCGCTCCGCATTGGCCATGGCGATGGAGAAGTCGCCCGAGACGCTGCCGGCCAGTTGCTGGGCATGGGTGCGGAACTGCGCGTCGGTGGGGCCGCTGGGCCGGGGATGGACGATGCCGGTGACCTGGGCGATGACATAGCCATCGCCGCTGGGCGCCGAGACAATGCCGCCTTGCGGCGCGTCATAGAGCTTCTGCACCAGCGCGGCGGGCAGGGCCGGGTCGTTGCTGCTGCGCGAAAGCGCGGCGCTCTTCTGCACCGCGGTCTTGAGCGCGGCGGCGACGCCCGCCAGCGACTTTTCCTTCTGCGCCTGGTCGGTCAGCGCCTTGATCCTGGCGGCCAGCAAGGTGCTGCGCTTCTGCGCCGTCCATTGCTTGATGGCGTCCGCGCGCACATCGGCCAGCGGCTTCAGCTTCGGCGGCGTGATGCCATTGACCTTCACCACATAATAGGCGCCGCTCTTGGCCTGGATCGGATCATTGTCCTGGCCAATATCCGCCTTGGCGGCGAGGGTGAGGAAGTCCGGATCGGTGGGCGCATCGGTCTTGCTGCCATCGGGTGCCAGGCCCTGCGCATCCATCGCCGCGACATGTCCCACCTTCAGCCCCGCCTTCTTGGCGGCGGTCGGCAGGTCGTCGCCCTTCTTGCGGGCATCGTCATAGGCATTGAGCATGTCGACCAGCTTGTCGCCGGCCAGCTGGGTCTGGATGGCGGCGCGGACCTGGTCTTTCACTTCGTCCAGGGTGTGATGCTGGCCCGGCACGGTGATCTTGCCGGTCTTTATCATCACCCAGCCGAACGTGCCCTTCACCGGCTGGCTGGTTTCACCTTCCTTCACGCCGAAGGCGGCGCTGGCGATCGCGGGATCGCCCAGTTCGGCTTCGGTCTTGACGCCCAGGCCGGTGTCGGCCGGCTTCAGCCCCTTGGCGGCCGCCAGCTGTTCGAAGCTGGTGCCGCTGTCGAGCTTGGCGCGGGCGGCCCGGGCCTCGGCTTCGTCCTTGAACTCGATCTGATAGAGTTCGCGCTTTTCCGGCACATTGTAGCTGGCCTGGCGGGTGGCAAATTCGTCGGCCACCATCTTGTCGGTGATCGTCACCGGCACATCGGCGGGCGTCGCCCAGGCAAATTCCACATCGCGGTATTCCGGGGTGGAGAAGTGGGCGGCATTGGCCTTGACGAAATCAGCCAGGGTCTTGTCATCGGGCGGCGCGATGACGCCGGCGGCGTCGGGCGGCACGACGATGTAATCGGCGGCCCGCCTTTCGCTGATGTAGAGGAACAGCGCCAGGCTGTATTCCGCCGGCACGGCGAAGAAGCTTTCCGTCGCCCCGGCGAGCTGGCTGCGGGTGAGGTCGGTGCGCACTTCGCCGAGGAATTCTCCCTCGGTGGCATAGCCGCTGGCCTGGATGGCGCGCAGGAAGGTGGCATGGTCGAACTGGCCGGTGGGACCGCGGAAGGCGCCCAGGCTGCGCACCGCCGCAGCCACCTGGGCGTCGGACGCGGCGAGGCCGAATTTGGTGGTGTAGTTGTCCATCGCCGTGCGGGTGATCATCTGCTGCATCACCGAAGTCCCCATGCCCATCCGCTGGGCCATGTCGGGGGTGATCTCGGTGCCCAGCCGGTCGCTCTCGTTGCGGACCATGTTGTTGTAGGTGCGCTTGAAGGTGTCGGCGCTGATTTCCTTGCCGCCGATGGTGGCCAGCCCGGTGGCGGACTGGCCGGTGAAGACGTCGGCCACGCCCCAGACAACGAAGCTCAGCGCCAGCGCGCCCATCATCAGGGTGGCGAGGAACGACTTGGAGACGCGGTGAAACCATTGAATCATGAGGGCAGTCCTGGGGGCGAGTAAAAGGCCGGCGATGATAAGGAGAGGGGGCGCTTCCGGCAAGCCGCGCTTTTGGGCTAGAACACGGAAAATCGAGGGAGATTCCATGCGTTCGCTGGTCGCCGGAAACTGGAAGATGAACGGTACGCCGCCCGAGGCCTTGGGCAAGTTCGCGGGCCTCAGGGCTGCGTTAAAGGAAAATCCCCCCGCCTGCGATGTGCTGCTATGCCCGCCCGCCACGCTGGTCTGGCAGGCGGCAATGACGGGCGAAGGCGTCTTCGCCACCGGCGGGCAGGATTGCCACGCCGAGGCGTCGGGCGCCTTCACCGGCGACATCAGCGCCGAGATGCTGAAGTCCGCCGGCGCCAGCCACGTCATTGTCGGTCATTCCGAGCGTCGCCAGTATCATGGCGAAACCGATGCCGATGTGGCGGCGAAGGCCAAGGCGGCCTGGCGCGCCGGCCTCACCGCCATCATCTGCATCGGCGAGACGCTGCAGCAGCGCGAGGCGGGCAGCGCCAATGCCGTCTGCCATGGCCAGGTCCTGGGCAGCATTCCCGAAGGCGCCACGGCAGCGAACACGGTGCTGGCCTATGAACCGGTCTGGGCCATCGGCACCGGCAAGATTCCCAGCTTCGACGACATCACCGCCATGCACACGCATCTGCGCGGCTGCCTGACGGAGCGCGCGGGCAGCGAAGGGGCAAAGATGCTGATCCTCTATGGCGGCTCGGTGAAGCCCGACAATGCCGCCACCATTCTGGCGCTGCCCGATGTCGGCGGGGCGCTGGTGGGCGGCGCCAGCCTGAAAACCGCGGATTTCATGGGGATTATCGCGGCGGCGCCGAAAGGCTGACGCGTGCGAAATGCGCGCCGCGCGCGTTTCGCAGCGTCAATGCCCCGGCTTGTCCGGGGGGTCCCTCATGTTCGAGCTTTAAGCAAAAGTCGCACAAGACGTTAACCAGTCCTTTCGACCCTTCCTTAAGAGGCGGGACTGCACTCTCACGCATAACCAGAAAGGTCGCGTGGGTGATGGGGCGTCTGTCCTTCGACACAGTTGATGCGCTTATCTACGATCCGGTGTCGGCCAACCGCACCGCGACGCGCGCGGCCCTGTATTCGCTTGGCTTCCGCCGCACCGAGACGGTGCCGACGCTGGAAGATTTTCTCAAAAGCGTCCAGAAATCGCCGCCCGACATCGCCGTTTGCGAAGCGCAGGGCGCCACGGAGGAACTCTGCGCCGCCATCCAGTCGCTGCGCCAGGGCGGCACGGGCCACAATCCCTTTATCGTCATCATCGTCACCGCCTGGGACAAGACCAATGGCCTGATCCAGCGCGTGGTCTCCTCCGGCGCCGACGACCTGCTGCTGCGGCCCTTCTCGACCGCGCTGCTGGGCCAGCGCATCGAGGCCCATATCGAGCGGCGCAAGAACTTCGTCATCACCACCGACTATGTCGGCCCCGACCGCCGCAAGGACGACAGCCGGCCGTCCAGCGCCGAACTCTTCGCCCCGCCCAATTCGCTGAAGATGAAGGCCAAGGACAAGATACCGGCCGACTCGGTCGCCAAGCTGCTGGACGTCGAACTGAAAACGGCGCGTGAGACGCTGCAGGCCGAGAAATTGCGGCGCGATTCCTTCCAGGTCTGCATCCTGTGGCGGCTGACGCAGGAGACGCTGCCTTCGCGCGAGATGCCGCCCGAGATCGAACGGCTGGCGGAACTGGTGGCATCAATGGGACAGCGCTGCCGCGAAGGCGGCGTGCTTGCGGCGCTGGAATGGTGCGAGTCGCTGCTGGCGGCCTGCGAAGGACTGAAGCTGGGCGTGGACCGCAACGCCTCGATGCATTTGCTGGGGCATGCGGCCCTCAGTCTGCACCAGGCTTTTCATCCCGAGAAATCCCCCGCCGACCAGCTGGCCGAGATTGATGCCACGGTCGCCATCATCCGCGCCCGCAACCAGAGCCACGCCATCGCGGTTTAGATCAGCGCCAGGTCTTGTGGCGGAGCGGACGGGAAGATCGCCGTCACCTGCGCCTGGCTCAGGCCATAGGCTTTCTGCAAAACGCCGCCGATCAGGCCGCGATAATCGTTCAGCACCGGCAGGTCGCGATCCTGGAACAGGTTGGCCTGTGTCACCGCAACCTGGCGGCCGGCCACCTGGCCGCCGCGGACGCCGCCGCCCAGCACCCAATAGACGCTGCCATGGCCGTGGTCGGTGCCGCGGTCGCCGTTTTCGCGGAAGGTGCGGCCGAATTCGCTGACCACCACCACCAGCGTGTTGTTCCACTGCTCGCCCAGCGTCGAGGCCAGCATGGCCAGGCCGCGTCCCAGTTCACCGATGCGGTTCGCCAGATAGCCCTCGGCGGCGCCCTGGTTCACATGGGTGTCCCAGCCGCCGACATCGACAAAGCCCAGGTTGAACTGGTCGCGCATCAGGATGCCGATGCGTTGCGCCGACAATTCAAAGCCCTTGGGGCTGACGGCGTCGCGGTTGGCGGCCTGCATCTCCTTCGAGATGGCGTCATAGACCTGCGCCTGCACCGCAAAGCCCTGGGCGACGGCGGGCGCCAGCTCCTGGCCCTGGTACATGGACTGGATCAGGTCGGCATTCCTGGCCGTCACGCCGGGCTTGCCGGTGAAGTTGAGGGCGATGTTGGGAATGGGAACGTTGCCGCCGCGGAACGACAAGGGCAGGGCGCTGGTGAAGGCGATGGGTTTGTCGCCCGCCAGCGCCGTGGCCGTGCGCGCCAGGAAACCTGAACGATAGTTGCGGGCCGCGCCTATGGGCTGGCCCAGTTCAATCGTGTCCTGGGTCTCGAAATGCGAGCGCGAGGTATCGTCGGTGCCGGCGAATGGCACGAAGGCGACCTGTTTCTGCTGCCAGAGCGGGTAGATCGAATCCTTCAGCGCCGGATGCAGGCCCCAATCGGTGTTCAGCGCCAGCGCTTCCTCCTTCTTGATCGCCAAGGCCGGGCGCGCCGCATAATAGAAGTCGCTCGAGACCGGCACCACGATATTGGCGGCGTCATAGGCACCGCGCAGGAAGACCACCAGCAGGCGCGGGGCATTCTGTGCGGGCAGGGCATAGAGCCGGCCCGCGGTGAAGAGTGGCGCGGTGTAGAGCGCTGTTTTCAGAAGCGCACGGCGTCCGATCAGCATGGTCATCTCCGCATGAATTCCGGCGAGGCCAGCAGCAGCATGGCCTTGTCACCGGGGTTGTCGCTCTGGGCGAGGGCGTTCTGGGTGCCGGACGACAGGGTTGGCGCCACCGCCTCGTAATAGCTGGTCTGCAGCAGCGGCGGCGGTACCGGCTGCGGGCGCGGCGGTTGCGGTGCGGGCGCCGCCGTCATCGTCATTCCCGGCATCGCGGCAGGCGCGGGCGGCGGCTGCGGCGTGAACACGGGCAGATTGCCATGTCCCAGCTGCTGCGCGAACTCGAAGCGGGTTTCCATCTGGCCCGGTCCCGACCAGGAGGCCGCGTCCATGGGATAGCCGTCCGGCGTCTCATGGCCGTAGAGCGGCTCGCCCATGCGGTTCAGCCAGTTGAACAGCGGCGTGGCGTTGACGATGGGCTGGTCGCCATAGGCCGCGCGCACGGACGAGACGACATAATGCATGGGGTCCTTGAGCTTTTTGCCCAGTGACGCCGTGAAGGCGGGATCGGCGAACAGGGTCCCCAGCACGGCGGCGATATCGCCATCGCTGGATTTGAACGTGGCGGCCATGGCCCGCACCATTTCGTCGGGCGGCGTGTCGCAGCAGAAATATTCCGCCAGCTTGCGCGATATGAAGAGCGCGGTGGGCGGCTCCAGCGACAGGATCACCGCCGCCTTTGCCGCTTCGTCCAGGCCCTCGCCGCCGATGGTGCCGCCCAGGAACGTCTTCTCGCCGAAATCGTGGCGCATGGGATTGAACTCGAACAATCCCTTGGCGCGATAGCGGCTCTGGTAGGCGACCGGAATGTTGGGAACGTTGCCGCTGACATTGACGCCGAGCCCCGTCAGCATGCGCGCCAGTTCCTGCACATCCTGCTGGCTATAGCCGCTGCCAACGCCCAGCGTGTGCAGCTCCATGATCTCGCGGGCATAATTCTCGTTGATATGGCCCTTGGCGTTCTGATTGTTGTCCAGATACTGCAGCATCGCCGGATGGGTCATGGTGGCGAACAGCAGGTCGCGGAACTTGCCTAGGGCATGGGCGCGGATGGTGTCTTCATAGTCGCCGATGAAGGCGCGGATCTCGCCCTTGTTCTGATGGACGTTGAAATGATTCATCCAGAACCAGGTCAGCTGCTCCTTGAGCTGGTTCTGGGAATAGATGTCGCGCAGCAGCGAGCGGGTCTGCGCCTCGCGGGCCAATTGGTTGAGCTTGCCCTGATAAGCCTTCTGGGCGGCGTCAAAGTCCGGCGTGCCCCTGGCGGCCTGCGCCGTTTTCTGCAGGGCGCGAACTTGCGCGTTGATCTGGGGCAGGGGGGTGGTGCTGATCTGCATCGCTGCGATCTGGTCGGCGATCGGCGCCGGCAGGCCGTCGTCGGCGGTGGGATGCAGCTGGCGATCCAGCCACGCCGAATCGTCAGGACCGTCCCCCGCCTCCAGGCCCCAGCCCAGCCGGTTGTGCAGGGCGGGAACGGGCCCCGCCAGGGTGGAACCGGCCATCCAGAGCAGGGCTGTGGCGGCCAGGACAAGGGATCGGGGTGCAACCATGCAGTTTTAACGCCCCAAAACACGGAATCCGCTGCAAGAATGAGGGAATTTCGCGGGAATTGGCGTGAAATCCCGGCCATCAAGGGGGCGATTTTGTGGCGCTTGCCATCCGCCCCCGTGCTTCCTATTTGGCTTTCAATGTTCTAAACCCCGCGCTTCTCCTATCTGGGCCCGTTCCATGCAGACCGTCCTTCTTGCCGCCGAAGTGCTTGTCGCGGTGGCGTTGATCATCATCGTGCTGCTGCAGAAGTCCGAGGGCGGCGGCCTGGGCATGGGCGGCGGCAGCGGCGGCGGCCTGTTCAGTGCCCGCGGCGCGGCGGATGCGCTGACCCGTACGACGGCGATCCTGGCCTTCCTGTTCATCGTGATCTGCCTGGCCCTGAACATCCTCGCGCTCAAGGGCCGTCCCCAGGCCGCGACTTCGATTCTCGACACGCCCGCCACGTCGTCGCCGGCCAAGCCCGTGACGCCCGCCGCGCCCCGGGCGCCATCCGTCCCGAAGCCTCAGTAGCGCCTGCGATTTTCTTATAGCTGTGCGCACCGCGATTTTTTCCAATTTAGCGCTTGCGCGACCAATGTCATTTCATGAAGGTGAACTCCCATGGCCCGGCTGATCTTCATCACCGGCGGCGTGGTCTCTTCCCTCGGAAAAGGTCTTGCGTCCGCCGCTCTCGGCGCGCTGCTTCAGGCGCGCGGTTACAAAGTCCGTCTGCGCAAGCTTGACCCCTATCTGAATGTCGATCCGGGGACGATGAACCCCAACCAGCATGGCGAGGTCTTCGTCACCGATGACGGGGCGGAGACCGATCTGGATCTCGGCCATTATGAGCGCTTCACCGGCGTCTCGGCGCGCAAGTCCGACAACATCACCTCGGGCCGCATCTATTCCCAGGTGATCGAGAAGGAGCGCAAGGGCGGCTATCTCGGCCGCACCGTGCAGGTGATTCCGCATGTCACCGACATGATCAAGGAATTTGTCCTGGCCGATACCGACGGGCTGGACTTCCTGCTGGTCGAGATCGGCGGCACGGTGGGCGATATCGAGGGGCTGCCCTTCTTCGAGGCCATCCGCCAGCTGCACAACGACCTGGGGCGCGGGCAGAGCGCCTTCATCCATCTGACGCTGGTGCCGTTCATCGAGGCGGCGGGCGAACTGAAGACCAAGCCGACCCAGCACAGCGTCAAGGAGCTGCGCGCCATCGGCATCCAGCCCGATATTCTTCTGTGCCGCACCAGCCATCCCCTGCCGGACGACGACCGCCGCAAGATCGGCCTGTTCTGCAACCTGCCGGCCGAACGGGTGATCCCGGCGATGGACCTCGACACCATCTATCGGGTGCCGGTCGCCTATCACCGCGTCGGGCTGGATACCGAATTGCTGCGCGTCTTCGGCATCGACAACGCGCCGCCGCCCGACCTGTCGCGCTGGGAAGCGGTCGTGCACCGGGTGAAGAACCCGGAAGGCGAAGTCCGCATCGCCGTGGTCGGCAAGTACATGCAGGTCAAGGACAGCTACAAGTCGCTGTCCGAGGCGCTGGTCCATGGCGGCCTGGCCAACAATGTGAAGGTCCATCTCGACTGGATCGACAGCGAAATCTTCGAGCGCGACGACGCGGCGTCTTTCCTGGAAAAGGTCGACGGCATCCTGGTGCCGGGCGGTTTCGGCGAGCGCGGCACCGAAGGCAAGATCGGCGCCGTGAAGTTCGCGCGCGAGCGCAACGTGCCGTTCTTCGGCATCTGCTACGGCCTGCACATGGCGGTGATCGAGGCGGCGCGCGACCTGGCCGGCCTGGAAGGCGCCGGCACCACCGAGATCGGCAACCCCAGGCATCCCGTCATCGGCCTGATGACCGAATGGGTGAAGGGCAACCAGGTCGAGCAACGCGCCGCCAATGGCGACATGGGCGGCACCATGCGGCTGGGCGCCTATCCGGCTTCGCTGACGCCGGGCAGCAAGGTGGCGGAAGTCTATGGCGCGCTGGAGATCAGCGAGCGCCATCGCCACCGCTATGAAGTGAATACCGACTATGCCAAGGACCTGAAGAAGTTCGGCATGGAAGTATCAGGCTGGTCGCCGGACGGACGGCTGCCGGAGATCATGGAAATCCCCGGCCACCCCTGGTTCATCGGCGTCCAGTTCCATCCCGAACTGAAATCGCGCCCGCTGGAACCACACCCGCTCTTCACCAGCTTCGTCGCTGCGGCGATGAAGCGGAGCCGGCTGGTTTGAATGTGCGGCACCCGGCCGCTCGCTTAGGCTCGCGGCGTTCGTCGCTCAAATCGGTCCGCTGGATCGATTTGCCGGCTTTGCCGGACGCGTCTCAACCCGGCAGCTTCACCGTGCCGTGGCGGTATTCCTCGGCATGCAGCGCCATGGCGCGCACCCGCAGCAATTCGCGCCGCGTCACCAGCCCGACCAGGATGCCGGTCTCGCGCGCGATCACCGGCACGCGCGAATAGCGGCCCGCCGCCATGCGGTCGGCCAGCGCGCCCGACATTTCGTCGGGCGTGGCGGTGGCGACTTCCTTGCACAATTCCCCCAGCGTCTCGTCGCGGCCGGCGCCGCCGCGCGTCCAGCGCAGCACATCGCCCCGGCTGACCAGGCCCAGCAGTTTTCCGCCCGGCAGGATGACAGGATAGCTCTTGTGCCGTTCGCCGCCCTCATAGAAGGCGATGGCCTGCGCCACCGTCATGGCGGCGGGCAGCGTCTCGGCGGGCTGGGCCATGATGTCGCCGACGCGCATGACGTCGAAGGGATCGACCCGGTATTCGCGCGTCAGGTGCAGGCCGCGCCGCGCGATCCGTTCGGTCAGGATCGAGCGCGGCATCACCAGCACCGTCAGCGCAAAGCCGCCCACCGCGGCGCAGAGCAGCGCCGGCAGGAAATGATAATTGCCCGTCAGTTCCACCGCGAACAGTGTCGCCGTCAGGGGCGCGCGCATGGTGCCGCCCAGGATCGCCGCCATGCCCAGCAGCGCCCAGAAGCCGGTATCCCCGAACGGCATCCAGTGCGCCGCGACCGCGCCCAGCGCCCCGCCCATGATCAGCAGCGGCGCCAGCACGCCGCCGGAGGTGCCTGAAGACAGCGCAACGATCCAGATCACCGTCTTGACGGCCAGCAGCAGCAGGATGGCGTGGAGGGCAAGGTGTCCCGCCAGCAGGGCGCGGATATCGTCATAGCCCACGCCCAGCGCGGCGGGATCGATCAGCCCGCCAATGCCAACCACCAGTCCGCCCAGCGCGGGCCACCACATCCAGTGAATGGGCAGTTTGCGGAACAGGTCTTCGACGCCATACAGGCACACGGTCATCAGCGCCGATTGCAGCCCCGCCACCACGCCCGCCGCCAGGCACAGGCACAGTCCCCACCAGGGCATCAGCGGCACGCCGGCATAGGCGAACAACGGACCGGAGCCGACCAGCAGCGGACGCCAGGCCAGCGCCACCAGCGCCGCGACGGTGACGGGAATGAAGCTGCGCGGCTTCCATTCGAACAGCAGCAGTTCGACCGCCAGCAGGATCGCCGCCATCGGCGTGCCGAACACGGCGGTCATGCCCGCCGCGGCGCCCGCCACCAGCAGGGTCTTGCGCTCCGCCGAGGTGAGGTGAAACAGCTGCGCCACCAGCGACCCGATGGCGCCGCCGGTCATGATGATGGGGCCTTCCGCGCCGAAGGGGCCGCCGGTGCCGATGGAAATGGCGGAGGAAACCGGCTTGAGCAGCGCGACCTTGAGCTGGATGCGGCTTTGTCCGATCAGGATGGCCTCGATCGCTTCGGGAATGCCGTGGCCGCGGATTTTCTCCGAGCCATAGCGCGCCATCAGGCCGATGACGAGGCTGCCGATGACGGGAATGGCGATGGTCCAGGGCGGCAGGACGGCGCCCAGAAAGCCGGTCGGCGCGCCGCTCAGCCGGCCGAAATAGGCGAAATTGGTCACCAGCGCGATCAGCTTCAGCAACACCCATGCCGCGCCAGCGCCGAAACTGCCGATGACGGCGGCGAGCGCCGCCAGCACCAGAAGGCGCGGACTGGCGGTGAAATCGCGCAATTGATCCGCAGGTTGGGACGCAGTGTTCATGAGAAATCCGGCTGGTTGCGGCGCGGGCATTTATATCGTAGTACGATATGGATCAAGTGCATCGCGGGACCGTGACAAAAAAGAAAGCCATCGCGCCGCTAAACCGGCATGATTACGAGGTCCTGGCGTCGTTTCGCTTCCTGTTGCGCAGCTTCCTGGCGTTCAGCCAGGCGGCCGCGCGCCAGGCCGGGCTGACGCCGCAGCAGCATCAGGCGCTGCTGGCGATTCGCGGCAGGCCCGGCCCCGCCGGTTGCGGCGTGGGTGATCTGGCCGCGTCCCTCGGCATCCGCCATCACAGCGCTGTCGGCCTGGCCGACCGGCTGGTGCAGGCAGGACTGCTACGCCGCAAGGCCGACCCGCGGGACGGCAGACGGGTGACGCTGGTGCTCACGGCGCGGGCCGTCCGGGTGCTGGCGGCGCTTTCCGCCATCCACCGCGACGAATTGCGGCGTCTCTCCACCGCTCTCAAGCCGCTGCTGGAGCGGGTCTGATCTCAGCCGCTGCGGCGCGCCAGCCAGGCCGCCGTCACCGCCTTGGGGATCGCCTCATATCTGTTGCTCGGCGTGTTCGCCGATACCGCGTTGGTCCGCGTCAGATGTATGTGCAAGCCGTTTGCGCCCGCGATGGCGATGCAGTCATCGACATCCAGCAAATCATCCTTGTGCGGTTCGCGGACGCCATCCTGGAAATGGCGGGCGAGGGCGGCGGCCTTGGCCTGCGGCGCTTCGGCGGCGACATGAAAGCTGACGGCATGCAGCTCGGTGAAGTCGCGGCCGTTATAGGCGCCCAGATTGACGAAGAAGAGCTTCTCTTTCTGCCGCGCGGGCGCCTTCGCCAGTTCGACCTTCCAGCCATCGACAATGTCCAGCTCCAGCCAGCTGTCGATATGCACCTGGCCGGGCGTGCCGAACCATTGGTCGAGAATCTGCTCATGGCAGTCCTCGATGCTGTCGCCCGCCGCGAAGATCATGTCGTGCAGTTCGATGCTGGCACGCAGCGCGCGCCCGCCCAGATAGACGGCGAAAAGCCTGGGGCGCATCGCGGCGGGATCAGGGCGTGGCGCCAAGGGGGCTCGCAGGGTGGAAAAGCTGCTGCTCGCGGGCGCGGTCCTGCGCCATGTTCTGCTGCAGTTGCAGTGTGTTCAGCTGCTGGTTGACGCCCTGTTGCTGGATCGCGGCATTGGCCTGGGCCTGCTGCGCGGGCACGCTCAGGGGCCGGATGACCGGCGCACCCGCAGGGCCCGGCACATAACCGCTCACCCGGCCGCCCTCGGCGACGATCAGGTCGCGGCGTGTCTGGATCAGCAGCGTCTGCAGCCGGTCGACATCCTCGCGCAGCGCGGCATTGTCTTTTTCCAGCGCCGTGACCCGGGCCGCAAGGCTGGCGGGTTTGGCGGCAGGCTGCGCCAGCGCGGGAACGCCCAGGCAGAGCGTCAAAGCAAGAGCGCAGAGGGGGCGCAGAGCGGTCATGGCAACCTCCTGTCGAAGCGGCCCAAGCCTACCACCGGAGCGCGCCCGTGGCAGTCCCTAGTTGGGTTTCGGCGGTGGTGGCGGTGGCGGTGGAGGAGGGGGCGGCGG
>Ga0316220_1003379_pt1 | contig 13446 bp, 11 predicted proteins | sample TBH18005metaG_FD_203632 | JGI IMG/M metagenome (GOLD analysis project Ga0316220, IMG submission 203632) | Freshwater microbial communities from Trout Bog Lake, Wisconsin, USA - TBH18005 | ecosystem: Environmental > Aquatic > Freshwater > Lake > Hypolimnion/Profundal zone | place: USA: Wisconsin...
GCCTTTTTGGGCCTTGGCGTCATGGGTTATCCCATGGCCGGCCATCTGGCCAGCGCCGGTCACCGTGTCACCGTCTACAACCGCAGCAACGCCAAGGCCCAGGCCTGGCTGGCTGAGTTTGATGGCGCCGGCAATGCCCAGGCGCTGACGCCGCGTCAGGCCGCCCAAAGCGCCGACATCGTTTTTTGCTGCGTAGGCAATGACGACGACCTGCGCAGCGTCACCCTGGGTGCGGACGGCGCCTTTGCCGGCATGAAGCCGGGAGCCATTTTTGTCGACCACACCACCGCCTCGGCCAGCATTGCGCGCGAACTCGCGGCAGCGGCTCAGCAGGCCGGGCTGGAATTCATCGATGCGCCCGTATCGGGTGGCCAAGCCGGCGCGCAAAACGGCATGCTGACCGTGATGTGCGGCGGCGACGCGGCAGCCTTTGCCAAGGTGCAGCCGGTGGCCATGGCGTTCTCTCGCGCCTTCACCCTGCTGGGCGACAGCGGCGCCGGCCAACTCGCCAAGATGGTGAACCAGATTTGCATCGCCGGTCTGGTGCAGGGTCTGTCCGAGGCGATTGCCTTTGGCCAGCGCGCCGGGCTGGACATGAACCAGGTGCTGGACGTGATCGGCAAGGGCGCGGCGCAAAGCTGGCAGCTCGACAACCGTGGCAAGACGATGGTGGCCGATCAATTCGATTTCGGCTTTGCCGTGGACTGGATGCGCAAGGATCTGGGTCTGGTGCTCGACGAAGCCAAACGCAATGGCGCACGCTTGCCGGTTACCGCGCTGGTGGATCAGTTTTACGCCGATGTGCAGCAAATGGGCGGCAAGCGCTGGGACACCAGCAGCCTGATCAAGCGCCTTAAATAAGTTGCGGGCTGAACGCCGTCTGTCGGTGCTTGTTGCACAGGCTGGCACCTTGCGGCCCACGCCTGATCAGGCGTGGGACTTGCAATCAGCAGGCAGGCGCGACCAAACCCAAGGTAAACTTCGCTCCGCAGATGTTGGCCCCCTCCAGCAGGGTGCTGCCCATTTCAGCGCCGGTCAAATCTGCGTTTTGCAGGTCGGCATTCGATAGGTTCACACCCGTCAGGTCGGCCTTTTGCAGGTTCGCGTCGCGCAGCACCACGCCGGTCAGGTTGGAGTAGGCCAGGTTGGCGCCCGAGAGGTTGATGCGAGGCATCAGGGCTCGACGCATGTCGGCCGAGGGCAAGCGAGCGCCACTGAAATTGGCATCGGCCAGATTGGCGTTGATGAACTGGGCGCCGCTGAGGCGCGCGCGGCTGAAGTTGGAATTGTGCAGGTCCGCGCTCATGAAATTGGTGTTTTCGGCAAACGCATGGATGAAGCTGGAGCGGCTCAGGTCGGATGTGGACAGGTCGGCGTTCGACAGGTCAGCGGCATCAAAATTGGCTTCGCGCGCCACCACTTGCTGCAGCTTGCTGCCGATCAGAGTGGCGCCGGTAAGGCTGGCGTAGGACAGGGTCGCCCGCTCCAGATGGGCCTGCGACAGGTCCGAGCGCTCCAGATTGGCGGTCTGCAAGTTGGCGCTTTCCAGCGATGCGCCGTTGAGGCGCGCGCTGTAGAGGTTGATGTTGAACATATAGGCGCCGCGCAAATCGACGCCCTTGGAAACCAGCTGGCTGGCGTTCTCGTAACGCAGATCGCAATGCGCGCAGGAGCGCCCGGACAGCAGGCGTTCAGTTTCTGCCGGGTCACCTGCCCACACCGCACCCACGTGAAGTATGCTGGCGCACAACAGATCTATGGCAATAGCTCGGGCAAGCCGGCGACGTAGCTTCATGGCGTGGTACCTCTCAGTAATACAAAAAGCCCAGCGCCTGCTTCAGGCGCGAACGGGTGCTGTCCATGCGGTCCCAGGTTTCCAGGGTCACATCGCCGGTGCGGAACTCGCGGTACAGATCGGCCGCATTCAGGTGGTGGAACACAGAGGCCAGGTTCGGATAGGGCTTGAACCAGTCGCTGTATCGCGCGCGCAGCACATCCATACTGGGTGTGAACGGGTCATCCGGGCTCTTGGCAAATTCCGCCTTGGACGCATCCGACAGCCAGGTGTAGTTGGCCGGACGCGGTGTGATCAGGATCAGCACCGACTTCTGGTAGTCGGTGCGCGCCTGGCGCGAGAAAAAGTACTGCCAGAAGGGAATGTCCTGCAGCCCCGGTACGCCGTCGCGGGTGTTGGTGGTTTCCTTTTCGCTCAAGCCCCCCAGGATCAGCGTGTCGCCCATGCGCATCACCACATTGGCGTTGGCCAAAATCTCCGAGATTTCCAGCTTGTAGGTAAAGCCAATGTCCGAACTCGGCGGTTTAAGAAATGTGCGCGAGGCATCTATGGCCAGCTTGATCATGCCGTTGGGCAAGATTTGCGGTAGCACCGTGAGCTTGACGCCGTAGCGCTTCTCTAGCGACACAGAGCTGCCGGATTGGCCGGTGCCGCCGGAGACCACAGCGGCATTCAGCGAGGTGCCCGAGAAGAACTCCGAGCGCATGCCCTCGAGTGCCGCCAGCGTGGGCCGGGCCAACACTTCGTTGAGGGTGCTATAGGCGTTGGCGATATTGAGAGAGTAGGTGAGTGCCGGCACGGTGATGGCGCGCGTCAGCACCGTGGTGCTGTCTGAGCCACTGGTCTGGCTGAACGCCTGGCTGTAGGCCGGCGCAGTGGCCGAGCCATATTGCACCGACAGCGCACCCAGAAGGTTGACACCCTTAGTGGTTTGTATGGTGTCTTCGGTGCGCACCATCACCACGTCCACCAACACCATGCGCGTCTCGCCGCTGGATGTTGCGGTGGTGGGCACGGCGCCCGCAGCGCCGCCGCCGTAGCTGCCGCCGCCCGCCGCACCGCCCGGGCTGTAGCCACCGGGCGTGCTGCCCGAAGTGAACTGGGTTTTCTGCATGCGGACCTCGCCGGCCGGCGTGGCCACGGCACCGGCCGCACCTATAGCAGCCCCGGCAGACGCAGCTTCCGCGCGAGCGCTGCGCGACTGGTGAAACACGCGCCAGCTCTCCACGCGCTGGTCCAGGCGACCCATGTCCTCCGCTGTAGCACCGGTGGCCCGATACGACCTGCGCTGGGCCTCCGACTTCTGGAAGTCGGCGCAGGCCGCGTAGACCGTCACGCTGGAGCGCAGCAGACGCGGCTCCTGGCGCGTATACAGGCTGGCCACCCGATCCGCCATGCTGCAGGCGGTGGCGGCGTCACCGCCCAGGTAGGACGCTGCCATCATGCGCAGCAATGTGTCCAGGTCGTCGGGCTTGGTCAGCAGCACTTCGGCAAACGAGGCCTGAGCCCGCACGTAGAGGCGCTGCTCGGCAAAGGCCAGGCCCAGGAACTCCTGGGCGATCCAGTTGTTGGGGTCGAAGCGGATGGCTTGCTGGTAGCCCTCGATGGCAGTATTGGTCTTGTCGGTGTCGCCCTGGCGCGCCTGCAGATGGTAGATCAGACCATTGAAAAAATGCAGCCAGGAGTTGCGCGGGTCGAGCTGCAGCGCCTCGTTGATAGCCTTGCTGGCCTGAGGCAGCTTCAGCTCAGAGGCCAGTTGCAGCGCGGCCGTGGCCCGCGCCAGAGCCTCGGTGTCGGCGACCCGGGCCAGGTCCGGCCGCAGGGATGTCAGCACCTGGGCAATGGTCGGTGCCGGGGTACTCGGCATGTCAGCGGCCAGCACCGGGTGCGGGCCGGCGGCCGAGGTAAACAGGGCCGCCGCCAGCCAGCCAGCCAACCACTTCTTGGGGCCGGGGAATGTGTGCAAGGTGGGCGTTTTCATGGTTTGCTTTCGCTCAAGGCGCGCGCAGCGCCCACGTGCAGGGGCACAGCCAACGTGGTCACATCGCTTTGGCGCATCAGCGCCATACTGGCCAGATAGGGCTGTTGGGCCTGCATGTTTTTGTATTGGGTGCCGATCAGTCGGGTGACGCGGTAAATCGCTTCCTCGTCAACCAGGGAATTGGAAATCAGCAGGTTGCGCATGCCCAGCGTCTTGATCTGCGGCTGCTGCGCATCGTACATGCCAGCGGCAATATCCATGGGGCGCAGCCAGCGATTGTCAGCCATCATCTTTTTCATGATGTCTGGCGGAATGTCGAGGAATTCGCCGCCGCAGGCGCGCAGCCGACGGTACAGCTCGGAGGGATGGGCCAGCGCGTTGAAGATGACATCGACGCGGCCCTCACAAAAGGCCCGCTCGAACTCGGTGGGGGGCAAAAAGGTCACACCGGCAAAGTCGCGCTCCTCCAGGTTCATGGCCTTGAGCACGGCCGTAGCGTTGGCGTAAATGCCCGAGCCCTTGTTGCCCTTGTTGACCACACCCTGGCGGATCTGCGAGAGATCTGTGATACCCGAAGCCCGGCGCACCATGATGCCGATTGGCGAGTTGTGCATCAGCGCCACCGTGCGCAAGGTGTTGCCGCCCTTGGTCTCGCTGTTGAGAAAGGCTTCGGCCACCAGGTCTTCCTGGCCAAAGCCCAGCTGCAGCGAACCGTTGGCCACTGCATAAATATTGAATACAGAACCGGCCGAACGCAGCGGCACGCAGCGCACCAGAGTGCTGGCGCGCACCTTGTTCATGGTGTCGCACAGGGTGTCGCCGATCGGGCCGAAGCTGCCGCCCTCGGGGCCGGCACCCAGGTGCATCAGCTTGTCGTGGAAGTCGTCATCGGCATGCCACTGCGCATGCGCCAGCGGGCTGGCACTGGCCAGCCAAATGCCAAAAGCGCCCAACCAGGGGCGCCACTTATGAATCACTTGCATCGCTTTCTCCCTCAGGTGCCCGAGGCCGTGCGGCCAGAACGGCCGCTACGGCCCGCAGACTCAAGCCAAAGCGGCTGAGCCTGCGGGGTTTTATTTAGAACTTGGCCAGAACCTGGGTGTAGCCCGCAGACAGAGCAGCCTCACCCTTGGCGCCGCCGCCGATGGAAACCGAGAAGCCAGGAATCACAGCGCTCGGGTCTGGAATGGTGGTGGGGATACCCCAAGAGATGCCAATTTCCAGACCTTCTTCCAGCACCACGCCCAGCGCCAGGCCAATGGAGGCACCGGTGTTGTCGTCAATGCCGCCAGGGCCCCAGAAAATGCCAAACGTGGACTCAGCACCCAGGTCCGAAGGCACAGGGCTGGCCGCCACACCAAAGGAGCGTGCCAGGCCGACCTTGAACTTGCCGTTCTCCAGGTAGGTTTGCATGATCATCAGGTAGCAGGTTTCACCGCCCACATTGCCAGCACCGACGCTGTCACAGATCTGGATCCCGAAGCTGGAGTGGCTCACGGCGCTGGCAATGTCGTTACCGCCAAAGACGATGGCCTTGGTCAACACCTGCATGTCGGCACGAGCCTGCTCATCAATGTTCTTGGCACCAATGGCGCGCTTGACACGGTTCAATGCGGCTTGGGCGGTGGCATCCAGATTTTGTGCGCGGTGCTTCATGTCCAGGATGAGCTGGCTGTTCTTGTTGACAGCGGCCTTGCCCGCAGCGCGCCAGATGGCGTCCAGTGCAGCGTTCAACAGGGCCTTGAACTTGCTGATGGCGGTGTTGTAGCCGTTGGTCATGGCTCCGGTGGAATCCGAGTACACGTTTTTGGCGCCGTTGACTATTGTCTTCATCTCAGTGGAAGAGATAGCAGCACCCTGCTGTGCCAGCTTATTGGCAGCAGCCTGGGCTGCGGCCTGCGCGGCAGCCTCGGCCTGGGCCGCTTGTGCAGCGGCTTGGGCAGCAGCGGCGGCGGCGCGGTCGGCTTCTGCCTTGGCGGCAGCAGCGGCGGCGTCAGCCTCTTGTTTGGCCTTGTTGGCTGCGTCTTCAGCGGCTTGCTTCACCTTATTGGCTGCATCGCGGATCTTGCAGGGTATATCGAAGCGCGAGCAGGCGGCAGCGTTGAAGCCGACGGTGCCAATGAACAGGGCCAGCAGAAGCTTGGAAGCCAGCTTGGCGGTGGGATTGAATTTTTTCATGCGATTTATGGGGTTTGGGTTGAGGGATGGCCTAGGCTTACTCGGCCAGCGCCTTGCGCAAGTTCTGCACCATGCCCATGTCGGCCGGGGCCAGGGGCAGCTTGCTGATGCGCGCCAGTTCGTTGTCCAGTGCCATGCCCTTAGCTGCTAGGTTGGCGTTCATGTTGTCTTCGGTGGCCTTCATTTCTGGCGTCTTCTTGCCGGCTTTTTCGTGTGCAGCGATCTGCTCCAGCTGGGTGCTGAACTCTTTGTCCAGCTGCATGTAGGCGGGCCAGATCTGCTGGATCTTGGCCATGGCGGGTGCCACTTGGGCCGGTGCCATGACAGGTGCAAGGGTGGCTGTCATCTGCTCCACCGTAGCGATCAGCCGAGGGCCGACTTGCGCGTTGAAAGGTTGACTCAGCAGGGGGTGTGGCTTGGCCACCGGGGCCTTGGCAGCGGCCTGGGCGCGCTCCATGGCTGCCTTGGCTTCATCGGCCGCGTTCTTGCTCTTGAGGGCAGCGGCCCGGGCATTGTCCAAGGCGACTTCATGTGCCAGTTTGGGCAGGTTGGGGATGTTTTGCGCTGCAGCAGCAAATGGCAGCAGAGCGGCCAGGGCGAGTGCGCTCAGGCGCGGGGTAGTCGATAGTTTCATTTTTTGGAAAAGCTCCGGGTTGGTGAAGTGACGGGGGGACAATAGGACGCAGCCTGCGCCGGGCGATCAGCGGCGTACGGGAAAAATCAGACCGGTTCCGGTTTGGTACAGACCATGGACACGGCCGCACAGCTACCAATCACGGTGACTGCCGTGCGGGCCATGGCGCAGATTGGATCGACAGCGACGAAAAGAATGAAAGCCGCCTCAAACGGCAGGCCCAGATAGTTGCAGGCCGTGCCAATCAACGAGATGGTCAAAATGCCAGCCATACCGGCCGAAGCAAAGCCCGACAGCACCGACACCAGCACCACCAACCCTACGTCGACAACCGTGAGATCGTGGCTATACAGGGCTGAAATGAACAGGGTGCCGCAGACAAAGTAGGCAATTGCCCCTGCACGCAGCAGAGAGACGCTCAGCGGTACCAGCAGCTCGACTCGGTCGCGTGAAAAATTCAGCCGCTCCACCAGGCCGTCGACCATGGCCGGCATACAGGTGGCGCTGTTGTTGGTGGCTACACCCAGCGTGAAGGTTTCGCGCATCGCGTCCACCACGTCGGCGACGCTGCGACCGCTGCGCCGGCTGATGACCAGCACAGCCATTGCCAGCAGCACCAGGCTGATGGCCAGGAAATCCGCCACAAAACCCAGCATGGTGCGCAGAGGCTCCAGGCCGGTCTCGGCAATCTGGCCTGCCGTCATGCAGATCAGCACCAGAGGCACCGGCAGATTGACCCAGCGCGTGAGCACCTGGCATGCGTGGTACACGGTTTCCAGCGTCTGCCCCAGGCTCTCGGCAATCTTGCCAGGAAGCTGGCCCACGGCAAAGCCAAACAGCAGGGCAAACACCAGCGCCTTGAGCGTCTCGCCAGCGGCCAGCGAGGCAAAGATGTTGGACGGGATCAGCGAGTCAAACACGTCATGCAGGGTCATGGCCTTGGGTGGCGGCTCGACGCGGTGCAGGGCCATGTCGGTGTTGCTGCTGTCACCGCTGGCGCCTACGATGTTGCCCATCGCCGCCTTGGCTGAAACCGACATATTGCTGCCCGGACGGATCAGCAGAGTACCCACCGCAGCCGCCAGTGCAGCCGCCACCGAGAAGGCCACAAATACCAGCATGACCCGCCCCAGAATCTTGCCGGCGCCGCCGTCGCGAAACAGCTTTTGCAAGCTGAAGATCACTGCCGATACCATGAAGGGCATCACAATCATTTTGAGCAGGTCTACATAAACCAGGCCCACGATCGACAGATTTTTGGAAAATGCTGGTGCAGACCAGCCCAGCAAACCGCCCAGCAACACGCAGGCAAAGACGGTCCATGGGTTGGTGGAAAAGCGCTGGAATTGCGCATGTTTGGACAACTTTTTCATGCTTTGCTCCTTCATGGCATGTGCTGGAGCAGTGCACTCACCGTGGGTACTTCGGTCTGATTGGCCACGATCTCATTGACGAAGGCCAGCAGCATGTTGTCGCGCGAACCGACCATCACGCAAAGCACCGACTGCAGGTCGCTGAAGCTGACAGTGCGCATGGTCAGCGCCAGGCTGGGGTCTGCCTTCATGATGGTTCGCACCTCGATGGCATCGCGGTAAGCGGCAACGACCTCGCCGCGTTTGGCGGCTTCTACGGCCTTGGGCCAGGTGGCATAGGGCACCACCTTGGCATAGACAAAGTTGCGCCGCGCAAACTCTTCCCAAGCCGAGCCGGCCAGCACGCCGATGGTGCCGGTGAAGTTGCGCACTGCCTGCGACACAGACTGCTCGCGCGCCACATTGGCAAAGGCCAGGCGGTTGACGAGCAGCGAATGTTCCAGGCGCATATACGGGTCGGAAAATTGCACCGATTGCGCACGTTTGAGTGTGCGCGCCAGCTTGCTGACACCGAGATCGGCCTGGCCGCTGGCGACTTGCTGCACCACCTCGTCGTAAGTCTTGGCGCTGCGGTCAAAGCGGATCGGCACCTGTAGTTCCTTGGCCACCTGGCGCATCAAGGCGATATCAACACCGGCAAGCTCACCGTCCTTGGCATAGACAAAAGGTGGCGTGTCGCGTTCCAGCACGGCCACGATCAGCTCATGGCGGTTAATGATGCGCGCAATATCAGGTGCCAGCATGCGGCCATCTGACACCCGCACCAAGGGTGACACGGGTGCGGCCTGGGCTTTGGGCGCTGCAGGAGGCGTCGCAGCCAGCGCTGCCGCACACCAGATCGGCAGCAGCAGGCACAGGGCTCTCATTGCGGAAAAGACACCACTCTTCATGCCACGGCCCCGGCCAGCTTGGCCAACTCAAAGACGGCAAATCGGGCGATCACCGGGGAACTTATCTTGTGCATGTCAATCACCGTGGCTTCCGGCGGCATGGCAATGCGCGAGGACATGGCGATCAACTCACCTGTGTCAAAGCCATCATCAACCCGGTGCAGCGCTGCTTTGGTGTGGTCGTGACCATCATCCATCAGTGCCTGGAATGGATTAGGGCCGGCGTACTTGGAGGGCCAGCGGTCTTCTATGCAAGGGTGGATGTTGAAAAAACCCAGCTTAGGAAAGTTGAAAAGCCTGGCGTCAATGCGCTGCCCGAAGGTGGCCGACACACACATGTCTGGCGCCCACTCTTGTTCGTACATGTCATAGAAAACCTCACACTTGACTCGACCCTTGTAGAACGGCAGGCGTTGCTCGCTTGAACGGCGCTCGACCATGGTCTCTTCGCTCTTCAGATGCGGGTATTGCCAGACCCTTACCTTGCTGCTGATATAAGACTCGCTTGCGTCATCGCTGGCCACACCCACGACTGTGAAGTGGTCCTTTAGCGGCCCATGCAGCAGTTCATCCAACACGTAATAGCCGCGATAAAAGCTGCCAAACATGGCAATTCTGATTTTTTTAGTTCCCATGGCATCCCTTGACTTACGAAGCCCACAAATGCGGACCTCCAACATGTATTTTTTTGTAGTCCAGGCAACCGGGCAACCGCTACTGCTGAATCTCACCGAACCGAATGTGCCATGGCCATTGCGTGAAATGACGCAAATGCCGGCTTTTGCGACCCTCATTACAAAACGGTAATCGAAAGCGGCTTTAATGACAAAACGGTAATCGTGGGATGCACATGGTTCACAATCCGGATGCCGTGTGAACCCAGTTAACAAGTACAAGTCGGTTGGAAAAAGTTTGAAAATTTTGTTGATTGAAGATGAAGCCAGGATTGCTGACTTTGTGCAGCAGGGTTTACATGAGGCCGGCTTCTTGGTGCGGCTTGCGCAAGACGGTCCCTCGGGCCTGAAGGCCATGCTTCAGGGCAGTGACGATCTGGTGGTACTCGACGGACTGTTGCCCGGCCTGGACGGTTTTGAGGTCTTGAACCTTGCACGTCAGCAACAGGTAATGACGCCGGTCATCATGCTCAGCGCCAGGGGAGATTTGCCGGACCGGCTGCGCGGCTTTGAACTGGGTGCCGATGATTACCTGCCCAAGCCCTTTTTTACCGAGGAGCTGATCGCCCGCATCCGGGCGGTGCTGGCACGGCGGCGCAGGGATGCGCCGGAGGACTGGAACATCGCCGGGCTGAAGCTCAACCGAGTCAGTCGCAAGGCGCAATGGCACGCCACATCGGTGGTGCTGAGCCAGCGTGAATTCAGCCTGCTGGGCTATCTGATGCGATCGCCCGGGCATATTTTTTCGCGCAAGCAAATCCTGCAGCAGGTGTGGGACATAGACTTTGACCCACAGACCAATGTGGTCGATGTCTGCATACAACGCATACGCAAAAAGCTGAGCGACTCCAGCAAGCAGCAGGAGACCTTCCCGATAGAAGCCGTACGGGGCGTGGGCTACCGCCTGCGCGCCCAGGCCTGAATGCCCAAGTCCTTACGCATCCAGTTGTTCCTGCAGGCCCTGGTTTGCTTGGCCGTGATCGTGGAAGGAAACCGCCTGCTGAGCCGGTACGTAGCGCAGGCCTATGTGGCTCACCGTGTCGATCAGGGCATGGCAACCGTACTGCGTCAGTGCCAGGGTCTGTCTGCGAACGAGCCGCGGCTGCAGGCCTGCGCGGCGGACGCGACAGCCGGGTCGCTATTGGAAAGTCTGTCGCTGCATCTGCTGTCGTGCCCGGAAATTTTTTCGCCAGATCAAGGTTCGGCACTGTGTGCGCAGCTTGCGCCAGTGGCACTCCCGCGGCAAGTGCTGGCGCCTGAAGATGCAAGCGGGCCGCAACAAAGCGAGGCGATGCTGGACGGGCAAGTCTGGCTGGTCTTCCGTTCGCAGGACGGGGCCGATGCGATGCTGCTGAAAAAATCCAATCTGGATGCGTTTGGCGCGAACATGTGGGACATCCGTGACCGGGTGTTTCCGTATGTGGTTCCGTTGCTGGTGTTGGCCATGGCATTCCTGACCTGGTTTGTGATTCGTCAGTTGATGCACCCTCTGAACCAGGTGAGGGACGCCCTGACCCGCCTCAGTTCCAGTAATCTGGATCAGCCCATTGGCATTGACAAGCCGCACCGTGAATTCGTCTCCCTGCTTGCCGCCATGGAGGAACTGCAAGCGAGACTGCACGCCAGCTTCCAGCAGTCGCAGCGTTTTTCCGCCGATGCCTCGCACGAGCTCAGGACGCCGCTGACGATTCTGCGCGGTCATGTGGAACAGGCCATCGCAGAAGCGCCCACCGGCTCGCAGGGCCAGATTCGCCTGTGCGTCATGGAAGAAGAAGTCGGGCGCCTGGTGGACGTCACCGAGAAGTTGTTGCTTTTGTCGCGGGCCGATGCACAGGCCATCCGCTTGGAACGAATCCAGCTCGATTTCAGTAATTTCCTGAATGAACTCGTGAACGACGCGGCACAATTTGAAACCGATCTGCGCATAGGCGCACAGGTGGAAGCGGACATCTTCTGGCATTGCGATACGCTGCTGGTTCGGCAACTGGTGTTGAATCTGTACACCAATGCGGTGAACTACAACCTCGACCAGGGATGGATCCACTTCAAGGCGACGCAGTCCGAAGGCTGGTTGCTGCTCAGCTTGGAAAATCCTACACGGCACTTTAGCCCGGAGCTGTCGCAAAAGGCCTTTGACCGTTTCTACCGGGGCAGTGCATCACGCAGCCGCCATATGCCGGGCCAAGGTCTGGGCTTGAGCCTGTGCCGCGAAATTGCCCATCTGCACGGCGGTACGCTGACCCTGAGCGCTAATGACCAGCACCATGTGAGCGCGCTGCTGCGCGTGCCGCTGCAGTCCTGAGCTGCGCTGCATCAGGGCGTGGAGGGCGCGCTGGGGGCGGGGACCTGCAGCCACTGCGCCAGCCGCTCCATCAGTGCGTCGCAGTCCTGCAGTTGCGCCAGGCTGATGAACTCATCGGGCTTGTGACCCTGTTCCATGCTGCCTGGGCCGCACAGCACGGTGGGAATACCGACCTGGTCGAACAGTCCGCCCTCGGAGCCGAAGGCCACTGTGCCGAAGTCGTCACGGCCACTCAGAAGGGCAATCAGACTGGCCACATCGCTGTCGGGCGCTGTGGCCAGCCCTGGATAGGAAGACAGCCGCGAGAACGCGATGTCGCTGGCGCCATGCACCAAGCGCATGCGGGGCAGCATGCGTTCGCCCGCAAATTGCACCAGCTCGTTGACCACGCACTGCGGATCAAACCCTGGCAGAGCCCGCACCTCAAAATCAAACTGACAATCTGCCGGTACTATATTGAGCGCCTGCCCGCCATGGATCAACCCAGTCTGGACGGTGGAGAAAGGCGGATCGAAACGCTGATCATGCAGCTCCGTTGCAGCCAGGCGTTCGCCGATGGCCCCCAGCTCAGCCACCATTCGGGCCGCGTATTCGATGGCGTTGACACCCTGCGGTGCATACGCTGAATGGCAGGCCGCACCTTTCACCTGGCAGCGCATGGCCAGTTTGCCCTTGTGACCGAGCACCGGTCGCAATTCCGTGGGCTCTCCAATGATGCAGGCGATAGGTTGGGGTCGACGCAAGCGCAGCGCCGCCAGCAAGGAATGCACACCCAAGCAGCCTACCTCCTCATCGTAGGAAAAGGCAAAGTGCACCGGCAGGCGCAGCTCTGAGGCCAGAAAGCGTGGCACGGCGGCCAGCATGCAGGCCAAATAACCTTTCATGTCGGCCGTGCCGCGGCCGTAGAGTCTGCCATCGCGCTCGCTCAGAGCGAAAGCCGGGACGCTCCAGGCCTGACCCTGCACCGGCACCACATCGGTATGGCCCGACAGCAGGATGCCACCACGGTTCATCGGCCCTATTGTCGCGTAGAGGTTGGCCTTGCTGCCATCCTCGCTAAGGAACAGCTCGCTGGCTACGCCGAAGCTGCGCAAATATTCCTGAATGAAGTCGATCAGTTCGAGGTTGGATGAGCGGCTGATAGTGGCAAAACCCACCAGCTTGGCCAGTAGTTCACGGCTGTCCAGACCAGATCCACTCGCGCGATCTAAAAAGCGCGCATTAGAAGCCACTGCGAGCACCATCGCAGGGCTGTTGCCCTGCGCTTGGCGAAATTGAAAACCTGCGCAATTCAAGCATTTATTTCGTGTTCAGCAAAACCTACTTGACTTCTGGCGGCGGCGGGGTCATGCGGGCGAGTTCATCTTCGCTGATGATTTCCAGGATGCGCACCAGACGTTGCACACCGGTCGTGCCGGTAATGACTTCGGTGGCGCGGTTGGCCTCCCGCTGGCTGACGCGGCCCATCAAGTAGACCGTGCCGCGCTCGGTAGTGACCTTGAAGGCGTTCGACAACAGATCACGGGCATCGATCAAATTAGCCTTGACACGGCTGGTGACCAGGGCATCGGAGGAACGCTGGGTCAGCGTCGAGTTGCCCAGCACGGCCAGTTCATTGA
>Ga0316220_1003381_pt1 | contig 13446 bp, 15 predicted proteins | sample TBH18005metaG_FD_203632 | JGI IMG/M metagenome (GOLD analysis project Ga0316220, IMG submission 203632) | Freshwater microbial communities from Trout Bog Lake, Wisconsin, USA - TBH18005 | ecosystem: Environmental > Aquatic > Freshwater > Lake > Hypolimnion/Profundal zone | place: USA: Wisconsin...
CAGCACTGGTCGCCGCATGGCAAGCTGGTGCCATCAGTCAGGCAACCATGCTCGACCTATTCCGTGCTGGTGAAGTCATTGCACCTGGTCGCACCAACGAAGAGGAAATCAATCTGCTCGCAACGCAGAAACAACCAATCAAGCCGGTCGCCGCCACGCCGACTGGCCCCGGTGATGTGAACGCCACGCCGGTATCTGTAACCGTAAAATAAAAAGTTTATGCCACTGAAATTCAAATATGCAACGAAGCAGGAAATCCCTGCTGAACAACAGGCCTTCTACGTCGAGCGCGATGGTGCTTGGACACTCGATGCCGACGGTGTCGTGAGTCAGTCCAAGCTGGATGAGTTCCGGCAGAACAACATCACGCTGACGAACCAGCTCAAGAAGTTTGAAGGCATTGACCCTGACGCCGTGCGCCAGCTCGCTGATGAAAAGCGCAAGCTGGAGGAAGCCGCGCAACTCAAGGCTGGCGAAGTGGACAAGGTTCTCGCGACGCGACTCAAGGAGGCGATGGACAAAGTCCATGCGCCCGTGCTGGCCGAACGTGACGCGCTGCTCGGCCGTCTGTCGGCGATTCAGATTGATCAAGCCGTCGTGAGTGAAGCCACAAAGCGTGGCCTGCGGCCCACCGCCATTGCGGACATCACGGCCCGTGCGCGCGCGACTTTCAAGCTGGTGAACGGTGTTCCCCAGGCTTTCGACGGTGACGCTCCTCGCTTTGGCAAGGACGGCACGTCCCCTGAGACTTTGGCTGAATGGGTGGATGCGTTGGTGTCCAGCGCACCCCACTTGTTCGAAGCAAATGCTGGCAGCGGTGCTGCTGGTTCCGGCCCCGGTGGGGTTGGCAACCGGTCTGTGAAAAATCCGTTCCGCAAGGAAACGTTCAATCTCACGGAGGCAATGAAAATTGAAAAAAACGACCCTGCTCTTGCTGCTCGCCTCAAGGCGGCGGCGGTGTGAGGTCACAACACACAAAATTGACCTATGGCAAAGACACAACTTGCAGACATTATCGTGCCAGCGCAATTCGCTGGTTACGTCCTCCAACGGACGGCGGAGAAATCCGACCTGTTCCAATCCGGCATTGTCATCCGCACGCCGGACTATGACACGCGCGCCGCGCTCGGTGGCACGCAAGTCAACATGCCGCACTGGAATGATCTGACGGGCAACCGCCAGCCGCTTTCCGATTCGGCACCGCTCGTGCCGGCGAAACTGGTCGCTGACCAGGACATCGCCCGCATTCACAACGACGGCAACGCGTGGAGCTGGAATCATCTGGCGACGCAAGTTGCCGGTGACGATCCGGCGCTGGCGCTGGCGGACTTCCTCGCGGATTACTGGAACCGTCAGAACCAATACATGCTGATCAACTCCCTCACCGGCGTTTTCGGTGCGGCGAGCATGGCCGGCAATCTGTTGGCGATTCATTCCGAATCCGTCGCCGCGCAGACTGCCAGCACCAAGCTGAACGGTGCGACCTTCGTGGACGCGACCCAACGCCTCGGTGATCGTGGCGACCGGCTCGTGGCCGTGGCGATGCACTCCGCGGTGGAAGCCGCGTTGCGCAAGCTCGACCTGATTGACTTCATCCCGGACAGCCAGGGGGAAACTCAAATCAAGACGTTCCAAGGCCGCCGGGTCATCGTTGATGATGGTTGCCCGTCGCGCAACGGCACCACGGATGGTGTGGTTTATACCACCTATCTGTTCGGCAACGGCGCATTTGGAATGGGCTTCGCCGATTTGAACGGTGCGCCCGTCGAGGGCGGTCACGGCACGGAAGGTTGCGAAATGGCGCGTGACGCGCTCAACAGCGACACGTTCCTGGTGAACCGTCGCCGTTTCATCCTTCACCCTCGCGGCGTGAAGTTCACCAGCGCGAGCGTGGCTGGTGCGAATCCGACCAACGCTGAATTGGCCACCGCCGCCAACTGGGTGCGCGTGTGGGAAAACAAAAACGTCCCGGTCGTGGCCGTAACGCACAACATCTGAACCAATGGCGTGCCGGTGTTCGCGCCGGCACGCCGCTTTTTTGAAAGAAAAATATTATGGGCAAACTTCAACCTCGCAGTTTCGAGCGGATCCGTTCGGGTGAACAAATCCAGCCGACAACTTTTACCAACGTCGCAGCGGCGGTCGCTGCTGGCGTCACGGCGGCGAAATTTCCGCGCCGCATCATCTACCTGTCCGCCGGTGGCACCGGCTCTGTGCCGTGCCTCGCCATTTCGGACGGGACAAACTGGCGGCAGGTCGCCATCGGCATCAACGCCATTTGAGTCATGGACAAACGCTATCCCAACATCCGGCGCAAGCGGAAGCCATTGCTGCCACCTGAACCTGTGCCGACGATCTGCCCGCATTGCGGGCGGTCCTCGGCTGAACCAGTGAAACCGGCGGTGGCAACGCCGCCGGTTGCGCCGGAAAAAATCACGCCGCCTGACGATGCCGAAAACACTTCCAGCACTGCCGCGCCGTAACGCGCCATGGACGCCGCTCCAGCGGCGGACTTGGCTGGCGGAGCAACGGCATCGGCTGCAACCCGCTCCGGTGTTGCGGGCGGCTTATCCTGACTTGCTGCAATGGGATTGGGATTTGCCGAATCCCTACAAGTGGAACGTCTGGATGAGCATGGACGGCGGCAACAGCTATTTCCTCGTCGAAGATTATTGGGGTTATGGCGATGCGCGGCAATTTGCGCCGGATGGCGGCGGCGAGTTGTATTACATCGTCGGCATTGATGTCACCGGCCGTGAAATCACCAAGCATAGCAACATCGTGCGCCCGGATGACGCGCCTGTGCCGCTGGATGCGCCAACAGTGGCATTGGTGGGTGCAAATTTCGTCGGCACTGCGCCTGTCGCCGCGAGCGTTTGGCGATTTGCTCAAAACGATGGCGGTCCCGATTCTGCGTCCGTAGCTGCCTGGGCGGATGGCGCGGATTTGTCCAATGCCGGTTACGATTTATTGCCGCCCAATCAGGCGCAAAGCGGACGCCAGTTTTCTAACTGCGCCTGTTGCTATCAAGTTGCGGGCGTCTGGTCGCCCTGGAGTGCGGCCATCTAACTCAAAATTTATGTCGCTCACTCTAATCAAAGAAGATGGCACCGGCAAAACCGATGCCAACAGCTACGCGGACGTGGCTGACGGCAACGCCTACCACGACGGCCATTTGTATGCGACGGCGTGGACGGGCGCGAGCGACGATCAAAAAGCCGTGGCGCTGGTCATGGCGTCGCGGCTGATTGACGCCGAGTTTCAATTCAACGGCACGCGCACGAACGCCGTGCAAGGTCTGCAATGGCCGCGTGCGAAGTGCCCGGAGCCGGACAACGTCCATGTGCCGATCTCGGTCCTGCTGCCGATTCCTTACGACTACGTTCAATATGACACCGTGCCGAAAGCCGTTGTCCAGGCGACGTGTGAAATGGCGCGGGAGCTTTTGATTGCTGACCGCACGACCGCGCCGCCCGGCGAAGGGCTGAAGTATTACAACGATGCCGGCAAGCAAACCGGTTACGACAAAACAGACCGGCGCCAAGTGTTGTCGCAAGTCGCGCAAGTGATGCTGGCGAAATATGGTTCGCAAATCAGCGCCCATAGCGGCGTGGTTCGGCTGCAACGTGTATGAACGAACAAATTCAAAATCCGAAACGCATCCGGTTCACGCCGGAAATCACGCTCGGCAATTTGCTGCAACTGCTGTCCATTGCGGCGGCGGTCGTGGGGCTGTGGATCAACATGGACAAGCGCATTTCCGCGATGGAAGTCCGTGAGAACTACGCCGTCGAAGAGCGGCATGATTTGAAAGTCAGCATCAATTCCCTGACGGAAAATCAGGCGGTGATGGCGCGGACGCTGGACCGCATCAGCATATTGTTTGAACAACACACCAAAGGTGGTTCCCCCACCGCCGGCCAATAAATTTATGAAAAAATACACACCGATTCATGTCGGCACCCGTTGGGCGACCGACCACACCTGGGGCGTGATGGTGGAAGGCGTCAAGCCGTCCGCCGAATTGCTGTGCGTCGGCTGCACGCAAGCGCAGGCCGAAGGCATGGCGGCGACGCTCAATTCTCGGCCGGACGAAACCGTGCGCTTGAAGATGGTCGCGCCGGCGGCGGCATTGCTGGTGATGACGCTGCTATTTTCCGGCTGCGCCATTGCGCCGCTCAAGGGCGGCCATGCCAGCACGGTGAGTAAATCCTCTCAAGGCATTGAGCAATCCGTCGTGCAAGGCGAGAACCCCGCGCAAGCTTCGCGGCAGAATCAGGAAAGCATCCGCACGAAATCTTACACCGTGCCGGCCGGTTCCCGCATGGTGGAAACGCATGTGGTGGCCGACGCGGGCGGAGCGCCCGCCACGAATGCCAGCGCCTTGCTACTCAGCGCGCCGATGGCCGTGACCGAACATGAAGAGTCGCGAGCAACTACGGAATTGGGAGCGGCGCAGAAGGACACGGCGCGCGAGTTAAGCGCGAAGCTGGCCAGCCTCAAGGGCATTGTGTGGGTGGGCGTCGCCATGTTCTTGTTCGGGCTGGCCTCCATCTTTTACCCGCCGCTGAAGCTCATCATCGGCAGCGTGACGACGAGCGTGGCCATTTTGGTTGGAGGCATTGCGTTGATGGTTCTGCCGTCGTTGATTGTCGGCAACGAGCTTTTAATTTTGGGTGGCGTTGGCGCGGCGGTGGGTGTATGGTTCTTCGCACATCGGCACGGCCAGTTGCGCGGGCTGGTGGATGCGGCGAAGGCCACAGTGGATACGCCTGAAAAGCCCGCGTGAGAAGGTGTTTTTGATGACAGATGATGACAGAAAAGTGGCGCAACCGTGCATTTGGGTGCGTTTCGAGAAAAAATCAGTTTGTCATTTTCGCCTAGAGCCACGCGGGTTTTGTAAGGATTCACGCAAGCACGCCGAAGCGGGATTTGGATTCAAGTCCTGCTATGCGCACCACTTTTCTGGCCTTGCCTTGATTGGGTGGACAGGGGTCATGTGATTGTGTGAGCTAGGGACAGCGCCTAGGCAAACCGACCCAACCGCCCCCAAATATAAACTCTACGCCGCCACCTTCAAGCATTCGGCCGTGGAGCATGGGATGTTCACCGGCAAGTCGGCACGGATTATGGCCGGGGAGGGCTGGACGCCGGTTCAGCCTTCCCCCCATCCCGTCCGCCTTAACCGCTCGGTTCGAGCGGCGCGGGTTTTTTGTTGCCAACCCTATCTTGGCCGGCAATGGACAAAATACGCTTTAAAAGTTTCGCTTGTGAAAAAAATCACAAATTTGAACTTGCCCGTTTTTTGCGCCACGGCTAGGCTTGGTTTGCGCTTTTTTCAGGCGCATATTTTTTAAGGAAATGCAGACGCCAATCGAATACGGCTACAACTCGAAGATCGAGGGCGATGTTGTCCTCACGACGGTTGATGCCGCCCTGAACTGGTTTCGCGCCAACTCCGTCTGGCCGATGCCGATGGGCTTGGCCTGTTGCGCCATCGAGTTGATGGCCGTCGGCGCGAGCCGCTTTGACATTTCCCGCTTTGGTTCCGAAGTCATGCGGTTTTCGCCGCGCCAGGCGGACTGCATGATTGTCGCCGGCACGGTCACCTACAAAATGGCCCCGGTGCTCAAACGCATTTACGACCAGATGGCCGAGCCGAAATGGGTCATCGCGATGGGCGCGTGCGCGTCGTCCGGCGGCATGTATCGCAGCTACGCCACGTTGCAGGGCGTGGACAACATCGTGCCGGTGGATGTTTACGTTTCCGGCTGCCCGCCGCGGCCAGAAGCCGTGCTTGACGCGCTGATGAAAATTCAGGAAAAAATCAAAACCCAGCCGGTGCTGGAAAACCTCGTGGCCGTCAAGGCGCTTCAGTCCAAAACCACCTGAGTTCAGCCACAGAGTAACACAGATGAAACCCAGATTTTCAAATCCGCAGATTGCACAGATTTTCGCAGATTCGTTTTGTTTCAGATGCATCTGCGCTAATCCGCGAAATCTGCGGATGTTTTCATCTGTGGCTAAAAGAAATCTGAAACCGTGACCGCCCTCGAATCCGCCAATCAAATCAAGGCCAAGTTCGGCGACCTCGTCGCCGAACCGGCGGAGTTTCGCGGCGAAATTTCCGTGACCATCGCCCATGCGGAAAAGATTTTTGACGTTTGCAGCTTCGCCAAAAAGCAGCTTGGCTTCGACTTTCTCGTGGACATCACCAGCGTGGACAATTACGGCGAAGACCCGCGCTGGACGATCATTTATCACCTGCGCAGCGTGGCGAGCAACGTGGAATTGCGCCTGAAAACCAACGTGAGCGAGGAGAAATCCGAGCTGCCCAGCGTGCTGCCGGTCTGGCGCACGGCCAACTGGCACGAGCGCGAGATTTACGACATGATGGGCATCCGCTTTACCGGCCATCCTGATTTGCGCCGGATTTTGATGTGGGAAGGTTATCCGTATCATCCGCTGCGGAAAGATTTCCCGCTCGCCGGCAAGCCGACGGAGCTGCCCGGCGTGGCCTTTACGAAAGTCACACCGATGGAAGGCGGGCCGTTCGTGACGTTGTCGAGCAGTGATGATGCGATTGCCCGTGAACCGCGCGTTCGCGTGCCGGAGAATGCTGAGCCTGGCGTCAGCGACAAGCGGCTCGTAAAAAAATAATTTTCATGGCCACCGTTCAAGACATTGAAATCCGCGATTCCGCCGCCCGCACGGCGGCGGCGGTCGAGGAGCTTCAGGAGGTTCAAGGCGAGCGCATGGTGCTGAACATGGGGCCGTCGCATCCGGCTACGCACGGCGTCCTGCGCATCGTGCTGGAACTGGACGGCGAAGTCATCACCAAGGCCGACCCGGACGTGGGTTATCTGCATCGCGGCGACGAAAAAATCGCCGAGAACATGACCTACACCCAGTTCATCCCTTACACGGATCGGCTGGATTATCTCGCGCCGCTCGCCAGCAACGTCGCCTATGCTTTGGCGGTGGAAAAACTGCTCGGCATCCATGACAAGCTGCCGCCGCGCTGCCAATACATCCGCGTGATGTGCTGCGAACTGGCGCGTATTTCCGCGCATTTGCTCGGTCTCGGCGCCTTTGCGATGGACGCCGGTGCCATCACGGTTTTCCTGCTGACGTTCACCGAGCGCGAAAAAATTTACAACCTCGCCGAGGCTGCCAGCGGCGCGCGTTTGACCACGAGCTACACGCGCATCGGTGGTTTGTCGCGGGACATCCCGCCGAACTGGTGCGACCAGGTCCGCCAGTTCCTGAAAGAATTTGCCGTGGCGCTCGCCGAAACCGAGACGCTGCTCACGCGCAACCGCATTTGGGTGGACCGTCTGCGCGATGTCGCCGTGGTCTCGAAGGAAATGGCGATTGACTACGGATTGAGCGGTCCGAATTTGCGCGGCAGCGGCGTGGAATACGACTTGCGCAAGAACCAGCCGTATCTGTGCTACCCGGATTTGCAGTTTGATATTCCCGTTGGCACCGTTGGCGATTGTTATGATCGTTACCTCGTCCGCATGGAAGAAATGCGCCAGAGCATGAGAATTCTGGAGCAGTGCGTGAACCAGATTCCCGGCGGCGGCGAAAACAAGTCGCACGAACCGGTCAACGTGGCCGATGGCAAAATCACCCTGCCGTCGAAACAAAAAGTGCTGTCGAGCATGGAGGAATTGATTCATCAGTTCATGTTGGTGACCGAAGGCGTGAACTGTCCGCCCGGCGAAATTTATTTCGGCCACGAAAATCCGAAGGGCGAACTCGGTTTTTACATCAACAGCAAGGGCGGCGGCACGCCGTATCGCCTGAAAATCCGCGCGCCTTCATTCGTGAATTTGAGCATCCTCGGCGAATTGTTGCCCGGCTGCATGATCAGCGATGTGCCCGTCGTGCTGGGTTCGTTGGACTTTGTGATGGGAGAAAGCGACCGATGAGTTTCCAAGCCACACCTGAACTGGAAGCGGAAGTGAACGAATTGATTTCGCACTATCCGGTGAAGCGCGCCGCCTCGCTGATGGTGCTGCACGCGATTCAGGAAAAATTCGGCTGGATCTCGTCCGATGGCGTGCAATGGACCGCGAAGAAGCTGGAACTCCAGCCCATCAACGTTTTCGAGATCCTGACGTTTTACCCGATGCTCCGGCAGGAGCCGCAGGGAAAATATTCGATCAAGGTTTGCCGCACCTTGAGCTGCGCACTCGGTGGAGCGTATGAATTGCATCATCACTTCTGCGCAAAACTGGGTCTGGACGCGCACAAGCACGGCCCGCAGACGACGAAGGACGGCAAGTTCACCGTCGAATTTGTCGAATGCCTCGCGAGTTGCGGCACGGCGCCGGTGATGATGGTCGGCGAAAAATTTTACGAGGGTGTCAGCCACAAAAAGGCTGATGAGATCGTTGCGGGATGCAAGTGAATGGTTGCCCGACTAGGATTTGAACCTAGACAAACAGATTCAGAGTCTGCTGTGCTACCGTTACACCATCGGGCAATGATGGGACGCAGTAAGCTAGAGAAAATTTGATAAGAGTCAACGCTGTTATGGCGCAAGAATACAAACTGATATTGAAGCACGCCGATGAACCCGGTTACACACCGGACATCGAGTGCTATTTGCGTCATGGCGGCTACAACGACCTGAAAAAGGCGCTCACGTTCCAAGCCAAGACGCTCGCCGACGGCAGAACGCAAACGCCGCAGGAACAACTTCGCCAGGAAGTGATGACTTCCGGTTTGCGCGGTCGCGGCGGTGCCGGTTTTTCGTGCGGTTTGAAATGGAGTTTCGTTGACCGCAAGAGCGGCAAACCGATTTATCTCATTTGCAACGCCGACGAATCCGAGCCGGGCACGTTCAAGGATCGTCAGATCATGCACAAGGATCCGCATCAGCTGATCGAAGGCATGATCATCTCGTGCTTCGCGAACGACGTGAAGCTGGCTTACATTTACATCCGCGGCGAAATGCCGGAAGGCGCGAAGATTTTGAACGCCGCGTTGAAGGAAGCCCGCGCGAAAAATTTCCTCGGCAAAAATATTTTGGGCAGCGGTTTCGATTGCGAAATCCACGTCCACCGTGGCGCGGGGGCCTACATCTGCGGCGAGGAAACCGGCCTCATCGAATCGCTCGAAGGCAAGCGTCCCTATCCGCGCATCAAGCCCCCTTATTTTCCGGCTGTGCTCGGCCTCTGGATGTGCCCGACGATCGTCAACAACGTCGAGACGCTGTGCAACGTGAAGCACATCGTCGCGATGGGCGGCGCGGAATTCGCCAAGCTCGGCACGCCGAACAACACCGGCACGCGCATCGTCAGCTTGAGCGGTCACGTCAAGCGCCCCGGCTACTACGAAATCGAAGTCGGCAAGGCGACACTGCGCGAATTGCTTTTCGACGAAAATTTCGGCGGGGGACTGCGTCCCGGCCACCAATTAAAAGCAATCATTCCGGGTGGATCTTCCTCGAAGGTTTTGAAGGCTGGCGAGAAGTTCAAGCTCAAGAAGAAGGACGCTGAAGGCAAAGAGATTTTGGTCGAGACCGACATGCTTGATCTGCCTTACGATTTCGACTCGCTCGCGCAAGCCGGCACGATGTCCGGCTCGAGCGCGATCATCGTGATGGATGACAGCGTGGACATCGTCGAGGCGCTCGCGAATCTTTCCGAATTTTACGCCCACGAAAGCTGCGGCCAATGCACGCCCTGCCGGGAAGGTTCGCTCTGGATGAGCAAGACGCTGCATCGCCTAACGCATGGCGAAGGCCGCGCGGGCGACGCCGATTATCTCGGCAAGATTGCGGACAACATTCCCGGCGGTCGGACGATTTGCGCTTTCGGTGAAGCTTGTTCCTGGCCCGTCCAAAGTTTTCTCGCGAAGTTCAAAGACGATTTCGTCGCCAAAGGTGCCGCTGACGAAGCGCGTCGCGCGAAAGAAATTTCTGCGCCCGCTGACGCCGAACAAAAACATTTGGAAGCCGCGCACCACTGATTTCAATGTCAACCGCCGCCACAACTGAAACGAAGCCCGCGCCGACCGCGATTGAAAAAATCAAGGTGAAGGTGGACGGGCGCGAAATCGAAGTGCCGCGCCTCACGGCCGACTGGTCGGGCAAGCTCACGCCCACGACGATGATTCAGGCGTGCGAGTTGGCCAAGACCGACGTGCCGCATTATTGCTGGCATCCGAAGCTGCCGGTCGTCGGCAACTGCCGTATGTGCCTCGTGGAATTTGGCACGCCCGCGCTCGGACCCGACCGCAAGCCGGTCATCAATCCCGACGGCTCGTTCAAGATTGCCAAGTCGCCGCGCCCCGCGATTGCGTGCGCCACGCCGATTTCGCCGGGAATGGAAATTTACACGAAGACTCCGGCGGTGAAACAGATGCGCGAAGGTGTGCTTGAATCGCTGCTCATCAACCATCCGCTCGACTGCCCGATTTGCGACCAGGCCGGCGAATGCAAGCTGCAGGAATATTCCGTGGACTATGGCCAGAGCGCGAGCCGCTTCGTCGAGGCGAAGGTTCACAAGCCGAAAGCCGTTGACCTCGGGCCGCGCATCATGCTCGACGCGGAGCGCTGTATTCTTTGCACGCGCTGCATCCGCTTCACGCGCGACATCGCGAAGGACGACGCGCTCGGCATCATCAATCGCGGCAGCTATAACACGATTGCAACGTTTCCTGGCATGCCGTTCGACAACAATTACACGCTGAACACCGTGGACGTTTGTCCGGTCGGCGCGTTGACGTCGAAGGATTTTCGTTTTCAGATGCGCGCGTGGTTCCTCAAAGAAACCAAGAGCATTTGCACCAGCTGCGCGACGGGCTGCAACGTGCTCGTTGGTTCGCGCGAGGAAAAAATTTATCGCTACACGCCGCGCGACAACGATGCGGTCAACGCTTCGTGGATGTGCGACGCGGGTCGTTTGAATTACAAATGGATTTCACGCGCGGATCGCTTGAAAGACGTTTTGGTGCGCGGCCAGAAAACGACTTGGACGGCGGCGCTCAACGAACTTTCCGACAAGCTCAAGAAAGCGCCGGCGGGTTCCGTCGCGATTATTGCCTCGGCGCGGCAGACGAACGAGGAGCTTTGGCTGATTGCGAAATTGAAGGCGAAGCTCGGCGCGATTTCGGATTCCATTGCTCGCGTCGGTGATGCCGACAAGCTGCTCGTCAGCGCGGACAAAAATCCGAACACGAACGGCGCGCGGCTCACGGGAATTTGTTTCACCGAGATGGGCGTGAATTTGCAACCGATCGCCGACGGCATCGAGTCGGGCAAAATCAAGACGCTCATTGTTTTCGGCGAGAACATCGCCAAGCACGGTGTCGCGAAAGCGCAGTTGCGCGAGCGCGAAACGGTCGGCGAAGTCGTCACCGAACACACGCTCACGCCGGAATTGCTCGCGAAATTGGAAACGCTCGTCGTCAGCGACATCCACGCGAATGAGACGACCAAGCTGGCGCATTTTGTTCTGCCCGGTTGCGCGCACGCGGAAAAACGCGGCTCGTTTACCAGCGGCAAAGGCCGCGTCCAGAAATTCATGAAGGCCGTCGAAGCGCCCGGCGACGCGCGCGCCGAATGGGAATTTTTGCATGACCTCGTCCACAACGTCACCGGCCAGAATGGTTTTGTGACGATTGAAGGTCTGTTCAACCAAATGGCCAAGGAAGTGCCCGCGTTCAGCGGGCTGACTTGGGCCGCTCTCGGCGACACCGGCGTGACGGTGCAAATCTAAAATGGACTGGAATTTCATCATCTTTAGCGTGGTCAAGATCGCCGTGGTCATCAGCGTGCTGCTGACCTTGGTGGCGTATTCCGTGCTGGCCGAACGCAAGATTGCCGCGTGGATTCAGGACCGGCCCGGTCCGAATCGCGTCGCGCCGCCGTTCGTGAAATATATTCCCGTGCTCGGCCCATTTCTGACGCGCATCGGATTTTTCCAACCGATGGCGGATGCGCTGAAATCCGTTCTGAAGGAAGATTTCACGCCGGCGGGTGTTAAGAAAATTTATTTCTGGCTCGCCCCGGCAATTGCCGTGATTCCTGCGCTCTTAACGGTGGCGGTGATTCCGTTCGGCTCGGTCATGGGCGGACAGAAAATGGTCATCGCGGACTTGAACGTCGGCATCCTCTACACCTTCGGCATCGTGTCGCTGGGCGTTTATGGCATCGTGCTGGCGGGCTACTCGGCGAACTCCAAGTATCCGTTTCTCGGCGGCATCCGCTCCAGCGCGCAGATGATTTCGTATGAAATCGCGATGGGCATGTCGGTGATTCCGGTGCTGCTGATCGCGGGCAACTTGAACTTGAGCGGCATCATCACCTGGCAGACGACGCACGGCTGGCTGATTTGCTACGCGCCGATTTCGTTCGTCATTTTCCTCGTGTCCGCGTTTGCGGAAACCAACCGCACGCCGTTCGACTTCGCCGAGGCGGAGCAGGAACTGGCCGGCGGCTACAACGTGGAATACAGCTCGATGAAATTCGCGCTCTTCCCGCTCGGCGAATATTCCGCGATGCTCGCGTCGGCGGGCATGATGGTGACGTTGTTCTTCGGCGGTTGGACGCTGCCATTCTGGGGCCTCGACCAGCCGGCGCAATCGCTCGGCATGGGCGTCGCGCACATTCTGGTGTTTCTGGTGAAGATGCTGTTGTTCATGCTGCTATTCATATGGGTGCGCTGGATGTTCCCGCGTTTCCGCTACGATCAGTTGATGGACTTGGGCTGGCGGCGCTTTTTGCCGCTGGCGCTGGCGAACATTTTAATCACGGCCGTCGTGCTGTGGATTCGGAGTTGATATGGCGATCATTGTAAATCGCAAAAAGCTGAATTTTTGGGAAAAGCTTTATTTGCCGGCCATCGTCGGCGGATTCAAGGTCACGCTCCGCCACGCCTACAACACGTTGTTCCGCGGCAAGACCGTGACGATGGAATATCCCGAGCAAAAATGGACCGTGCCGGAAAATTATCGCGGCGCGCCGTATCTCGTGAAGGATCAGGATGGCGACACGAAATGCGTCTCCTGCCAGCTCTGCGAATTTGTCTGCCCGCCGAAAGCCATCCGCATCACGCCGCCCGGCGACAGTGGGCTGAAACCGGATCGCACGAATGCCGAGAAGATGCCGTTGGAATTCGAGATCAACATGCTCCGCTGCATTTACTGCGGCTTTTGTCAGGAAGTCTGCCCGGAAGAGGCGATTTTTCTACAGAAAGACTGGTCGCACATCGGCACCAACCGCGCCCAGATGATTTACAACAAGGAAAAACTCCTGTCGCTCGGCGGTGTCAGCCCCGGCATCCAGAAATGGAAACACAAACTGGATGAAGCAAAAGCGCAGGAAAATTTTCCCGTGAAACTTTAATCAGCAATGGAAGCCATCAATAACATGCTCGGTGGAACGGCGGTGCCGGACGTTTTGTTTTACGTCTTCGCGGCGCTGACGCT
>Ga0316220_1003386_pt1 | contig 13425 bp, 7 predicted proteins | sample TBH18005metaG_FD_203632 | JGI IMG/M metagenome (GOLD analysis project Ga0316220, IMG submission 203632) | Freshwater microbial communities from Trout Bog Lake, Wisconsin, USA - TBH18005 | ecosystem: Environmental > Aquatic > Freshwater > Lake > Hypolimnion/Profundal zone | place: USA: Wisconsin...
ATCGACGGCCTCAAGGAATTCGAAATGCTGGAGGAAATGCTGCAGACGACCCCGAAAAGCGATTGGCGAAAGCGAATTATCGGGAATCGGATTCGCAAGCAAACGTCGGTTGCGCTGCGATGGATTTCCGAGCGGCTAAAAATGGGAGCCGTTCCGCGCGTCTCCAAGCTGTGCGCTCAAGTGGACGACCTTCAACGCAAGCTCAAAAAGGTTAAGAAGTAATGCCTGACCCCGGAAGTCCCAAAGTAATGCCTGACCCCGGAAGTCCCAAATCGGAAACCGAGCGTGGAAGCCGGAGCGGCCCTTATTATCTGTCATCCTGAGCTTGCGAAGGATCTCACGCCATGCCAACCGGCGTTAAGCAACCCTTTACCGTTCTCGAAGCTGACGGCGTCAACCGCATGGGCCGTCAGCTCCGATTACGCGCCGACTGAAACAAACGTTCGGACTGCTTCGTGAGATCCTTCGCAGGCTCAGGATGACAGCATTCGGGGCTCCGTCCTCGCTCGTGCGCCCGGTTTGCAAACTTGTGGGTAATGCTCAGGGCTTCCTGCGGCGTCGTGAGATCCTTCGCAGGCTCAGGATGACAGCATTCGGGGCTCCGTCCTCGCTCGTGCGCCCGGTTTACAAACTTGTGGGTAATGCTCGGGGCTTCCTGGGGCGAAAAGGCGACGGAAATCCCGGACCGATCACGCTCTGGCGAGGTCTTCACCGTCTTCAGGACATCGCGGAAGCCTTCCTCGTTTTCAACCCTTTTTTTGGGGGGGGATTTTCGACACCTGATTCACACCCTGACTGCTTGCTGCCGGCTTTGTTTGCTTGAGAACAGGCAACGAACCCGGCAGGATTGCCCGATGAAGTTCTTCCCTCTTGCCTGTTTGTCAGTTATTTCCCTGACGCTGTCCGCCATCGGCGAGCCGGTGCGCGCGGAGGCCGCAAAGGCGCTGCATATCTACTGGGTCGATGTCGAGGGCGGAGCGGCGACACTGATCGTTACGCCGGCGGGCGAATCGGTGCTGATCGACGCGGGCAGTCCGGGGGAACGCGACGCGGGGCGCATCGTGCATGTGGCCCGAGATGTTGCCGGACTGCGGCAAATCGATCACCTGGTAGTGACGCACTGGCATTCCGACCACGTTGGCGGCGTGCCGATGGTATCGAAGCTTATTCCCGTGCAACACTATTACGACCGCGGCTTCCCGCAGCCGGCCCGGGACATCGACGCGGTGCTGGTTGCCGCGTATCGCAAGTGCTCGCAGGGCAAGTCCGTTACGCTCGCGCCGGGCGACGAAATCGCGCTGACGCAAGCCGCGGGGCAGCCCGCGCCAAAGCTGCGCGTGGTGGCCGGCGGCGGACTGGTTCTCGGCGAGAAACCCGGCGCGCCTCAAACGGGGCCCTGCCAGAAGGGGCATCCCGCGATGGCGGACGACTCCACCGACAACGCGCGCAGCCTGGCGTTCGTCCTGACGTTTGGCGTATTCAAGTTTTTCGACGGCGGCGACCTGACTTGGAACACCGAGCACCGCCTGGCGTGTCCGGTCAATCTGGTCGGGCCGGTGGATGTCTATCAGAGCGACCACCACGGGCTGGATATCAGCAACAACCCGGCGCTCCTGGAAGCGCTGCATCCGAGCGTGGCGGTCATTAATAACGGCCCGCAAAAGGGCGGCTCGGCAAAGACCTTCGCGCGGCTCAAAGCGCTGGCGGATTTGCAGGCGATCTTCCAGCTTCATCGCAACATCGCCACAACTGCCGCCGACAACGCGCCGCCCGAGTGCGTCGCCAATGACGACGCCCCCTGCAAAGGGGAGTTCATCGAACTCTCCGTGGACCCGTCGGGAACCTCCTACTCAGTCGGCATTCCGGCGAAAGGCGCAGCCCGCAGATTTGCCAGGGCCAGGTAGGGACGGCGCTCCGTGCCGGTATCTGTTTAGCGCCAAAGGCGCAGCTTCATAGGAGCCTGGGGCGACGCCCCACTGCCATTAAGTTAAGGAATTCGCGGTCTTGTTCCCAGGCTCCAGCCTGGGAACGCCCCTGTCTTGGAGGCTCCAGCCTCCCGTTCCTCTCCGGTGCGCTGTGCTTTTGGAGGCCCGGCAGGAGGCTGGAGCCTCCGGGAATACTGCGTTCCCAGGCAGGAGCCTGGGAACGAGCGCGCGTTACGAGAGCCTCCAAGCTTAACTTAATGGCAGTGGGGCGTTGCCTAGGCTGGTATTGGGCCGCGCCTTTGGCGCTATACAGATACCCGTGCCGTCCGCCGTCCCCGATCGACGCTTTCCTCTACCGACAGCCAGCCGCCAGATAAAGTCTATTGACAACTAGACTTTCATCCTGTCTAATGGCGGCAAATGTCTTCATCGAGTGTTCTTATTCATCAGCCTCAGCAGGCCGGTTTTATCGTTCCCGTGGACGGTCCCGCCCCGGTCAGGACTTCCCCGCCAACGCGGAATGCGGAGGACCGCGCACACCGCAGCCTCGCCAAGGCGGTTTCGTGGCGGCTGACCGGAACCATCGACACCATGATCGTCTCTTTCCTGGTCACCGGGCGGATGAAGCTCGCCGTGTCTATCGGTTTCATCGAGGTCTTCACGAAAATCGCGCTCTACTTCTTTCACGAGCGCCTCTGGAACCGGATCTCGTTTGGCCGGGCGCCGGCCCGCCCGGAGTACGAGATTTGAACGCCTACCCCGCGAACAGGCCTTGCAACAGGAACGCGAGCCCAACCGCGGCGCACCCGAGACCGACGAACCAAAACGGGCGCCGGCGCGTCAGGACTGCGATGGCGGACATGGCGATGGCGATTTGGGAAAGGGTCACGGAGCGCGCCATGATTTCATGCACGTCAAGGTCGTGGGCGGAGCGTTGCTGTTCGCGGTCGGCGTCCTTTTTGATTTCCTCCTGCTCCTCCTTGTATCGCCGGAGCTTCTCCTGCGCCGCGGGGTTGAGCGGCTTGCCCAGAGCTGCAAGCAGTTCGCTCTGGGAAACCAGCAAGTTGGCCTTGATTCCCTTGGCCTGATAGTAGGCCCACTGATCGGACGCCTTCATCTGCGCAACCATCGCCTCATTGGCATGCGCCCCGGCGAGCAGCGACGCCACGGCGGCGATGCCGGCGACGATCGCCGAGGTCAGGGCCACGCCGAGCGTCCAGGCCTGGCGGTTCGCTTCGTGGTGGTGTTCGATCGCCTCGTGGAGGTGTTCGGTTGGGACTTCGGGTGCTTCCATAGAGTTGTGAAAAATGGATTTATGCCAATTCTTTCAACAAACGCGAGTGGATTCCGTCAAATCCGCCGTTGCTGAAGACAACGATGACATCGCCGCTCGCTGCCAACGGGCGAATGCGCTCGACGATGTCATCAACGCTGGGTTCGTAAAACGCCGGCTTTCCGGTCGCGGCGATGTCGGCGATGACCCGTTCCGGGTTCAGCCGGGCGTGCTCGGGAATCTGTTCGAGCCGCGCCACTTTCGCAAAGATGACGCCGTCGGCCTGCTCGAAAGCCGCGGGCAGCTCGTGCTGGAAAACCGCGCGGCGGGTGGTGTTTGAGCGCGGCTCGAAGATCGCCCAGAGCCGCGCCCCGGGATATTGATGGCGCAAGCCGGCGAGCGTCTGGCGGATGGCCGTGGGATGATGCCCGAAGTCGTCGATGACCCTGATCCCGCGCACTTCGCCCCGCAATTCCTGCCGGCGCAACACGCCCTCGAAGGCGGCCACGGCCTTGCGAACCGTCTCCAGCGGGATGCCGTAGAAATGCGCGGCGGAGACGGCCATCGCGGCGTTGCGCACGTTGTATTCGCCCAGGAGCGGCAGCGTGAAACGGGTTTCGAACAGCGTGAACTCGGAAAACCCGGGGGCGCCGCCTGTCCCGGCCTGGAAGCGGAGGTCGCGAATCTGGTTGGCTGCGTTGGGCGAAAACCCGACCTCGACGATCGGCGCGGGGCTGGTCCGGCCCACCTCGATGCAGTTCGGATCGTCCGCATTCAGCAACACCAGGCCGTTGCCGGGGACGATGTTGAGAAACCGCCGGAAGCTCAGCTTGATCTCCTCCAGATCGTTGAAGATGTCGGCGTGGTCGAACTCGATGTTGTTGACGATGGCCAGCTCCGGCATGTAGTGGACGAACTTGGAGCGCTTGTCGAAAAACGCCGTGTCGTATTCGTCGCCTTCGAGCACCACATACTTCGAATCCCGGAAGCGCGCGCCCTGGCCGAGGTTCCGCGGGATGCCGCCGATGAGCCAACTCGGTTCCAACCCGGCGCTTTCCAGAATCCACGCGAGCAGGGAGGTCGTGGTGGTCTTGCCGTGCGTGCCGGTGACGACCAGGTTATGACGCCCGCGCAGGAAGAATTCCTTGAGCGTCTCGGGCAGCGAAAGGTAATACAGCTTCCGGTTGAGCACCGCTTCCACCTCCGGATTTCCCCGCTTCATGGCATTGCCGATGACAATCAGGTCGGCGCCCTCCGGCAGGTTTGCCTCGCGGAATCCGGCCGTGATGACGATGCCCTTCTCCTGAAGGAAGGTGGACATGGGCGGGTAAACGTTTTCGTCAGAGCCGGTGACGGTGAAGCCGCGTTCGCGCAAGGCCGCCGCAACCGATCCCATGGCCGTGCCGCAGATGCCCAGGAAGTGAATATGCCGGTGTTTCATGAAAAGAAGAATAAAAGCGCGGCCCGCCAAGGGTGCAAGCCGCGTCTGTATATACCTGGGTATATACACGGAGAAAGAAAACGGTGTCGGCCTGCAACTCTGGGGAGCACACGCGCCCTCGCGTGTTGGCGTCGGCGCCCTCGCCGACGCGAACTTTTGCTTCATCGAAACCACGGATATCACGGATTGGCACCGATAAAACCTATCCGTGTTCATTCGTGTAATCCGTGGTTGATCGGTTGAATGCGGGCTTCTTGAGCGAAGATGCCTTTGGCGGGGCGCCAAAGGCCGCACGCGAGGGCGCGTGCGCTCCCCAGAGCCCGGTCTCCGACGTTCTCGCAAGAATCGGCGGACCAAATAATAGAAGAAAATTGTCCTGCGCCCAAGAGCGGGGGGCGTGAATGCCATGCCTGGCGTTTGCGAACAGCCGGGGCTATATTATTTCCATGAAACGGGAACTCGCGGGTGCTGTTTTTGCGATTTTGGCGGCGGTTTGCCCGGCAAAATCCGCCTCGGGGCTAACCGGGCCGGCGACCGAAGCGTTCGGCTTTGATTTGTACAGGCAACTGGCCGGGACCGATCAGTTCGGCGCGGGCGGCGGCGCCAATCTCGCGTTTTCTCCTTTCTGCATTGCCTGCGTGCTGGAGGAATTGCGGTTCGGCGCGAGCGGCGACGCGGAAAAGGCGTTGAGCGCGGCGCTTCACATCGATACCGCGTCCGACAACTCCCCTTCAATCACGCGGCCGGGCGCTCTCGATACCAAAGGGGTGACGCTCGCTGTCGCCAATTCCCTCTGGCTCGCGGAAAAATTCAAACCGAAGAGCGAGTACATCTCCAGCGTCGATGCGGCGTTCGGCAACGTGGTTTTCACCGTCGATTTTGCCCAGCCGGCCAGCGTGGCCAAGCAGATCAATCAGTGGATTGGCGAGAAAACGCAGGGGCACATCGAGGATTTGGTTAGCGCGCGGAACTTTTCGCCGGCGACCCTGATGGCCATCGCCAACGCGGTGTATTTCAAGGGCCTGTGGCAAACCCCGTTCAAGGCCGGGGAAACCGCTGAGCAACCTTTTCACCTTCTATCCGGACAAGACACCAAAGTTTCGATGATGCACCACGAGGCCAAATACCGGTACGCCACGGTGGAGGACGTGGCGTTGCTGGAACTCCCATACGGCCCCGGCGGCACAAGCCTAATCCTGCTCCTGCCAGAACCCGGTCCGCGGGCGATGAGTCGTTTGGAAGCCGTCTTGACCAAGCCGTGGTTCGATCGTGCTGTCGGAGCGCTGGCGAAGAAAGACGCGATCGTTGCCATCCCGAAATTCGCATTCTCATGCGAACCGAAAGACATGATACCCGTGCTCAAGACGCTCGGGCTGGCCTCGATCTTTCAGCCGAGCCTGGATTTCGCAAAGATTTCCGACCTTCAACCGATGGCGGTGGACCTGTTCAAACATCGCGCCTGGCTGGAGGTCAATGAACAGGGCACCGAGGCCGCCGCCGCCACGGTCACCGGAATGCGCGCCCTTGCAATGCCGGTAAGAACGACCCCGGTTCATTTTACCGCGGATCATCCATTCCTCTTCGTCATCCGCCACCACGCGACCGGCGCCCCGCTGTTCATCGGCCGGGTGTCGGACCCGGCGAAGAAAGAGTAAGAGCCCGTCACAAAATAAGTGTTACAAGATATGGCGCAGGAGTTTTTGGCGATGCCAAGGCGCGAGGCAGGAGCATATCCGCTGCGATCTGTGACTGACGAGCAACGCCGGCAGCGCCGAAAAGAACAAGCCAGGCTGTGACACTTATTCGGGCGGTGTTGGTTGCAGGACAGGCGTTGGAAAAAGAGGACTGCCGCTGCTCCGAGACGAAGCGAAAAATATTTCCGGTTGCAACCTGCATCGCGATGCGGCATAGTACGCCCTTTCCCGAAAGGCGGGGTAGCCAAGTGGTAAGGCCGAGGTCTGCAAAACCTCTATTCAGGGGTTCGATTCCCCTCCCCGCCTCCATTCCTTTATTCATGCGGTTCTGAAGGCTTTTTGCCCTTCCGAAAACGGCGAGTGAGAAAGGAAAGTGAGAAAATGTCCTTTTCCGTGTCGGCTTCATCCCTGAGCGCATCCAAGCCCGCGCAAGGGTTCATCCGCAGGGTGAAGAGCGACCCCGAAGAAATCCCCATTTTTATCTGCGTTTATCTGCGTAATTTGCAGTTCCCCCAATCCCCGTTTCCGGGTTCACCCCATCGGCGCCGTAAAGCGCACGAGCGTTCCGCCGTCCGGCGCGGGACAAATTTCACAGGTTCCGCCGATCTCTCCCAGCCGGTGGCGCATGTTGAGCAATCCGTTGCCGCCGATGACCCGGCGCTGTTCCGGCACGGACGGACTACACCCGTGCCCGTCATCGCGGATGGACAACACAAACCCGCCCGGCTGGAGAGCCAGCGAGATTTCCACCTTGGACGCGCCGGCGTGCCTGACGACGTTGTTAAGGGCTTCCTTGTACGCCAGAAACAGGTTGTGCCGCACGTGCGAACCGAGCGCAAGGGCGAGCAAGTTCAGCGGAAAATCGAGGCGGCAGCGGATTCCGGCAGGCCCCAGAAAGCTCTGCGCGAACTCGCCGAAGTACGCCGCCAGGCTGTCGAGCGTGTCGTGTTCGGGGTTTACCGCCCAAACGATTTCGGTGACGTCGCGCACCAGGCTGCGCGCGGTCTGGTAAATTTCTTCGGAGGCGCGGAAAGCGGAGTCGCTCTGCGCGCCGCTGGGCTGGCTGAGCAGCATGATCTGCGTGAGGCGCGCCCCGAGGTCGTCGTGAATGTCCCGCGCGATGCGCATCCGTTCCCGCTCGACCGCCTGCTCGCGCTCCAGCCGTTCCATTTGCCGCCGGGTCTTGCCTCGTTCGTAAATGCGCGCGCCGACACCGACACAGCCGCCCAGCAAGAGCAGCACAAGCGTCCGAAACCACCACGCCTGCCAGTAATGCGGGCGCACTTCCAGGGAAAGCGTCGCCGCTTCCCTCCAGACGCCGGAAGCATCGGCCGCCGCAACCCGGAATTGATAGTGTCCCGCGGCCAGGCTGGCGTAATCCGCATGGCGAACGGTGCCCGGCAAACTCCATCCGTGGTCCAATCCCTCCAGCCGCCACCGGAAACGGAGGCGTTCCGGCGCGGCAAAGCTGGGGGCGGTGAAGTGGAACTGCGCGTCGCGGGCGCCCGGCGGCAACACAAAGGGCTCCAGCGGCGCACTCCCGGACTTCAAACCCGGGCCCGCATCCGGAGTCGGCAACACGCCGGATGTCCAGATCGTTTCCCCGTTGACGCGAAATTCCTCCAGGAAGACTTGGAGGCGCCTCGGCTTCTCCGCCTCAAGCGCGCCCGGTTCGATCATCACCAATCCGCCGCGAGTACAAAACCAGAGTTTCCCGTCGGCCGTCCGGGTGCAGAGCGAACCGAAGCCGCTGGTGGTTTCCTCGTCCACCATCCCGCTTTCCTGCCCGAAGCGGCGTGCGATAATCTCGCCCTTGTGGCGCGAAACGATCTCCGCGGCGGCGTTCTTTGAAATCCGAAAAATACCTGAGTGGGCGGCTACCCACAGATTGCCGAGTTGGTCATCGACGATCTGGTGGATGTCCTCGTCCTCCAAACCTTGCGCGGCGGCGATGACGGCGTGCGATTTTCCCTGCCAGCGCCCCAGACCGGCGGGCGTGCCGATCCAAAGCACGCCTTCGGAATCCTGGTAGAGCGCGTGAATACAGTTGGAGGGCAGCCCGTCGGCCCGCCCGTAGCGAAATTGCCTGCCATCCTGCGTTTGCATCAGCAGCCCTTGCGTCTGGTACCCCACCCAAACCGATCCCGCATTGTCTTCGAGCAGGCAATGCACCGAGTCCAAGAGGTGGCTGCGCGTGTTTGCGTTGAGCCCCACCACCGGCACCGGCGCGATCTGCGCGCCGTCCACCTCCATCAGGCCCTCCCACGTCCCCAGGAGGATCTGTCCTTCCGACGTCTCCTGAATTGCGTTGATTCCCCTCGCTGCGACGCCCGCGGGGCTCTTGGTGATGTTGCGCACCTTGCCGCCGCCCAGCCACCACAGGTAATTGCCCTGGGTGCCGATCCATAACGAACCATCCTGCGATTTGCACAACGCGGAGACTGTCAGCGCCGGCGGTATTCCGCCGTAAACCGGGCGCAAATCGGACGGATTGCCTTCCAGCAAACCTTCCACTGCAATCCCAGCCCATAAGTGCTGGGGTGAATCGGCGAGCACCGCCTGGAAGAGATCTTTGTCGCGGCCGCCCAGGGCGCTATAGTAATTCTTCACGCGGACCGGCTCCAGGCGGATCAGGCCGTCGCTGGTGCCCGCCCACAACTCGCCGTGCCGGCCCTCCGCAAGCCCGTGGACGTCGAGCGCGCCCGAACCGGCGGCATTGCGAACGTCGAGCGTCGTCCATCCCCCATTGCGAAAGCGCTGCAAACCATACTGCGAACCCACCCAGATCTCGCCGGCGCTGGTTTCCAAAATCGGGCCGAACGGCTCCAGCGGCATCGAGGGCGTGTTCTCCCAGCGCCCCGGCTGACCAAAAAAGACGCGCGCGCCGGCTGTCAGAAAAATTCGCCCGGAGCGGCCCGCGTGCAGACTGGAGATGTTTGAACACCCTTTCGGCTTGGGAACCACGGCGTATTTCCCGCCGGCGAACGTCAGCAGGCGCATGGAGTCCGTCATCCAGCACGCCGAAGGGCCGGCAAACGACGCAGTCTGGATCAGCGGATACTTCGCCGAATCCGGCGGCGCGACCGGATTCAGGAATGCCCCGTCCCAGCGAGCGACGCCGGCTCCCGTCGCCGCCCAAAGCGCGCCGTCTTCGGTCTCGAACATTTGAAAGACCGCGGCGTGGCGGTCGTCACGAAAGGGCATCGGCTGCCAGGATTTCCCGTCGAAGCGAAACGCGCCCGCGCTGCCGTAAACGGCGAATACTCCCGCCTTGTCCCGAAAACCGCCCAGCAGAACACCGCTGGAACCCACCCATGGCGCGCCCTCATCCACCGCCACAAAGCGCAGCCCGTCGAAGCGCATCACGTGGTGGAGGGTCGTCACCCAGATAAACCCGTTCGCATCCTGATCCACGGAGGTGACCGCCCCCTCCGCCAGCCCTTCCTCCACGCTCCACCGGCGCACGGTGTATTCCTCCAGCAGCGCGCGCGACGCGCCAAACGAGCCAGGCGGCAGCGACACGCAGAGCAGGAGAATGCACGCCAGAAACCGGCGGCATCGTCTGAACTGGGGCGCTGCGCTCGTTTTGCAACAGCACAAGAACCGGGGAGAAAACACGAGCCGCACCCTAGCGGCTCACGGCGTCGAACACAAGCGACCCGATTTCATCGGGTGCAATTGGAACCATTGGTTGGAGAGCCACCGACGAACGCTGGGGTTGTCTTGTGGCGGGGCGCAGGGAAGCGCGACTGCGAACACCCCGAACGCCTCCGCTTTACCCTTTCTTCGCTTCCTTCGTCCAGGGGTCTTTCAGAGTGATCGTCCGGTTCAACACCAGCTTCCCGGGCAGGCTCTCTTTGTCCACCGCGAAATAGGCAAGGCGTTCGAACTGGTAGCGCAGCTCGGGATCGGCCTTGGCCATCGACGGCTCGCACTTCGCCGTCACCACCGCCAGGCTACTCGGATTCAGGTGCTTCTTGAATTCGCCGTCGGCATCCGGCTCCGGCACGGTGAACAACCGGTCGTACAAGCGCACCTCGGCATCGACCGCATGACGCGCGCTGACCCAGTGGACGGTGCCCTTGACCTTGCGCCCGGCGGTCGAACCGCCGCTCTTGCTGTCAGGATCGACGCTGCATCGTAACTCGACGATCCGACCGGACTCGTCCTTCACCACCTCCTCGCACTTGATGATGTAGGCGTATTTCAGCCGCACCTCTCCGCCGGGACGCAGCCGGAAGAACTTCGGCGGCGGCGTCTCCATGAAATCGTCCGTCTCGATGAACAGCTCCCGCGTAAACGGGAGCTTGCGCATGCCCGCCTGCGGGTCCTCCGGATTGTTCACCGCATCGAGTTCCTCAAAATGATCCTCCGGCAGATTCGTCAGCACCACTTTCACCGGATGCAACACCGCCAGCCGCCGCAGGGCGCGCCGGTTCAGGTCGTTGCGGATCGCGTGTTCGAGAACGGCGACATCGGTCAGTCCATCGTATTTGGTAATCCCGATGTGATAGGCGAAATCCCGCAACGCCGCGGCCGTCACGCCGCGCCGCCGGATGCCGCTAATGGTGGGCATGCGCGGGTCGTCCCAGCCGCTCACCAGATTCTCGTTCACCAATTGCATGAGCTTGCGCTTGCTCATAACGGTATAAGTCAGGTTCAAGCGCGCAAATTCGAACTGATGGGGCAGCGGGCGCGGCAGATCGAGCGCTTGCAGAATCCAATCGTAGAGCGGGCGATGCACCTCGAATTCGAGCGTGCAGATCGAGTGCGTGATTCCCTCGATGTAATCGCTCAGGCAATGCGCGAAATCGTACATCGGGTAAATGCACCACTTCGCTCCCGTCTGATGGTGCTCGGTGTGCCGGATGCGGTAGAGCAAGGGATCGCGCAGCCAGACATTGGGCGCCTCGACGTCGATCTTGGCGCGGAGCGTGCGGGCGCCGTCGGGAAATTCGCCGTTCTTCATGCGCGCGAACAGGTCGAGGTTTTCCTCGATGCCGCGATCCCGAAACGGCCCGGCCTTGCCGCGGCGCCGGTATTCGTCGGTTTCCTCCGGACTCATGTCGCACACATAAGCCTTGCCGCGGCGGATCAGCCTCACCGCGTATTCGCAGAGCTGGTCGAAGTAATCGCTTGCGTAGAACGGTTCCACGGCTCCGGCGCATGCGGGCGGCATCGGCGCGCGGTAAAAGTCCGTGCCGCCGTCTCCGCCAATGGCTTCGGGCGCGGCCCCCTTTGGTTTCATGCCCACACAATGGTCGGCCCAGCCGGCGATAAGCCAGTTCACGTCCGCGAGAATCGAATCGACATACTCCACGTCCTCCTTGGTCGGGTTCGTGTCATCCATGCGCAGGTTGCAAACGCCCCCGAATTCGCGGGCGATGCCAAAATTGAGGCAGATCGACTTGGCGTGACCGATGTGCAGGTAGCCGTTGGGCTCCGGCGGAAAGCGGGTGTGGATGCTCGTGTGCCGCCCCGCCTGGAGATCGCCGGTCACAATATCGCGAATGAAATCGGAAGGGGCGGCAGGTGGGTTCTCTATTGAAGTGCTCATCGGAAAGCCTGCAACGTAACAACCCCCGCCCCGGAGTTCAACTGTAGAGGCAAAAAACGCCGCTCGTTCCCAGGCTCCTGCCTGGGAATGCAGTGTCTTCGAGGTGCGCGCCAGCGCTTTGGAGTGCGGCGCCCCCCCCCTTTCCATTACCCACAAGTTTGCGAACCCGCCACACGAGAAAGAACGGAGCCCCGAACGCTGTCATCCTGAGGAGCTAACCTCTCCAAAGCGCGAGGGTGATTGTTGGGCATGAACCTGGGATCGCCTGCCGCCTTTCCGGGCCAACGGCCCAGCCACAATGTAGCCTAGGGCATCGCCCCAGATCTTTCGCAAACGAGGCGTCCCAGGCTGTAGGCCTGGCACAATTCGTTGAGCGGGACCTGTTGCGGGCTTTCAGCCCCAAACCGTTGTGGCTCAGCGACCTAGAACGTTGCCCTAGCATCCTGTAACACGATAACTTTCGCCTTTCAGGAGTGGCGATGGAGCCGAGTGGGGCTTCCGAAAAGCGCGTCAGCGTCTTGGAGCAGCGGGCAGTCCTCTGCCGCTTTCGCAAGCCGGACAGTCCCCCGCCTCAGACCTCCTGACCTCTACCTGGAATGGACGTGAGACCATTCGGAGCGGCGAAGCCGTGGCGCGTTGTGGTCGCGCCAGCGTCTTATAGGACTGAGGCGAGGCCTGTTTGCCTCCACAGCGACGAGCCGATGGGGCGCAGGAAACGCTTTGGGTAGTTCCTGAGACCAATCGCTTCGAAAGCGGTGGAGATTCCTTTCCATTACTCACTAGTTTGCAAATCGGGCGCAGGAGTGAGAACGGAGCCCCCGAACGCTGTCATCCTGAGCCTGCGAAGGATCTCACGAGGCGATTCCGACGTTCGTTTCAGTCGGCACGTAGTCGGAACTGACGGCTCGCCGGGCGGCGCTGTCAGCTTCGAGAACGGTGAATGGTGAGATAACGCCGGCTGGCCCGCCGTGAGATCCTTCGCAAGCTCAGGATGACAAATAATATGGGCCGCTCCGGTTTCCGTGCTCGGCTTCCGTTTTGTGGGCAATGGAAAGGGCACTTCACGGCAGTCCACGAGCCTCCTCTGCCGTTTTAGGGTCATCCATTTCGGACCGCGCCGGCGTTGGGCTCATTTTCATTCTTCAATTCGGCCGTTCTTTCCAGAAGATGTCAGGATGTCTGAACCTACGGAAGATTCCCTTCGCCATCAGAGCGTTCCGCATCTCTCCGACAGAGGATGTTGCGCTTGGAATTGACGCCAGACGTAGCCATGCGCACTGCCAAAGCGGTAGAGGACTACCCGCACTCCAAGACGCTGACGCGACTGCCGAGCCCTTCCCGATTTTTCGCGCTTTGCCATCATCTAGCAATCCGAACTGGTCACTGTTACAGCCTACTAGGCTCAGACCTCCTGATCCTATGGAATTAAGATGAGCCGGCGATCTGATAAATGAGGCGAAGATCGGTGCCGGGGAAGATGGTCTCGGTATCGTTGAGTTCGTCGCAGAGGGCGCGGATGACTTCGTCGTGGCACT
>Ga0316220_1003392_pt1 | contig 13404 bp, 10 predicted proteins | sample TBH18005metaG_FD_203632 | JGI IMG/M metagenome (GOLD analysis project Ga0316220, IMG submission 203632) | Freshwater microbial communities from Trout Bog Lake, Wisconsin, USA - TBH18005 | ecosystem: Environmental > Aquatic > Freshwater > Lake > Hypolimnion/Profundal zone | place: USA: Wisconsin...
TATAAGAAGTAAATTTTTGGAACTCATTGTCATCAAAATAATTGCCCCATGGTTCTTTCGGGCAATTGTTTTTTTCCTGATAACATTGAACTGCTTTTGCAATTGACCTTTGTAAATCTTTTAGAAAAAAATTTTCTCCATTAAATACAGACTTCTCAACAAACATGCTTCCCAAAGGGATATCACCATTCCAAAAAACCCAATATGCCGGGCCTTTATAATAATTGGAAGGAAGTTGATCGGGAAAACAGCTTATTTGAAAGTTATGAATTGTATAAGGCAAAAAGTCTTTTTCAAAATCTGTCATACTAATTTTATTCTTAGTTTAAATTTCAAATTTGTCTTTTTGCTCCTTCAATATTTTTTTTGTCAGTCTTCTTGTACGGAAATAGGCTTCTGTTCTTGAAATGAATCCTTTTGCCTGAGAATAGACATAAAAAACTCTGTGGCCAATATCGTTAGGATAAGCTCTGAATGGCTTACCTGTGGTAAGTATAAATGACACTTCTTCCTGTGCTCGCTTGTGCAATGTTTGCTTTCTTGTCATATGCTTATGATACAAGTAAAATAGCGGTATGTTTACTTTAATTCCATACCCAGCTTTCAAAACATAGTAAGCCCAAATTTTATCTTCCGCATAAAAAACTTTCTCATCATATTTATACTCTTGCCAAACACTTTTTCTGATAAATGCACAATTATTTACAGTTCCATACATCCAAATATTATAAACATCTCCTTCTTCAGATTCCCATGTCATGGTTCTTGCGCCGTATAATAAAGCACCGCCAACACTTCCATGACTTCCTGCCGCTGTAAACCTTAAACCTGCAATTAAAGGATCATCAAAATGCACGATCGCCTCTTCTAAAAAATTATCATTTAAAAGAAACACATGCGAACTCAATAATAAAACAAATTCTCCTGCGCAATTTTCAATACCTAAATTCAAAGCCCTTCCATAAGTAAAATCTTCACGCTCCATTGAGATAATCTTACAGCCATAACTTTCAGCTATTGCAACCGAATCATCATCGCTTTTATTATCCACAACAATAATCTCAAACTCAAAATTTACTTTTTGACGTTTGAGTGCCTTTAAACATATGTTTAAAGAGTTTGCCTCATTCAGATTTCTAATTAAGATAGATACCAACATTGATAAAGAAGGTTACTGGTTTAATAACGAAATTGTTTGCATTTTATTTAATCAAAATTGATTAATTGTCTATTTTATTATGCTCAAAGATATTGTTCCATTTTTCGAGCACAGGTTTTTCACCATATCTTTTACAAGTATTTAATCCATTCTTAACCAATTTTAAACCAATGGTTGAATCTTTAATAATTAAAGAGATTCTTTCAACCATTTCGTTTTCATTATCCGCTTCTACCAAAAGACCATCATAATCATTGGTAATTAAATAAGGGATTCCGCCTGAGCTAACTGAAACAATCGGCAAACCCAAACACATCATTTCAATCATACTTACCGGGGCATTATCAATTTTATTGGTACAGATGTAGAAATCATACTCTTCGGCGATTTCATTTTTTTGTTTGTTAGACAGGTAACCCGGAAAAGTAATGTTATCAATAATGCCCAATACGGTTGCCAGTTTTTTTGTTTCATTCATCAAACCCATATCCCTGCCTGCCATAATCATTTTAGCCAAAGGAAATTTTTTTTTCAATTGTGCAAAAAACCGAACAGCCATTAAAGGATTATAAGCATCTTCAAATGTGCGCATCCAGAAAATATGGGGGCGGAATTTATCTTTCGGATGAAAATGATATTCTGAAAGATTCAGCACATTCTCAATCAATACTGCTTCAATATCAAATTTTCTGAGTGTATGAATGATATAGTCAGAAGGGCATACAACAGTATCAGCTCTTTTAATGGTTCGCAAATAATTTTTTGCTTTAACAATATTCTCCATCCTTGAAGGAATGGAACCACCATGAATAATCAGGATAATCTTCTTCCCTAATAACCTTAATAATACTGTTGCACTCTCTGCCCAAAATAAACTGAAAGTGCCGCCATACAAAGGAACTATGGCAATAGTATATTCTTTTCTTTTTTTTATGATTGAGAACAATGTATCCAAAAAGCGAAGTATCTTACCAACATGCGCAGATACTTTAATAATGCTGTATTGATTTTTCTCAAGAAGTTCAGCCAATTGATCTGCGGCAGTCCTGTAAATTTTATTTTTATTCTGTTCCGTTAAAAAAATACCGATAATTAAAATACTTTTCTTCATTGCCACTAATTCAATTTCTTTTCCATCACAAATGTTTTGGCATGTTCCTCTACAATAAACCAACCAAATTTTTTATACGCACTAATTGCACGATCATTCTCTTTTTTAACTGATAATTTTCCTATAAAAATGTTTATTTTAATTGCTTCTTCCTGAAAATTTTTCATTAAAACAGGGAATACATCCGTGCCGCGAAAAGCGGGCTCAATGCCAATTACAACTAAACCGATTTCTTTGTTGCGTGTTTTGTATCGATCATTTTCTAAACGGCTATTTTTCTTCGCGCCAAATATTTTTCTTCGAATATTTTTTAATATAAACGGATAAAAATCTATTATTTCTTTATTAAACAATAACCAGGGTTTTTTAATAATTCCGATAATTGCCTCTTTAAAAGCATATTGCAACATACCACTGCTGCTGCCATCACCTAAACCTGATGAAACGTAGCTTCCGCAATATCCGGCAATCTGATTCTCAACTTCAACATGAAATAATAATCCTTTATCAGTTGACAGAAACCATTGTAATGTTTTTCGCACATAGGCTTTACCCAATTTTGTTGCAAACGAATCGGGAAAGCAATGCATGTGGCATTCTGCCAATTTATCAATATGACTGTGCTTGCTGAGTAACAATTGGAGGTTTGAATGCATGTTGAATTTTTCTTTTTACATAAGAAACATTTGGATTCGCTACTGCCATCATCATTAATAAATGTTGTATTGAAATTTTCAGCCCATTGTGTACAATGATTAAACAAAATAATGCAAAGAAATAAACAGAGAATTCTTTGTTGGGGCCTGCTCTGCTCCAAATATTCTTAAACATCAAAATAAAGAATAACCAATAGGTAAAAAAACCAAACAAACCATGTTCTGCAATAGCCCGTACAAATTCATTGTGGGCGGTTGATACCTCAAAGAAATAGCCCCGCTTTACTACTTGTGTTGCATAATTACTTGTCCCTACTCCTAATAACGGTTCATCTAAAAATAATTTAAAACCTGCAACCACCAATACATCACGATTAGAAGATCCTTTCTTCTCATATCGCTTAACAATAGCACCACCTGTTTCCTGAACAACAAAGTCATAAATAACCCAACCGACAGGAATAAAAAAAATAAATTTAAAATAACTGGTAAAGCTTGCTTTGTGAAAATAAAAATAAATTAAAGTGATAATGGCTATAAAATACAATCCTCCTCTTGAAAAAGTTAATACCATTACTGTTGTACAAATAATGAATAAGACAATATTAATAATACGGTACTTGCTTTCTTCAGGATTCATGAATGAGAACAATAATAATATACTTCCCAATCCCAAATACCCGCTTAATTGAACAGGAGCCAATCCATTACTGGATTCAACATTTGATGCGCTGTTATAACTGATACCTCCCTTAATATGTGCAACCAAAACAATACCCGCAAGATAGATCGAAGCAATTTTAATAAAGGTTAATAATCTATGAATTAATGCAGGTGATAATTTATTCATGCTTGCCCAAGTAATTACAACAATAAGTGATAAACTATTTATGAGAATCGGCCGAATTAAATGCGGATCATCAGGAAATAACCCCTGCATAAATTCAAGTATTGCATAAATTATCAGTAAAGCAAATGCATACGAATGAGGTTTATTATTTTTAATTCCCCTGAGAATTAAAATCATAAACACGACTATATACATATACTGTATACTCAGATAAGGAATGGAAGGAATATAACCCCGCATATATGGTTCAGTATAACAGATAAAAGGCAGCAATGTAAAAAACTGCATCATCTTTTTCTGTATACCCAACCATGCACACAACAAAATTCCCCCCAAATACAAAAAAGAAACAACAGCATTGGGTATGAATCTGAATCCCATGAATATACCTGTTGCAAAAGCAAATGCATATTTGATAATCAGGAATTGATGTGCTGTAACTAAATTATATGGCTTTATACTTCTCAATGCAGCCATTCTATTTTATCGCCTTCAGCTAATTTAGCATTGGCTTGTTTAAGAGATTTTCGAAATTGTATAATTAAGAAAGGCAGTTTAAAAAATGTAACAATTGCACTGCTCAATACAGCTTTGCTGCTTCTTTTATTTTTATAAGAAACATTTGAAATGAGAATCCCCAGATAAACTGAATTCCGATATAATTTATGCGGATAATATTTTTTTAAAAGATAAATAACACTTGGAACCGGCTTAGGGGCAAATAACTTCTTAGGCCGAAACCCGTCCCAGTGGCCAATTTCGCGTAATCCACCTGAACTTACTTTTAAATGAACGCGTTTAGCAACCGGATTAGATACAGATTTTATTCCACTTAAATAAGCTCTTAATCCAAACTCACTATCACCCATACTTTGTTTATTGAACTGAAGGTCGAATAAACCGATTTTTTCAAACACGGATCTTCTTACCAATGCATTACCACTATCAAACTGATCTGCCCAACGAAAAAAATTATAACTCTTCGATACTTTTCCGCCAACAACCGAAATAGAAACACCTGCAGAAATATCAGTCTTAAAATAATCTAAGCTTTTTAAATGTGCTTCTATCCAATTATATTCTACACGGGAATCATCATCAAAAAATAAAAGATAGTCTGCTTTACTTTGTTTCACTGCAGTATTGCGTGCCGTCCATAAAAGCTTTTCCTTTTGCTCAATTACTTTTAAATTCAGATTAAATGCTTTATAAAAGTCTGCATTAAACGCTTCTGATTGATCAATGATAATTACATCAAAGTTTTTATAATTCTGTTTTTCTAAATCTGATAAAGCATCTTTTAAGTATTCGTATCTGTTTAATGTTGGAATGATGACAGAAATCAAAGGCTGCTCCTCAACCAAAGCTGAAACAAATGGATGAAATGGATATAAAATCGATTGATCGTGCAAAGGAACTTTCTTTGTTTTTCCATTTGCAATAAATGCACTGATTTCTTTGAAAGGGTTTTTAAAAGTAACTAAACGAATCAATAAAGCAAATGCTGCCCAAGACCTTCCCCAATATTTAATCAGAAAGCGATATTCATCTTTTAAAGATGGCTTACCGATTTTTTTAATTTCTTCAATTACCTCTTTTGTGGTTTCCAAAAAAACACCACTATGCCATGCACGATAACCAATATCTGCATAAGTAGCTGCAATGGTTTTGTAAGATTGATCTGCTTCAATTTTTGCAAAACCGGGTAAAGGCAATAATTCTGGATGATAATAACAAGTTGGAAAAGCTTTTTCGCTTTTTGAGATCAGATTAAAATACCAACCCGGTTGTGTATATCGAATAAATGAAAAAAGCAACATTAAATTTTATAAAAGTGATCGGTAATATTTTTCGAACGTATCTATTTGCTTTTCAACAGTAAACTTAGCAATGATCTTTTCTCTGGCTGCTTTTCCGATTTTTATTTGCAAAGTTGTATCATTAATTAATTGCTCAACATAATGAGCTATACCTGAATGATCATACAAATCAACAATAAAACCATCAATGCCATGATCAATAATTTCTTCAACTCCGCCGCATCTTGTAGTAACAACAGGTAATTCTTTACTCATTCCTTCCAATACAACATTCGGTAACCCTTCCGAATAACTGGTGAGTATAAAAATATCGGCGCTATCTAAATTAATATTAACTTCTTCCCTCGTTTTTTTACCCAATAAAGTTACATGCTCTGTCAGATTTAAATTAATGATATGAAATTGCAGTTCTTCTAACTCAGTTCCAGCACCAACAATATCCCAGTGAATACGGTAGCCTTTATCAACCAATTCTTTTACTGCTAATAACCCGATTAAATACCCTTTTACAAATTCAATTCTTCCTACAGAAAATAATTTGATGAAATCTTTTGCCGGCTTTACCGAAGTTGGTTTAAAGAACTGAATATCTACAGCAGGTGTATTGATAAATATTTTTTCAGGGCGGTTACAATAAGGCAGAATTGTTTTCTTGATGTCTTCAGAAACACAATGAATCAGGTCTACTTTTCGCAATAAATGCGTTAATGCATCCTTACGTTTATCATGAACCAATAGTTTTACTTTTTCAGCCGTTCCTCTGCAACTCACTACCTTAAAACCTTTCAGGCGATCGATAACAGGCAGAAAATTAACCCCGATTCCGGAAAACTCAAAATGAATTATTTCAAAATCGATCTGATTGATCAATTTCACATAATAGTTTCTTTCATAGTTTTTTTTAAATCGTTGAAAGCTGAATGAGATAGATGAAAAGAAAACAGATGGCATAGAAAAAAAAGTGCCGATAAAGGAGGAAATACTTTTCCGTAATCCGATTTCATAAACAGCAATATTTGAAACATTAACTTGATAATTCTGAAACACATCTTTGAGCTGATATTTTTTATAACACATAACATGTACCTGATGTCCGCGATTAGCCAAAGCTGCCACTTTATTAAAAATGAAAGTTTCACTAACACTCGGAAAAGAATTTACAACCAATAAAATTTTCATAGGTTACGCTTTATATACATTTCGATGTGCTGCATCCCATTTTATCAATGAATAAATACTCCATAATATCCAACTGTTATCCTGCTGTTTGCTGAAATGCAATCTGAACATTTGCTCCAAAATATTTTTATGAAAGTAAACAGATAAGTGTTGCGGCATTTGCATAACAGTTTGCAGTATTTCATGTTTCAGTTCATTACGCATCCAATCTGCCAATGGAACAGTAAACCCTTTTTTAGGTTTAAAGACTAATGCTTCATTCGTTTTTGAAGCGAGTAATTTTTTTAAATTGTATTTCCCTTGCTTATCAACAATACAAGTAGTGTAATTTATTGCTGCACTAAAATCCAGCATATCATTATCCAAAAACGGTACACGCACTTCCAAACTGTTAAACATACTGGCTCTGTCAACTTTTATCAGAATTCTTTGTAAATGTAAATCCACTTCCAGTTTTCTGATTTTATTCATGATCACAATCGGATCATCCAAATCACCTTCATTTGCAGAAACTTGATGTAAAAAATATGCATCCGTCAATTCTGTCTTCATTAATTTATTCAACCAAAGTTCTGCACCGTTGATATAAAGTGAACGATAATAATATTCCAAATAATTATTTGCTTTAAGATGCCTGTTATTAAATGAACGTTGCTTTGGGTTTAACAACTTCTCTTTCAGTAATTGTACATTTCTATACAAATAATGATGTTGATATGCTTGTGAAGCATTTAATATTTTCTGATTACGCGGATAACCCCAAAACAATTCATCACCACCATCCCCGCTTAATGCAACAGTAACATTTGCTCTTGCCATTTTCGATAACAAAAGGGTCGGTAAAGAAGAATAATCGGCAAAAGGTTCTGAATAGGCTTTAAAATTCTCATCAATAATACTCAACACATCTTTTTCCTGAATAAACTGGCATTGATGTTTGGTTTGAAAGATATTTGCAAATGCCTGTGCTGCATCGCTTTCGTCCATTTGTACATCCTCTGTTCCGATAGTGAAAGATTGAATATGATCTTTGTTTTTAACTGCATAAGAAGTAATTAAAGTACTATCCACACCGCCGCTCATAAAAGTTCCAACAGGTACATCACTTACCATTTGTTGATCTACACATTTATTCAATACATCATCTAATTGTAATGAAGTTGAAGTATTGATAAAAGGATATGCATAATATTCTTTTATCTGAATCGGTTTCCCTTTTTCAATAACACCATAATGCCCGTGTGGAAATAGCATAGTGTTTTGAATGATACCTGCCTTATCAGGAACATAACCTAAGTTTAAAAACAATCCAATCACATTTTCATTTAAGCTATTGTTACTGCAATAAGGATGATTAATAATATGATCATACTGCGAGCTATATACGAATCCGCTTTCACTCCAACCAATATATAAAGGCTTAATTCCCACTCTGTCTCTTGCGATGATTAATTTATTTTCCTGCTTATCAAAAAAAGCGAACGCAAAAATTCCGTTAAGTTTTAACAATAATTCTGCTGCATTCCATTTGATTAATGAATACAATAACACTTCAGTATCAGAAGTAGATTTAAAATCAATACCATCTTTTATCAAAACATTTTTAAATGCATCCGAATTATAAATTTCACCATTAAAAGAAAGCACATACCTGCCGCAATGGGAATGCATGGGCTGATCTCCATTATGAGAAATATCCCGAATAGCCAATCTTACAAATCCGGTATGATATGTTTCGTTATTCCAAATACCATTTGAATCTGGGCCCCTGTGATGCATCGATTTTAATGCCCAGTGCAAAAATTTATTCTGATTAATACCGGTTGGCTGATGTTCTAATATACCTGCAATTCCGCACATAAATTATGCTGATGCTTTAAATTTTTCAATCGCTCTAATATAAGTATCGCGATATTTTTTTGTTACTGCTTCCCAGGTATACAACTGACTGGTTTTATTAAATCCGTTGATACCCAATTCAATCTGTTTGCTCTTATCGGATGAAAGTTGATTAATCTTTTTTGCAAGATCATTAACATTTTTTGGCAATGCCAACAAGCCATCCACTTCATTCGTTACCACACATTCTACAGCACCTATAGAAGTTCCGATAACCGGTTTTTTGCAACTCCATGCTTCTAAAAAAACCATACCGAATGATTCACTTACGGAGGGGAGCACCAAAATATCTATCGCATGAAATAAATCAATTTTTCTTTTTGCACTCAGGTTTGTTAAAAAATAAATCCGCTGCTGATATTCTTCCGAAAAACCGGCTACAATATTTCTCAGCACTTCCAAATAATCATTTGCATAACCGGCAATGACCAATTTAACTTTATTGTTTTTTTCAAATACCTGAGGTATTGCTTTTAACAAAATATCAATGCTTTTAGTAGATTCAATTCTTCCTATATATGCAATTAATGTTTCATCGTCTTCAATCTTTAATTGTTCACGAAAATAATTTCGGTCTCCATCAATAAACATATTCATATCAACCCCCACACCCACAGTAACAATTTTATCAGCAGCAACGCCCAATGCTGTTAACCATTGCTTTTCAAAATCAGTATTGGATAAATAATAATCACATTGCTTTATCGCCTGTAAAGTTTTATTACCAAATATTTTTTTTGCAGGGTCTTCATAAAAATGAATGGCACCTTGTATCACAAATGGTTTGGGGTTTTTTAGTTTATGCCGATACAATGAATAGCGGATATAATCATATTGCGAAGTAGCAGCAACAATTACATCTGCATTTGTTTCTTTTATGGCTTTGGCCAATCCAGGAGACCAGGGGCCGTGCAATACGCTCGAAAAATAATGCGGAGCTGCTTGTGTAATAAAGGCTATTACTTTAACTAAAAAACGAATAAATACCAAATGCCATCTGATAAAAGAAAAACGCTGAACGCTAACGCCATTAACGGTTTCAGCAGAAGGTTCAATTAATTTAAATTGTTTTTTTTCCGGACCAAAATAGGAGTTAACGGTAAATACTTCCACTTCATCTCCATAATCCTTCACACAGCGTTCAGAAATATTTTGAAAAAAAATCTGTGTGCCTCCGATAGACGGATAATAATTTTGCACAACGTGTAATATCTTCAAGTATAAATTAGTTTTGAATTTCTTTTTGTAAAACTTCAATCACTCTATTAGTACATTTTCCATCTGTAAATGTGATCACCTCTTTTAAAACGTCTTCACATCGGGTAATATATTTTTCAGGCATTTTCAATGCATCATTGATTAATTCAATCAATTCATTTTTATTTTTTGCGAAAGCAATGCCATTCGTTTTAGTTGTATAGCGATAATGTTCCTGCGTATAAAATCCCGCTAAAGGATATTTTGTATTTGGATATACATCATCATAAGCCGGGCAAATTTGAGGTTTATGAAAAGCACTTCCATCAATTGTCATTGTTGACGCAACATTAATATGCACATCAGTATAAAATAAAGTTGAACAGAGTTTTGAGATATCTGTGTCCTGCACATTTGTCTGTGTTAGTTTTACTCCGCCGGTCCAGGAGGTATCAAAATAAATGTTTTCAGATGGCTTAATGGCTGCTTTCCATCTTTCCACTTTATCTATTGGATGACATCTGAATAAAACAATCGGGTTTCCTTCAATCAACCCTTTATCCAATGACTCAATAATATGTTGAAGAAATTGTATTTCCTGCGGAAATAGACTGACCGGCCCTCCTGCATATAAAATTATTTTTCTGCGGGTATCAGTCAAACCAACCATTTGCAACCATTCCTTCTTTTCTAAAATAAATTTTTTATCCCAATAAAAATCAAATTGTGCAGCACCAACAACATGAATATTTTTTTTATTCTCCCTCACCGCATCAACATAAATTCTCTCTATTTCAGCAGCATTGTATTTATTCCAAACCATATAACAATCATAATTCACAGGGATCCATCCACGTTTAACAATATTATCAAAAGACAAAACAGATGTGATCATTTTTTTGTGTCTTGCTTTGGCTGCTCTTAAAAAAGTATCTTCCTGTATATGAAAAGGTGTAACAGTAAAAACAGATTCTACATTCAATTCGTCAACCACTTTCAGCATTTCACTATAATTCGTGTCAGTTAGCAACAATTTTTGTTCTTTTTGATGAAGACGGTTTGCAGCGCCGGGTATTAATAAGAAACAATAATTATAATATTCACGTAATCGTTGAATGATTACTTTTTTTCTGCCTTTAAATTTTTCAATGTAACGCGGTTCAAAATTATAAGTAGGGCTTTTTAATTGAAAATACCTGAACCAATAATCAATTTTTATCCGAGTATCGCTATAAGCATCACTACGCCTGGTTTCCGGGATGATGTGAACTTCAAATCCATTATTTCGTAATTCCTGCAGCAAATCTGATTGATCCCAAAAAATACAAATAACCGGCTCAGCGAATGATTTCATTTTCTCCAATAGTCCGGTTCGAACTAAATATCGAATAGAGAAACTAAAACTTATGGTAACAGCAACCCTTTTCTTTCTTACACCCATCTGTTAAAAAGTTTGCCAGCTATGATTGATCAATATTCCATCTTTCATGGATTCAACTATTTTGCCGGTTCCGTAAAAATCACCTTTCTCTACATCAATTGTAATAATATTAGACACTTCATCAGTTAGTTCAAAATCGTATTTCATAATTACATCAATTGAATATCTACCCTGCATTAATGGAAGTTTTGGAATATGACAGATGATATATCCTTCATCGTTGAGTTTCAACACCCCCTTGTGTGATACACGAGAGAGCAGATTTACAATTTCCGTTTGAAAATTATTTCTGATGATTAAATTAATCACCGGGTTCACTCCTTTCTCAAAACATTGATAGGATACTTTAATATTCAAATCCATCCCGCTTTCCAAAACATTAACTTTTTCCATTTTGCTATTTAAAAAATCCAATCCCGTAACTTGAAATTTACCATTCCCATTTCGTTTAGAGGTATCTATGTAAAATGAATGTTCTGAAAAAGTAGTTGCATTTTGTAAATAATAGTCTACTACTTCCGTTGGATTACCTTCTTTCACAATGGTTCCTTTTTGCAATAGCAAAGCGCGGGTACACAATGCTTTTATCGCTGCCATATCATGTGTAACAAATAATACGGTTCTTCCTTCTTTACTTGCAATGGAATGTACTTTGCCTAAACATTTTTTTTGAAATTCAGAATCGCCTACTGCCAATACTTCATCAATAATTAAAATTTCAGGATCCAAATGCGCAGCAACTGCAAAAGCCAAACGAACTTTCATCCCTGATGAATAACGCTTAACGGGCGTTTCCATAAATTTTTCAATACCTGAAAACTCCACTATCTCGTTATAGCTTGCATCAATTTGTTTTTTGGATAATCCTAAAATTGTTCCATTCAAATAAACATTTTCTTTCCCTGTTAAGTCAGGATTGAATCCGGTACCAACTTCTAATAAACTGGAAACCTTACCAATAATTTCAATTCGGCCTTCTGTTGGCTCGGTAATACGAGATAATAATTTTAATAAAGTGCTCTTGCCTGCACCATTTTTCCCGATAATTCCCAACACTTCTCCATCCTTTACATCAAAAGATATATTCCTGTTTGCCCAAAAAATATCTTCTTCTTCTTTCTTATTGAATTTTTTTAAATTATTCAGATTCCGAAAATTCTTAAATGGTTTTTTTATTGTTGATATAAAAGCGCCAATAAGCGTTTCGCTTTTTTGCTCTTTCATACCAATCCGATATGCTTTTCCTAAGTTTTCTACTTTTATAACAGTTTGGCTCATTCAAAAATTTTATGCGATATCAGCAAAATATTTTTCCATCTTTTTAAAATACCATAAACCACTTATAAAAATAATAAACGCACTGCAAGCGCTGATGGATATTAAATCCCATGGCATAGCGGTATTTTTTGAAAAGCAAGTTCTAAAACCTTCTATACCACCAACCATTGGATATAATGCATATAAATGATAATACGTATTGCCTAATTTTTGCTGAATCTTAATGGCAGGAAAAACAACCGGTGCCGCATACATCAATAATGGCAGCATAAAAGATAAAGCAAATTTAAAATCACGATACTGCACAGACAATGCAGAAAACCACAACCCCAATCCGGAAGAAGTAATGATGATTAATAACAGTGGAATTAATAAAAAAGAAACATTAATGCCGGGATAATATTTGAAATAAACCATTACCCCCATCAATATCAAAAACGAAATTGTAAAGTCAACTAACTTTGATAGTGTTGGTACCAATGGAAAAATAATTCTTGGAAAATATACTTTTGATAAAATATGATTGGCAGTAATTAAACTGGTACCGGATGCACTTAATGAATTTGAGAAATAAGTCCATGGAATGACTGCCAATGCTGAAAATACCGGATAGGGCATATTACCTGCAGCAGTTTTAACGCCAACCAACCCACCGAATATTACACTGAAGATTACAATCTGAAAAAGCGGATTGATAATGGCCCAGGCAAATCCTAAAATGGTTTGTTTATATAAAACCGTTATATCTCTTAATACCATAAAATACAACAAATCGCGATACCGCCAGAACTCTTTAAAATTAAAAAAAGAGGAA
>Ga0316220_1003393_pt1 | contig 13398 bp, 10 predicted proteins | sample TBH18005metaG_FD_203632 | JGI IMG/M metagenome (GOLD analysis project Ga0316220, IMG submission 203632) | Freshwater microbial communities from Trout Bog Lake, Wisconsin, USA - TBH18005 | ecosystem: Environmental > Aquatic > Freshwater > Lake > Hypolimnion/Profundal zone | place: USA: Wisconsin...
TAAAGGTCTTCTTGGCCCAGCGGGGTCTTGCCATCCTCGACGACTTGGGCCGCTAAATTGGGCAAGCTCTTTTGGATTGCCTTCCAAGAGACTAAATCTAGGCCATTGGAGTTATTGAGCAAGATGGTCTGAGCCGAGTAGCCGCCAAAGGCAAACCAGCTACCCACCCCTATGAGCAAGCCTACGATGGCCGCTAGTGCGAGTTTTTTCCAAGAATCCATGGCAAATTGGACAATGTCTAGGAGGCAGATTTCAGCTTCATCTCTGTGAGAGGAATGATTTATGGAGTCTTGCACTACCAGCCCGCCTTTTTCAATTCATCTTAATTTATGTAAGCATTGTAGCTTGCTAGATTATCTTAAAACATTGTGTATTGGGATCTGAAATAAACACCAACAGCTCTTGATTTTGCTCTGCACTCATAAGCCAATCTATCTAGACTTCCTTAGATTGCATTTCTTTTGTTTGATTATTAGTCATTAGCGTCAAACCACAGGCCCAACAGATCCAAAAGATGAGCACGGCAAAGGTGACGGTGGCCGAAACCTCAGTGGTGATCCAGAGAATCAGGTTAGCTAATAGGGCCCAAAAAACTAGCTGTCCCCAAGGATCTTGCCCCCTTTTGCCTTGTCTCATAACCAACACTAAAGCGCCCAAAATACAGAAAAATCCTGGAAAACCTAAAGCCAGAACGACATCAAGCCAACCACTGTGACTATGCGAGAGATTGGAGCTCGCTTCGGGCCAGCGGGCCTTAGTCATTTTTTTAAAGGAATCCTCCACTAAGCCATAGCCCATAGGCGTTTGAGCAGCCAACTGTAGCCCCACCTTAAACCAAGCCGCGCGCTCATAATTCGTGATGGAGACTACTTCCCCATACTCATTGTTTGGGTACCCTTGGGCTCCTGCATATTTCCACTGCTGGTATTTATCTAGCTGAAAGGCCACCTTCGTATCGGCTATTAAAGTGCTCCATGAATGATTTTTTTGAATATGGGGATACAGCGCAGTCACCAACATTGCGATCCCTATTAGGCCAAAAAAAGCGTTTCGCCCCAATTTCTCTTTAGAGCGCCCAAAGAGTAGTAAGACCCCAAAAAGTAAGACGCATAAAGCCGCATAGACCATGCCATTTTTAATATCTTGAATAAAAAACATAAAGAAGGTTGCCACAATAATCGTCAAATAGATGGCTATTGCCCAGCAATCACGTACCACCAAACCGGAGCGAGCGATTAATAAGGCTCGAATTTGCCCTAATGAGATGGCCAAGACTGGCAAGCAAAAGGCTACATAGTCTGTTTTAGGGACATAGTACGGCTGAGATCCAAAATAAATCCTCAAGTAATCCGGGACGTGGAGTCCTAAATTAGCTCCATAAGTCGTTAAAACATACTTCACCAAGTACGTGAGTACCGGTAGACATAGGCCAAAATAGATAACTGACCAAAATGGACTCCGTTGATTTTTGAGCTTGGCATCCATACTGGCATTTGCAAGCGAGATACCCAGTCCAAGCGCAAAAATACCCCCTAAGCCAGCGTATTCCCAAATACGGTGAAATTCCAAGAGCTGCAATGGGTACTCTTGGGATAAGAAAAGTAGGTGGAAAGTCGCCCAAAAAAACAATCCGACCATCAGCCATAGCGGTATGGCTGATTTTTTAACTAAATAGTGGCGACATTGGTAAATGGGATATAGCCCTGCTAGGGCACCCACCACGAGGGCGGTATTACGAAACCCCACGATTTCAGGGAGGACCCAAAACCCATAAAGCACTACAAAAGCAATGCATTGCACCCAAACTAAGGCATTGGGAATTTGAATTTTTAAATTAAAGTGGGTGGTTTTTGGCATCTTGGCTTAATTACGAGACTCTTTTATTCTAGCTGGTATAACTAAATGGCAGTGCGCAATCCTTTTTTGAACCACAAAACTGAACTTCATATCCCAGACACTCCTTTAAACACCCCAGCTATCTTTTGCCGATGACTCACCCCACCTACCGCCCGGATATTGACGGCTTGCGCGCCATCGCTGTTTTATTGGTGATTGGCTTTCATGCTTTTGGAGTGCAAGCGGGGTTTATTGGAGTGGATCTCTTTTTTGTCATTTCTGGTTTTTTAATCTCCACCATTATTTTTGGAGACCTCCATTTAGGGCAACTCAGTATTGTTGATTTTTACCGTCGCCGCATTAAACGCATTTTTCCTGCTCTTCTTACTGTTTTATTTTTTTGCTTTAGCTTAGGCTGGTTTACCTTGCTTGCGGACGAATTTGCGGGGCTTAATAAACATATAGCCGCTGGATTGGCATTCGTCTCTAACCTAGTCCTGCTCGGAGAAAGTGGTTACTTTGACAGCGCTTCAAGTGGAAAAATATTACTTCATCTGTGGTCTCTCGGAATTGAAGAGCAGTTTTATATTTTCTGGCCCCTATTGTTATTGGCATTCTGGCGCCTGCGCTTGAACATTGCATTTCTGTTGATTGGTATTGGCCTTGGCTCATTTGCGCTCAATATTGTCTATATTCATAGCTACCCTAGCGCGACCTTCTATCTACCCTTTACACGATTCTGGGAACTCTTGGTTGGCGCCACATTAGCTTACCGTGTAGTCATTCAAAATAAATCTCTGCTGCTCTTTAATTCTCCCAACCTCAATGCATTTTTGGGGGCAGCATTTTTAGTGGCTGCTAATATTTTTATCAACGATCGAAGTGCCTTTCCAGGATGGTGGGCACTGCTCCCAACCTTTGGGGCTGCGCTCCTGATTTCCGCGGGATCTTTAGCTTGGTTTAACCGGCGAATTTTAAGTAATCGGGCGTTGGTCTGGTTTGGTCTCATTAGCTATCCGTTATATCTCTGGCACTGGCCCCTACTCACTTTTGCCCGCATTCTCGATGGCGGTCATCAGCCATCAAGTCTTGTACGAATCTCCATGATGGCTCTTGCCATTTTATTTGCATGGTTGACTTATCGCTTGATTGAAAGACCTATTCGATTTAACAAAAAAATATTCTTTACTCCTGCTCGACTTTTGATTTTGGGTGGGGTGCTTTTCCTCATAAGCGCCTATGTCTATTTGAATAATGGCTTACCAAGTCGTGCGGCGGCTCAACTAAAGATCCTCAACGAGGGTGATATTGGGCATGAGGAATTTAGAACCTATTTGCATGCGCAACCTAACTATTGCGAATACAAAGATATAGCGCCTTTGGTATGCGCAGAACGATTGTCACGCTACAAGAGCATCATTGCAGTTATAGGTGACAGTCATGCTGAGCATATCCTGCTGGGGTTAACTGAGGCATTGCCCAATACCGGATTTATGCTTTTTGATGCCAACCAAACCTTGCCCTTCTTCAGTAGCTCACTTTCTAGTCACTTCTTTGATGTCATTGAGCGTAATTCAAAAATAGATTCAGTTATTTTGGTTGCTTACTGGGGCTTAAGAAAGCAACTTATTCCCCCAGATAGCAGCTATGCAAAAGAAGCTACATTAACGGCAAATAAATTAACTACTTATGGCAAAAAAGTTTTTTTAGTAGATGGCACTCCGAACTTTAGTTTTTTACCCATCAAGTGTAAGTACGACTGGCCATTTCTAAGAACACAGCAATGCACTGAAAACCAATTATTTAATAAGCAGCATGTCCAATACTATCCAGACTTCATTGCAGCAAGTCAAAATTCACCCATTCACTTAATTGAATTAAAGCCTTTATTCTGCGATGAAATTACTTGCAACATGGCTAAAGATGGCAAGCTCTTTTTTAGGGATGACAACCATCTAGGTATGAATGGCTCTCGTTATATAGCCCCTACTTTAGTGAAAGCGCTCCAGTGATTGCCAAGCATTGAAATGAGCTTAGTCTAAATTGGAGCTCCTCCTCTTTTTATAATTTAATGGGTAACCTTGAGAAAATGGGGGGAAATCTTTGTAACGCATTGCTCTAAGCCTGCTGGTGAGGTATTTCTGAACCAAATATAATCAACCTCATACGCTTGCAAAATATCGCATGGGCTTAACGAGCTTAATACGGCGACAGATTTATTAATTTCTGTATTTTAAGAGGCCGCTGATTTTGATTACCTCCAATCTCTTGCCCCATCACCTTATAATTTGCCATTAACACTAGGCGCGAAAGCACTAGAGTATTTCACGCTATTTGATTGGATATTTGTGCAAATTGTCATTCCCATGTCTGGCTTTGGAGAGCGCTTTCGTCGCGCTGGTTATACCGTTCCAAAGCCCTTAATTGAGGTTGATGGAAAACCGATCATTGGGCATGTGATTGACATGTTCCCTGGGGAAACCGATTTCATCTTTATCTGCAATGAGGATCATTTAGCCAATCCAGATTATCGGATGGCGCAAATTCTCACCGAGCTTTGCCCCACTGGTCGCATTATTGGGATCCCAGCTCATAAATTAGGACCTATTTATGCTGTGCATCAAATTGAGCACTTGCTAGATCCTACCCAGCCTGTAGTGGTGAACTACTGTGATTTCACCTGTTACTGGAATTGGGATCATTTCAAATCCTTTGTTAGGGAAGCTGCCTGCGCCGGAGCTATACCAGCCTATAAAGGGTTTCACCCCCATACCCTTGGAACCACGAACTACGCCTATATCAAAGAAGCGGGGGAAGGTAGTGGCTGGGTTTTAGATATCCAAGAAAAGCAACCCTACACAGACAACCGCATGGAGGAGTTTGCTTCTAGCGGCACCTATTACTTTGCTAGCGCCAAAATCATGAGTGATGCTTTTGGGCAAACTATGGATCAAAACCTAAATGTAGGTGGTGAGTTTTATGTGAGCCTAGCCTACAAGTCGATATTGTCCCAAGGTAAAAAAGTGGCAGTCTATCCATTACAGCATTTTATGCAATGGGGCACGCCTGATGATCTGGCGGAATACACTGCTTGGTCCCAAACATTCAAGCAATTACTAAGTGACGTTAAACCCATCCATAGTGACTCAGCTCAAGGCTTGGGATCACTGGTGATTCCCATGGCTGGCTTAGGTAAGCGCTTTGCCGATGAAGGTTATGCACTAACCAAGCCACTCATTCCCGTTTCTGGGAAGGCAATGGCTCTTCAGGCAATGGAAGATTTACCTCAATCCAAATATCAATCCCTCATCTTGAGGGCTGATATGCCAGGTTTAGTCGATATTCAAGCCTCAATTAAAGATCATTTCCACCGCGCCTTCATTACTCTGGTACCTGAAGTCACACAAGGCCAAGCCTGCACAGCCCTCATTGGCCTAGATGCCCTTGAAAAATCTAGCAGTGATAATGTGAATAATGATTTATCTCCAATTACCTTTGGCGCCTGCGATAACGGCGTGCTCTTTAATAAGGTTACTTACCAAGCACTCATTGACGACCCCAGAGTTGACGTCATTGTCTGGGGCGCACGAGGGCACACCAATGCGGTACGAAAACCTCACATGTTTGGCTGGATTAATGCCGATACAAACGGTTCCATTCAGAATATCTCCGTTAAAACCCCATTAGACTCTCCTGCAAATGACCCCATCGTGATTGGCACTTTTACCTTTAAGAAGGTAGCTGATGCTAGACATGCTATTGGTGAGCTGATTGCCCGCGATGGCCGAATCAATGGGGAGTTCTATTTAGACTCGTGTATCAACGATGCGATTACCTTGGGCTTACGTTGTCATCTTTTTGAAGTGGATAGCTTTATCTCTTGGGGCACGCCAAATGACCTGAAGACTTTTGAATATTGGCAGTCTTGTTTTCATAAATGGGCACACCACCCCTATCGCCTAGAATTAGACGGCCGAGTGAATCGCTCCGCTCTCATGGAGTTAAGTGAGCGATATGCTGAAATCACCCCCGCTTTACCGAAGTAAACCATTCATCCATAACCCACCAAAATGCCTAATCCCATCAAACGTGAACTAGCTATTTTTTTGGTAGTGGGACTGCTTACTGTTGCTATTGACTTCATACTGTATCGCGGGTTGATGCATGTCAACTTACTAGAATTAAACAGCGTCAATATGGCTAAAGGCCTCAGCTTTATTGGTGGGACGATCTTTGCGTATTTTGCTAATCGTTTTTGGACTTTCAATCAGCAAAGTACGCGAGCAGGAAGCGTAGGTCGATTTATCTTGGTTTATATCCTAGGTCTGAGTGCCAATATTCTAGTGAACTATCTCAGTATTGCCTGGCTAGGTCACTTAATAGCAACCCCTGAATACACCCTCACCCTATCATTCCTGATGGCCACGGGCGTTTCAGCTGCACTTAATTTTATCGGTATGAAATTTTTTGTTTTTACCGACCGTTCCTTTAGAGCCTCTTAGTTGCCTCTTAGTCATCACTTAGCTACTTCCTCCTCATTTCATCATTACCCTCTCCCCCTGTGAAACTCTCTCTCATTATTCCTTGCTACAACGAAGCCGCCAATCTGCCACTTTTGTTGGAGCGCTGCTCATCTCTCGGTAATTCTGCCAATATTGAAATCATCTTGGTAGATAACGGATCGACCGACCATACTGCACAGGTACTTGATAGTCTACTGCCACAACATGCCCACTGTCGTAGCGTCCACGTGCCAGTGAATCAAGGTTATGGATTTGGTATTTTATCGGGACTCAAGGCGGCAAAAGGAGACTTATTAGCATGGACTCATGCTGATATGCAAACAGACCCTAAGGATGCAATCAAAGGTCTAAAGCTATTTCAACTTTATGGCAACGAGATCTATGTCAAAGGGCAGCGAATCAAGCGACCCCTGGCTGATGTGATTTTTACTATTGGTATGAGCATCTTTGAAACGGCCTTACTGCGCACTCGCCTTTGGGACATCAATGCTCAGCCTAATATGTTTTCAAGAGCCTTCTTTGAATCATGGGTCAATCCTCCCCATGATTTTTCCTTAGACTTATATGTGTATTTCACGGCTCGTAATCAAGGTTTGCCTGTTTACCGCTTTCCCGTAGAATTTGGAGAACGAGCCCATGGCGTCTCGCACTGGAATGTCAATTGGGCAGGAAAAATGAAATTTATCCGCAGAACCATCGACTTTAGTTTTGAGTTGAAGAGAAGGCTATCCAAATGATGTTGATTGACCATCGGCGCAATACGATTGCACAGCTCAATGACACTCCTACTGAATATGGCGTCGAAGTCGACATTCGCTCTCATAATGGGCAGCTGATTATTCACCACGACCCCCTCGTTTTAGGGGAAAATTTTGAGGAGTGGTTAAAGCACTACCGCCATGGCACCTTAATTCTTAATATCAAAGAAGAGGGCTTGGAAGCGCGCTTAATTGAGTTAATGCATCAATACAAGATTGTGGATTATTTTTTCTTAGACCAATCTTTCCCATTTCTTATTAAATGGTCCACGCTAGGTGAGCGCCATTGCGCCGTGCGCGTTTCAGAATTTGAGTCGATTGAAACTGCCCTTACCCTCGCTGGCAAGATTGATTGGGTCTGGGTGGATTGCTTTACCCATTTTCCACTGACTAGTAGCGATGCTAAGCGCCTACAAGGTGCTGGTTTTAAGCTATGCCTAGTCTCACCTGAATTACAGGGCCGTGCTTTTGAAACTGAAATCTCCCTGTTGGCCACCTTACTAAATGAGCGCTCTATTAAACCTGAGGCTATTTGCACCAAACAACCCAAGCTCTGGAAAGAGTGCCTTAATGCAATCTCTTAAAGCGATTGAAAGCACCCATGAAAACATTGCTTAATTACTGCAAGAGCCCCCTCTTTTTATTGGGCCTCATTTTGCGCCTTGCACTAATAACGTTGGTGCTGCCTACTCCTGTTGGTCAGTGGTATGTCCCGTTTCTTGGTAATAGCGTAGATGCTTTTAGCTTAGATCCCTGGCAGGGTTGGCTTAGCCATGGCGGGGTACCAATTGCTTTTCCCTATGGCTATGTAATGTGGCTTTTCCTGCTGCCACTGACCTTACTTTGCAAACTACTCACTATCCCTTTAGCCTATGGTTATGGTGCGAGCTTAATTACTGCTGACGTGGGCTTGCTTCTAATACTTCGTAAGTTACTCAACACTAAAGACTGGATCTTGCTAGCGATCTACTGGCTCTCTCCGATTAGCTTGATTGCCAGTTACTGGCTAGGCTATAACGACATCATCCCCGTCTTCTTATTAATGAGTGCTATTTATCTCTTAAGAGAACATCGCTTATTTTTGTCAGGGATTTTGCTAATTGCTGCCATCTCAGCAAAGTTCAGCATGATTTTAAGTCTACCTTTTTTTCTGATTTACCTATTTCACAACCGTAACCTACGCCAAATTTTTAACCAGTATCTCGCTGGTATTGCGCTCGGATTTAGCTTGTTCTTCCTGCCGTTTTTATGGTCTCAGGCTGGACTTAGTATGCTAGCGAACAATCCCGAGGTAGAGAAGATCTATCAGCTATCGATTAGCTTGGTGCGCGATACCGCAGTATATTTAGTGCCACTAGCTTACTTACTCATGCTCTATGCGGCTTGGAGAATTAAGCGCATGAATTTTGAGCTCTTTAATGCAATCCTGGGAATAGCCTTTTTATTGGTAGTCTTACTCACCCCAGCCTCACCAGGCTGGTTTATCTGGATCTTACCCTTACTGGTTTCTTACCAAGTGTCTGATGATCGCGCCGCCATCTACATCACTTCGATTTTTTCTGCGCTTTATGCGCTGAGCGCTGTTTTATTTGTCGGCACACAGCAGATGGATTACGTAATGCAAGTGCTGGGACTTCACCTGAGCGTGAGCCAACACATCGGTAATACGCAATTCATCAGTTCTCGCTTGGCCTCGTTGACCCATACTGCACTAGTCGCCACAGGAATTGTTTTAGCCATTCGCATATGGCGTGAAACCATTATTCGCAATGATTTCTTTCGTTTAAGTCGCAAACCTTTCGTGATTGGTGTCGCTGGTGACTCTGGCTCTGGCAAAGATACCTTTGCCAATGCGATTACAGGGTTATTTGGCACCCACTCCGTTGCCGCTATTTCTGGGGATGATTACCATCTATGGGATCGACACCAGCCTATGTGGCAGGTGATGACCCACATCAATCCAGCCGCCAATGACTTAGAGAGCTTCGCCAAAAATCTGATTTCCCTAACGGATGGAAGAGCGATACAGGCAAGCCATTATGACCATGACACTGGGAAAATGAGCAGGCCATTTACCGTCCAAAGCAATGACATCATTATTTCCAGCGGTCTTCATGCTCTCTATTTACCTATTCTGCGCGAATGCTATGACCTGAGTATTTATCTTGATATCGATGAAAGCCTACGAACCTACTTCAAGGTGCAGCGGGACGTCAATAAACGGGGCTACACCATTGAAAGGGTATTGGATGCGCTAGAAAAGCGCAAACCTGATTCTGAGAAGTTCATTAAACCTCAGGCTGCTTTTGCTGATTTAATTTTTAGTTTGCGCCCGATACACTCAAGCGTCTTATCTAGTTCGAATGAAGCTAATCCTCCCCGCCTAAAGCTCGTTGTTAAATCCCGCCATGGCTTTAACGAGCTCTCTCTCAAGCGAGTACTCATCGGTGTATGCGGCCTGCATGTCGATATGAATACCAATAATGATGTCTCTGAGGTGGAATTGAGTATTGAAGGTGATACTTCTGCTCAGGACATTCAGATGGCGGCTAAACTCATTTGCCCTCAAATCTTTGAATTTCTTGATCTTGAGCCGGAGTGGCAAAATGGGGTGTTGGGACTCATGCAACTCATTACCTTATCCCACATTAACCAAGCGCTCACCCGAAGATTCATATGATCAAAATTGCCGACCAAAGCCGTTTTACGCGCTTACCTGATGCGGTGCTATTTGACACAGATAACACGCTTTATCCCTATGACCCAGCGCATGCGGCGGCTCAACAGGCAGTTAAAGATAAGGTCATGAGCACCTTCTCCATCAACGCTAAAGATTTTGACACCGCATTTAATGAAGCTCGTAAACAGATTAAAACGCGCTTAGGTCAAACTGCCTCCTCTCATAGTCGCTTACTTTACTTGCAGCGTATGCTAGAAATCATGGGGCTTGGCTCCCAAGTTCTTCTGGCCCTCGATTTTGAACAAACCTACTGGCGTACTTTTTTAGCCAATGCCACCCTCTTTAATGATGTGAAAGAATTGCTTGATGACTTGCGTCTACTGGGCATACCCACAGCTATCGTGACCGATCTCACTGCCCAAATTCAGTTTCGCAAGGTAGTGTACTTTGGCTTAGATCATTATTTCAATTACATCGTAACCAGCGAAGAGGCAGGTTTTGATAAGCCTCATGAAGCTCCTTTTCAAATTGCCTTGGAAAAAATGCAGCCTAAAGGTGACTGTATTTGGATGATTGGCGACAACCCCATCAATGACATTCGCGGTAGCAAAGAGAAGATCAATGCAGTCACACTCCAAAAAATACATGCGGGTGTTGAGCTAGGCGAAGGGCTAAATACGCCTGATGCAAACTTTAAAGAATTCAAAGAATTGCGCCACCTGATAGCCAAACTTGGTTGCGCTAAGCCCGAATAATACCCACTACCCCCTATCTCTCAATGACCGATCTCCATCACGATATTAGCCAATTTTGCGCTACCCTTGGCAAAGACCACCTATGGGTTCAGGGCGCCGGTGGCAATGCCTCCTGGAAAGAGAATGAAGTTCTTTGGGTAAAAGGTTCCGGCACATGGCTAGCCAATGCAGATACGGAAGAGGTCTTTGTGCCGGTCAATTTGACGAATCTGAGCAACGCTTTATCACAAGAAAATTTTGACATTAAGCCTCAGGTCATTGGCGAGCATCAACTCAGACCTTCAATTGAAACGATTTTGCATGCCTTGATGCCTCAAAAAATCGTATTTCATCTTCATGCTATTGATGTCTTGAGTTATTTAGTAACCCAAGAAAGTCAGTCATCTATTGAGCGCCTTTTTCAGAAAAAAGGGAAACCAAGCCTACAAGCTGCCTTTGTTGGATATCACAAGCCAGGCCCACAATTAGCCCAAGCAGTTTGTCGTGCGTTGCAGCAGCAAAAAAATACAAACGTGATTTTTTTGAAGAGTCATGGCATTGTTGTTGGTGGAAACTCCATAAGTGAGATACAAGCACTACTTCAAAGCATCACTGAAATTTGCCAGCCCCAACTCACTCCAAACTCTATTCCCCCTTCAAATACAATGCCTTCTGTGTGCCCTGAAGTTGGAGCAAATTACATTGCTTTTCCGAACCTTGAAGTACAGCAGTTGGCATTAGACCCATGTCTGTATAAAAGACTTCAATCCGATTGGGTTCTATTCCCTGATCACGTGGTATTTCTGGGACCAAAGGCATTTACTTTTTCCTCTTGGGCGGAATTTCTAGCTCAACAAAAAAAATTCCCTAACTTGCCAGAGCTTTTATTTATTGAGAATATTGGCGTCTATGTTAAACCGCAATTTAACTTAGCTAAAACTGCGCAGCTACGGTGTTATTACGATGTCATTAGTCGAGTAGCGCACAATGCCAACTTAGACCCACTTAATGCTACTGCGATTGATGCCCTACTCAACTGGGATGCGGAAAAATTCAGACAACAAATATCAAAGTAAAGTTCACTAAAAAAATTAGTGCAATAGGCTTTTTCTAACATAGACGTAGATATGATTTGGGCAGTAGCCCTCATAACAAGTATCCCCAGTTGATGTGGATGGCGATACAAAGCCTCGCTCTCGCAGGGTTTGGTAATTGGGATTGTGCTGCATACGCGTTAAGAACTCTTCAAAGTTCCCTTGTCCATGTGCATCTTGCAAAATCACAACATCAAAAGTATTACTATTCATATCCTGATCAATCAACTCAATTTCTCTAGGAAAAAGAGAGATATTGCTGTGGTACCAGAGCGGGTAATGTAGTGGTGGCTCACTCCCTAGTTCTGCATATATTGGGGTGAGCTCACTGATATTAAGCACCTTTAATCCTGATATGGCGTGAGAGCCTCCAATTTGCTTTTTAAAGATTTCCTGTAGCTCTCCGACCATCAGCAGAGAATCTTCTGAACCCATCACGTTTTTAAAGTACGGCATGGTTTTAGGGAATGCCTGTACCGGCCTGGTTACATACACATGCCTAAAGGAAAACGGCTCAGCTTTAGCCAGCACAGTTGTTTGTACTAAACGATAGAAATATTTGACCGGGAACGCTAGACAAGCTAAGACAATCCCTAGCAGAACCGCTGATGCCCACCTGTTAGGCACCAACTCTTTGCTGCTTACTGTTTGTATTAGCAATGGTAAAAATAAGAAAAAGAAAAACGCTGTGTAGTCTAAGCCACTAGTGCTCGAAACAATAAATGCGCAAACAAAGAACAGGCCCGCAAAAAATAAGTCAATGCGCAAGGTTCGGCAAGAAAAATAAAAAGCAATGCATGCTGGCGCAAATAAATTGCCATGAAAGGCAAAGTCCCATATGTGAATCTTGCGAATTTCATGCGGTGGCTGACCATAATTAAACCAGTAAAAGAACTGGGCGCTATCAACCATACAAATTAAGGCGAAAATTGGCAAGGTAAAGGCAATGGCAAATAAAGCCAGTGAACCAATCATGCCCCTCAATCTTTTGGGCTCCTGGAGAGGCCAAAAACTAAATCCGAGTTTTTTATATGCTCCATCTGATTGAGTCATTAAAAGCACCAAGGACCCTAAGCAAAAATTCATAACTCCGTAGTCTTGCTTTGCCATAAAACATAATCCGCCCATGAGCCCAGCAGCAATCACAGACCAATAACTGGTGCCGAGCAGCAATACCATTGACGTCAAGAAACATAAAAAGGCGCCGGAGTTATACCAAGGGTGTGACAAGAAAATGAGGTAAAGCAATGAAAAGCACGCTATGGCTTTATTGATATTGGCGGAGGTAAATTGCAAACGCTTGAGCAATTTATAAGCCAACACAAGTAGTAGCGCATTCTCAAACATTTGCGAGATCTGCATTACAAACCAGCTTGGGGAGAACAACTTAAAGAAAATGGCTGGAATTAAAAAGGAAACTGGGCCTACTGGTGTTCCAAAATCAGTAAAGGGGATTTGACCCAAGGAAACTCGGTAAGCACCTTCCCAGAGAATGGAATAGTCCCTAAATAAAAGAAAATGCCTCTGGAAGAAGAAGATATTGACGAGCGAAAAGCAAATGCCGATAAAGTAGGCATTGTTAATCGCAAAGACTTTTTTGATGATGGGCAAAAGAGCCTTAACTATTTTTTAAAAAATCAACATAGGCCTGCTTCAAGCCCTGCTCTAAACCAACCTGAGCAGACCAGCCGAGCTTATTCAGTTTTGCTGAGTCCATCCACTTCCTAGGCGCACCATCAGGCTTGCTGGGATCAAAGTTAATTTTTCCTTGAT